>WNFD01000193.1_pt1 | contig 57486 bp, 48 predicted proteins | sample 5400491 | NCBI WGS metagenome assembly WNFD01 (sample SAMN13153343, study PRJNA577476) | soil metagenome | isolation source: 120 cm saprolite under Douglas fir tree site 2 hole 2 replicate 2 | place: USA:California | collected 2015-04-18 | reverse complement strand
GCATTTTCTGCGGAAGTTTGCGGCGGCGCACCACAAGCGGGTGCCGCGGCTGACGGGGCGGGCGACGGAGCTGCTGCTGGGGGCGGAGTGGCCGGGCAATGTGCGGCAGCTGGAGAACTGCATCGAGCAGGCGGTGGTATTAAATGAGCATGATACGATTGACATCGATGTGCTGCCCCTCTCGGAGGCGGGCGGCCGGCGCGGGGCGGAGGTGGGCAAGCCGGGGCTGCCGGCGGGGCTGACGCTACGGGACCTGGAGCAGCAGTACATTCTCCAGACGCTCGACGGGGTAGGTGGCAATCGGACGCAGGCGGCGCGGCTGCTCGGAATCAGCCTTCGCTGCCTGCAGTACAAGCTCAAGGCGTACCGCCAGGGCGGAACAGACCCCTTGGCTCAGTTCAACGAAGAGGCTGGGAGCCAACACTCTCTAGGAGTCTGAATCTATGAGAAGACTTGCTTCTCTGACACTGTTCGTGTCGCTGATGTTCGTTCCGCTGGTGGCGCTGGCGCCGGCGCAGGCGCCGCCGCCCCAGCAGGCGGATAAGGACTACATCATCGGGCCGGAAGATGTTCTGGAGGTTCAGGTGTGGGGAAACAGGGACCTGAACCAGATTGTATTCGTGCGGCCGGATGGCCGCACGTCCCTGCCCCTGGTCGGTGAGATCGGCGTCGCGGGAAAGACGGTGCAACAACTCCAGGATCACCTCGGGGCTGTCTACGAGAAGACCGTGAAGGGAGCGGTGGTCACGGTCATCATCAAGGAGATCCGCAGTCGCCCGGTCTTCTTCATCGGAGGGTTCGGAAAGCCGGGCGTCATGCAGCTCACTCGCGAGTTGACTCTGCTCCAGGCGATCTCGGTGGTCGGAGGCGTAATCCCCAACGCCGACTCGGAGAAGGGGTTCGTGCTGAGGGGCGAGAAGCGGATCCCGATTGACTTCAACCGCCTCCTTCAGAAGGGCGATTTGAGCCAGAATCCCAAGCTAGAGCCGGGTGATTCGGTCGTCGTCCCCCTGGCCGATGCGGTCTACGTGAACGGCGAGGTCAAGCAGCCGGGTGCCGTTAAATACACGGGAGATTTGACAATTTTGAAGGCGCTCACCCAGGTGGGCGGCCTGACACCCCTGGCCTCGGCCGGCCGAGTGGACGTGCTCCGGGGGAACTCGGAAAAGAAGGAACGGATTCGGGTCGATGTTGATAAGATGATGCGGTCGCCGGATGACAATCCAGATCTCCGGCTGCAGCCGAACGACATCATCTTTGTCCCACAACGACTCTTCTAGTGAGCGGGTGGCAGGAGGGATGAGCGAGCCGTTGGCCGCTCATCGCCTCCCGGCTTTCGCTCTCGCCTTCGTTCTGCTGGCGGGTTTCGGTGGGGCGAGCCAAGGATGGGCGCAGACTCCCTCCTCTCCCCCGGCCGAATCCGGCCAGCAACCGAGCCAGGGCCAGACTCAGGAAGCGCCGCCCGCGACGACGCCCACGCCGGCAACCCCACCAGCAGTACCGCCCGTCACGCCCGAGCAGCTGCTCCAGCAGTATCCCCTGCAGTCGCCGATCGGGCCGCCGATCTCCCCCGCGTCGCCCCCGGCCACGAAGATGCCGCCCTGGACGCCACCGACGCCGCCGGCTCCCTCCCAGACGAACATCCCGGCTCCGCTGCTCGGACCGGGCGGGCCGGGGGGCGCACCGGGCTTCGTGGGTATGCCGGGATTGACGATTCCGGGGGCCTTCGCGCCCACCATCACGACGGTCCGCGGAGCAACCCTCGAGTTCCATCCGACACTCCGCCTCTCGGAGGAGTACTCGGACAACTTCTTTCTGACTTCCAGCCATGCCCGCGACAACTTCCGCTCGACCTTTGGACCCGGATTCACGGTGCTTCTGAACGGAGCGCGCACGTTCGGGGCGTTGTCGACCACGGTGGACCTGGTCCACGATACGGTGGAGCACAGTGGGCCGGACGTGAAGGTCTTCCCGAGCGTGAATGCGGCCATCCGGTACGCGCTCACGCCGCGGCTCGCCCTGACCTTCACCGACGTGTTCGTACGCAGCGATTCGGCCAACAATCTCGATCGGTCCGGTCTCCGGCAGGGCCGGCAGACTTCGAGCACGAACACCGCCGCCTTGACCGTGGACTGGCTGCTCGATCAGGTCGCCACCCAGGCCTACTATCGCAACGTCCTCTTCTTCAACGAGGGCGACCCCGAGGGCGGAGCAGGCCAGACGAATCAGGGCAACCAGAACGACTCCATCACGCATATCCTCGGAGTGAACGCGGCGACCCGCGTTGCGACCGACTATCTCATCCGCGCCGGCTACGAGTTCTCGCGAACCGATACTACGGGCGGCGGCAATAACAATGTCGGCGGTGATACGACCAGCCATACGTTCTTCGGTGCCGCCTCCCGGCAGTTTGGCCTCTACACCACCGGGGGGGTCTCGACTTCCTACTCGTTCCAGACCCAGAACGATAGCCGCACCTGGAATGCCTCGGTCTTCGGCGCCTATGGGCTGCCGATGGGCCTATCATTCTCGGGGGCGGTCGGCTACAGCGTGCTGTGGAGCGACAGCCAGGACAGTGAGGGCATGGTTTCCGCGAACGCCACGGTCAGCTACCGCTTCACGCGGGCCGTCATCTCGGTCGGAGTCTTCCAGGACTTCCGGCAAACGGCCCAGCAGGGCGAGAACTTCGGGACGGTCCAGACTCGGAGTTACTTCGGAAGCTTCCTGTACCAGCTCACCCCCTTCATCAACTCGGTCCTGCGCGTCACCTATACCGAAAACTCTCCCACCGGGACTGGCAACGTCGAGGGTAGCGGTACGCAGAAGTACCTCACGTACGGGGCCGCCGTGAACTGGCAGGCGCTCCGCTGGCTGACCGCGAGCCTGCAGTACAACTACACTCAGCAGACGGGCCGTAGCGCCTTCAACCAAGGTGGCACCGGCAACACCGGCGACATCGGCAACTACGCCGAGAATCGCGTCACGCTGAGTTTGTTCGCCACCTTCTAGCTGTCCCCCGCTCAGCAGTTCTCCTGCCACAGATCCTGGAAGTCGAACGCTTCGGCTTGAAGCCCACGCAAACGTTGCGTTCGCAAAGTTTCACGCAAGCTGTTGTTTCCATTGGGCGTCCTTGGGATCCTGGAGGTAGCCGCACCCTGGCGCGCAGAAATCCGAGAGTACACGGAACATGTTTTCCCAATCAAAGAACTGTAGTTCTTCGTAGCTCGATGACATAAGGCCAATAGAATCCCGCGGTTGGCGTATCTCGTAGGATTCGCCCCTGGCACTGCCCTTGCTCTCTCTCTGGGCGGGACCAGACATGTTTCGAATCTTCCGGCACTACATTTCGGGACTGGCGTTCGTTCTCTTTCTCGGGGACCTCGCCGTGGTGTTCGCGGCCTTCTACCTGACCGAGCTCTCCGCTCCCTGGGCCGGGTATGCTCCGTTCGCGGCCCGCCTCTTCGAAGTCAGTATCGCGATCACCTTCGTCCTCTATCTCGGTGACCTCTACCAACCGCGTCAGGTGCTCGGAAGCAGAGACCTGGTCGCTCGGCTGCTCGTTTGCCAGGGCATCGCGGCCCTCATGCTGGCGACAATAGGGTTTGCCATCCCCGTCCTCAAGATCGGGCGCTACGCGTTCCTCGGCATCTTTCTCCTGACCACGCCCGGCCTCCTGGCCTGGCGGGCAGGCCTCCTCGGGGCCTGGTCGCGCCAGCAGATGACGGTGGGAGTTCTTGTCCTCGGGACGGGCCATGTGGGCCGGCTGATCGGAGAGCTGGAGCCGACCAGCGCCCGGCCCTTCCGCATCATCGGGTTCCTGGACGATGCGCCCGACGCGGCCGACATGGTGCCGAGTGGACACATGCTTCTCGGCAAGATCCAGGACCTGGATTCGCTGGTGGAAGAGACCCGACCGGACATCGTGGTGGTGGCCCAGGTCGACCGCCGCGGGAACTTCCCCACCCAGACCCTGCTCGAGTGCCGCCTGCGGGGCATCCGCGTCGAGGATTGGCCCACCTTCTACGAGAAGGCCACCGGCAAGATCCTGGTCGCCGCGGTCCGGCCCAGCTGGCTCATCTTTTCCGACGGTTTCGTGAAGACTCCTCGCACCGAGATCATGAAGCGGCTGTTCGACATCACGGCCGCGCTGGTCGGACTTATCCTCTCTCTGCCGTTGATGGTCCTGGCCGCGATCGCCGTCAAGTTCGAATCGCCGGGTCCGATCTTCTACCGTCAACCTCGACTCGGCCAGAATGGCTGCGTCTTCATCCTCAACAAGTTCCGGTCCATGCGTCAGGACGCTGAGAAGGACACGGGGCCGGTGTGGGCCGTCCAGCGTGACGCCCGCATCACCCGGGTCGGGCACTTCCTCCGCCGCACGCGGCTCGACGAACTGCCGCAGCTGTTCAACGTGCTGGTGGGTCACATGAGCTTTATCGGCCCACGGCCGGAGCGGCCGGAGTTCGTGGCGGACCTCCAGAAACAGATCCCGTACTACATGGAGCGTCTCGCGGTGAAGCCGGGCATCACGGGTTGGGCCCAGGTGAAGTACGAATACGGCTCCTCGGTCGAGGACGCCGTCGAGAAGCTCCAGTACGACCTCTACTATATCAAGAACCTTTCGCTCTTCCTCGATCTGCTGATCATGCTCAACACGATCCAGGTCGTCCTCTTCGCTAGAGGAAGGTAAAGACGAATGTGTACGCGCACTCGCGCCAAGGAGACACGGGCCTGATGGACACTAGGACGGTCATCAAACAGGTAGCGATCTCGCTTTTCGCGCGACGCAAAAAGTGGGTCGGGCTGACAACCCTGGCCGCGTTGGTCCTGCTGGGGCCCGCCGCCTACTTCTTGTCGAAGGAGCCGCCTCGCTACCGGACCACGGCCACCATCCTGATCGAGACCAAGTCGGATCGCGCCCCGGTCTTCCAGGAGTTCTCCCCCTCGCGCCCCTTGTCGGTGCAGCTGGCGATCCTCCAGAGCCGGCTTCTCGCCGCCTCGGTGGTCGAGGCGCTGCCCAAGGGCGCGGTGGACGATCTCATGGAGAACCCCTATGGGCGTGACTACATGGGCGACCTCACGGACTGGATTGGCCGTCTGCGCGGTAAGGAGCCGCCGGCTCCCAGCCCGCAGCGCCGGGCGGTGGCAGAGCTTCGCCGTGACCGCGTCAAGTTCGTGAGCCAGGTGGGTAGCTCGGGGATCGTGGAGATCCAGGCCGAGGCCTCTCGGCCCCAGATCGCTCTCGACATCGCCAACACGTATATCGAGGTTCTCCTCGCCCGGACGAGGTCGTTCAACGTCGATGATGCGAAGAGCACCCGGGAGTACCTGTCCCAGCAGACCACCCAGGTGTCCGACGCGCTCATTCGGAGCGAGACGGCCCTGCGGTCGTTCACGATGGCCCGAGGCGGGGTGCAGATCCCGGCCAAGAGCGCGGAGACCGCCCAGCGTCTGTCCCAGCTCGAGACCACGCTCGCCGAGGTCCAGACCAACCGGAACATCAGCCAGACCCGCCTGGGCGCGCTGAAGACGAAGCTCGAGTCGATGCCGGCCCGCCAGGCGCCGACGAAGTCGCTGGCCGCGGCGCCGATGGTCAACCCGGCCAACACTCCACGCCTCCGGTCGAAGCTCTCGAGCCTCGAGGCGCAGCTGGTCGAGGCGCGTAGTCGCTACGGTGACGAGCACGCTCGCGTGCGGTCGCTCGGCCTGCAGATCGCGGAGGTCCAACGGGAGCTTGGAGACGCGGTCAAGGATTCCACCGTCGCCAGCGCAGCGGGCGGGCCGATTCCGGCCGACGACCGCGACGCTTTTGCCGAGATGGTGGCGGCCTTGGAAACATCGGTCGTTTCGCTTTCAGCGCAGGAGGCTGCCATCAAGGATCAGGTTGCCGCGGTTCGGCGCGATCTCTCGGGTCTCTCGAAGGACGAGCTAGAGTATCGACGCCTCGCGTCCGATGTCGAGACAAACCGGAAGCTCACCACCCTGCTCTCCGACAAGCTGGGCGCCGCGCGGATCCGGGAGCAGGGCGAGATGAACGTGGTGAAGGTCATCGATCCACCCGGATTCCCGTCCACTGCTCCGAACCAGCGTCGCATGCAGTTCATGGGGTTGGCGCTGGCGCTGGCGCTGATCATCGGGCTCGGAGCGCCCGCCACCGCCGAGTACTTCAATCGCCCGATCATGGGTGAGGCCGACGTCAAGAATCTCACGGGTCTTCCGGTGCTTACCGCAGTGCCCCAGGTCGAGTCGAGGAATATGGTGTTCGGCTCGGGCAATGACCAGCCGGGGCATCAGGAGGACTATCATCTCTTCGTCGACGCGTTCCGACGGCTGCGCGTCGAGCTCCAGATGATGGCGGACGACACTTCGCTCCGTCGGATCCTCATCACGAGCGCCTTGCCCTTCGAGGGCAAGTCCACCGTGGTCTTCAATCTCGGACTCGCCCTCGGTGAGATGGGAAAGCGGGTCATCATCGCGGACGCCGACTTCCACCGGCCAACCCTGCATCGGCTCACAAACACGTCGGGCCGGAAGGGCTTGACCGATCTGCTGGCCGGCACGAGCAAGCTTACGGAGACCATCACCGCCATCACCGACAACGTGCAGCTCGCCTCGCGGGGCGGTGCCCTCACCGCGCCCGCCCGGACCGGCCTGGGTACCGACCGACTCCCCAAGATCCTTGCTGACATGTCTAACGAGGCCGACTACGTGATCATGGACTCGTCGCCGATCCTCCTGATCCCGGACAATCTCTACATGGCGGCGGCGGCGGACGGCATCGTGATCGTGGTGGCGGTGGGCCAAACCAGGCCTCGCGATCTGTTGCGCACGAAGACGATCCTGGAGCGCGCGGGCACTCCGATCATCGGCGTCGTCCTGAACCGGACGCCCGTGAAGCACCTGAACTCCTACTACAAGCAGTACGGCGCGTACTACAGCGCTTAACCCAAACCAGACAGGGAGCACTCACGGACGTGTGGACAAAAACCTTGCAGGAGAAGCTGGAGGCGCGCACCGCGAGCGTGAGCGTCATCGGACTCGGATACGTCGGCCTGAGCCTCGCGATGGAGCTCGCCAAGTCGGGATTCGTCGTCCGGGGCGTGGACCTGGATTTGGAGCGAGTGAATCTGCTGAACCGCGGTGAGTCCTACCTGGTTGACGTGGCTACCGAGAATCTCGCGCCCATCGTGGCGGCAGGCCGACTCATCGCCTCGACCACGTTCGAGGAAGCCGCGCAGTCCGACGCCCTGATCATCTGCGTGCCGACTCCCCTGCGGAAGACCAAGGAGCCGGACATCTCCTACATCTTGTCGGCGCTGGAGAGTCTCCTCCCGCAGCTTCGGCCGGGTCAGCTGGTGATCCTCGAGAGCACGACGTACCCGGGCACGACCGAAGAAGTGATCCAACCGCGCCTGGAAGCCACCGGCCTCGTGATCGGCCACGACTGCTTCCTTGCGTTCTCCCCGGAGCGGGTCGACCCCGGCAACAAGCGGTTCACGACCGCCAACATCCCGAAGGTGGTAGGCGGGGTGACCCCGGCCTGCACCCGGCTCGCCGCGGCCCTCTATCGTCAGGTGACGTCCACCGTCTTCGAGGTCTCGAGCCCCCGGGTGGCGGAGACGGCCAAGCTCCTCGAGAATACCTTCCGGAGCGTCAACATCGCGCTCGCCAACGAGCTGGCTGTCGCTTGCCGCAAGATTGGCGTCGACCCCTGGGAAGTCATCGACGCGGCGGCCACGAAGCCGTTCGGCTTCATGCCCTTCTACCCGGGGCCGGGGATCGGCGGACACTGCATCCCGGTCGACCCTCTGTACCTGTCCTGGAAGGTGCGCCTCGCCGGGTATGAGGCGCAGTTCATCGCTCTCGCCGATCAGATCAATCGGGCCATGCCGGAGCACGTCGTGGCCCTGGTGGGGGATGCGCTGAACGATCGCGGCCGGGCACTGCGCGGCTCGTCGATTCTGGTGCTGGGGGTGACCTACAAGCCGGACGTGAACGACATCCGAGAGTCCCCCGCGCTGGAGATCCTGGAGATGCTGGAGCGCAAGGGGGCGCACGTGTCGTACGCCGATCCGTTCACACCGCAGCTCACGCTCGGGTCGGCAAAGCTCTCCGCGGTCGAGGCGAGTCCGGAAGCCATCGCGGAGGCCGACTGCGTGCTGATTCTCACGAACCACACAAGCTTCAACTATGCCACGATCGCCGATCGCGCGATGTTGGTGGTGGACACGCGGAACGCGCTGAAAGCACACCGACGGGCCGGATCGTCCATCGTGACGCTCTGAGGAGTTCTCATGCGCACGGTTCTCGTCACCGGAGGGGCCGGCTTCATTGGTTCTCACCTCGTCGACCAGTTGCTCGAGAGCGGGACCTCGGTTCGCGTGCTCGACAACCTCTCCACCGGCTCGCTCGGCAACCTGCAGGCCGCGGCCGACTACCAACCCCGGGGCCCCGGACTGCTCACCGGGAGCCGGCTCGAGGTGATCATCGGAGACGTTCGAGACCGCGAGCTTCTACGCAAGGCGCTGCGGGGCGTCAAGTACGTGTTTCACCTGGCCGCCCTGCCCGCGTCAGCGGCCTCCGTCACGGACCCGGGTGATATCCACGCCGTCAACGTCGAGGGGACCCTCAATCTGCTCCACGGTGCCCTCACCGAGGGAGTATGGCGGGTTGTCCTCGGGTCGTGCTCGTCGGTCTACGGGACGCCGGGCACGCTGCCGGTGGGCGAGGACGCGCTGCTGGCGCCCAATACGCTGTTCGCCGCCTCGAAAGTCGCGGCGGAGACTTATTGCCGCGCCTTCTATGCCCGCCACCAGCTCGATACGGTGACGCTTCGCTTCTTCAGTGTTTACGGGCCGCGGCAGAGGCCTTCTCCGCCGGCCACCGTCATGCCCGGCCTCATCGAGGCCCTCCGCCAGCGCCGACCCTTCACCGACCTCGACGAGCGCAGCGCGGACGACTTTATCTACGCCAGCGATGCGGTGGGCGCGATCCTCGCCGCCGCCCGGGCGCCCAGGGCGGCGGGGCGCGTGATCAACGTGGGCTCGGGTCAGATGATGAGCATCGACGAAGTCCAGCACATAGTCGCCAAGCTGCTGAAGACGTCGGTTCCGACGCCCCGGCCGCGACTCCCGGGCGCTCGGGCGTATCAGATGTGCGCGCGGACGCGCCTCGCGAGCGAACTGCTCGATTTCACGCCTCGGGTATCCTTGATCGCGGGGCTGGCCCACGTTGTTCGATCCATTATCGAGGAGGAACAGCCGGAGCGGGCGCTCGCTCCCGCTGGTCTTGACGAGTAGCCGCCCCGATGATCAACGCTCTCACGTTCGACGTCGAAGAGTACTTCCACGCCGAGGCCTTCGCGGGCGTCGTGGATCCGCGTGACTGGGCCACCCTCGAGAGTCGGGTGGTCGGCACGACCGAGCGGATCCTCATGCTCCTCGAGGAGGCCCGCGTCGCCGCAACGTTCTTTGTGCTGGGCTGGGTAGCCGACCGCTATCCCTCGCTCGTCCGTGCGATCGGGAGGGGCGGGCACGAGGTGGCGTCCCACGGTTATGGCCACCAAATGATCACGCGGCTCAGCCGGGCCGAGTTCGCCGAGGACATCCGGCGAGGCAAGGGCGCGGTCGAGGACGCGGCGGGGACCGCCGTGATCGGGTACCGCGCGCCCACCTTCTCGGTGGTGCGGGAGACGCTCTGGAGTCTCGACATCCTGGCCGAGGCCGGCTTCCGCTACGACTCGAGCATTTTCCCGATCGTGCACGACCGCTACGGCATCCCGGATGCTCCGCGCTTTCCGCACCAGCGGCCGGTCGGAGACGGCTCCGCGATCGGAGAGTTCCCGCTCTCGACCGTCGCCGCGGGCCGGTGGCGGGTGCCGGTGGCCGGCGGGGGGTACTTCCGCCTTCTCCCGTACGCGCTGACGCGGCGGGCGCTGCGCTACCTGAACGAGACCGAGCGGCAGCCCGGCATCGTGTACCTGCATTCGTGGGAGCTCGACACCGGCCAACCCCGCTTGCCGGTGGGCCGGTTGACCCAGTTCCGGCACTCCGTGAACACCCGCGGAGCGGAATCGAAGCTGCGGCGGCTCGTGAGGGACTTCCGCTTTGGACCCGTGCGTGACGTCCTGGCCGGTAGCGGTCTGCTGCCGACGCGAGGTGCGGCATGAGGGTCGTGGTGGTCGTCGGGGCCCGTCCAAACTTCGTCAAGGTGGCCCCGATCCTGGCCGAGCTGACGGAGTATCCGTACGTCTCCACCACCCTCGTTCATACCGGCCAGCACTATGACGCCCAGATGTCGGATGCCTTCTTCGCCAACCTCGACATCCCGAGGCCGGACGTGAACCTCAAGGTCTCGGGCGGGGGCGCGGTGACGCAGATGGCCGACATCATGACGCGGCTGGAGCCGGTTCTGGTCGGCGCCCGGCCCGACGTGGTTGTCGTGGTTGGGGATGTGACCTCGACCGTCGCGGCGGCCCTCACCACGGTCAAGCTGGGTTACCCTCTCGCGCACGTAGAAGCGGGTTTGCGCAGCTTTGACCGGAGCATGCCGGAAGAGGTGAATCGCGTAGTGACCGACGCGGTCTCCGATCTGCTCTTCACCACCGAGCCCGCCGCCAATGAGAACTTGGCGCGCGAAGGTCTCGACCCGGACAAGGTTCACTTCGTCGGGAATGTGATGATCGACACGCTGTTCCGCTACCGGGAGAAGGCGCGGGAGTCGGACGTGCTCGAACGGCTCGCCCTCGGCTCCGGCGCCTATGCCGTCCTGACGCTGCACCGGCCCAGCAATGTCGACGACGAGGGCACCTTGGGCCTGCTGCTGCAGGCCATCGCGCGCATCCAGGCGGAGATCCCGATCGTGTTTCCCGTCCACCCCCGGACCCGGCGCCGGCTGGAGGCGCTCGCGAGCGTGCTGCCTCCGATGCCGCGCCTGCATCTGGCCGATCCCCTGCCGTACCTCGACTTCCTCCAGCTGATGGCGGAGGCCAGGTGTGTGCTCACCGATTCCGGTGGGGTGCAGGAGGAGACGACCGCCTTGGGGATTCCCTGCCTGACCCTCCGCCACAACACCGAGCGGCCCATCACCGTGACGCGCGGGACCAATCGCATCGTGGGGACGGACCCCGACGCGATCTACGAGAGCTGGCGGACCCTCGCCACCGGGAAGTGGCCGGCGGGCGAGCTGCCCGAGCTTTGGGACGGCAAGGCGGCCGGACGCATCGTCCGGCTCCTTGTCGCGAAGGGACGCTAGGTGTTGGACGTCCATCCGCTGACCACCGAGACCATGGAATGGGATGCCTTCGTGCGGAGCACACCCGAGGGCAGCCCCTTCCACCTGATCGCCTGGAAACGCGCGGTGGAGGCCACCTTCGGCCACCGGCCGCACTATCTGATGGCGGTCCGCGGGTCCACCCTGGAGGGGGTGCTCCCGCTCTTCGAGACCCGCGGGCTGCTGGGCGGCCGGGGTCTCGTATCGGTGCCTTACGGGGTCTACGGGGGAATCTGCGCCACCTCGAAGGAGGCGCGAACGGCGCTGGTTGACGCGGCCCGGAATCTGGCGACGCGGCGAGGCGCGGCCTACGTGGAGCTCCGACACCGGGCAGGTCAAGAGCTCGACCTGCCGACCAAGTCCCTGTATGTCACCTTCTCCCGGGCGATCTCCGGCGTGGAAGCGGAGAACCTGAACGCGATTCCGCGCAAGCAGCGCCGGATGACGCGCCAGGGCCTCAAACACGGTCTCCGCGCCGAGTTCGGGGTGAAGCATCTCGACGCGTTCTGGGGTATCTATGCCCACAGCGTGCACGCCCTCGGCTCGCCCGTATTTCCGCGGCGGCTCTTCCGCGCCGTGGCCAACGAATTCGGGAAGGACTGCGATCTGCTGACGATCTGGAAGGAAGATCGACTGGTCGCGGGCGTCCTGACCCTCTTCCACGAGGATCAAGTCCTTCCCTACTACGGCGGCGCGCTTCGTGACGCCCTGCCCTACGCGGTCAACGACTTCATGTACTGGGAGCTGCTCTGCCACGCCGCCAAGGCCGGCTATCGCACGTTCGACTTCGGCCGGAGCCGCGAGGGAACCGGAGCCTACCATTTCAAGCGGCACTGGGGCCTCGAGCCGACACCGCTGCCGTACCAGTACATCCTGTCGGAGGGCGCCCGGATGCCGGATCTCAGCCCGTCGAATCCCAAGATGCGCCTCGCGGTCCGCGCCTGGAAGCGGCTGCCCCTCCCGGTCACAAAGGTCGTCGGCCCTCGGCTGACCAGATACCTCGCATGAATATCCTGATGCTCGGACGGTGCTTGCCGCCGCCGCGCCGCGCCGTCCGTAGCACGCGGGAATACCACTTCGCCCGGCACCTGGCCCGAACGCACCGTCTCACGCTCGCCTTCATCACCGATAACCCCGATGCGGCGGGCGCGATCTCCGCGCTGCGGAGCGATTTCGGTGATCTGGAGTTTGCGGTGGTTCCGCGCACCTGGAAGTCCCTCTCGAGCGCGCTGCGCCTCGTGACGGGCGAGTCGTGCACGTTGTCGTATTTCCGGTCGGAGGCCCTGCGGACCCGGCTGGCCGATCGGCTGAAGCGCGCCCGCTACGACCTCGTCCTGGTGTCGTCGTCCAGCATGATCCAGTACGCTCTCGACATCGATCCCACCATCCCGATGGTGATGGACTTTGCCGGGGTGGATTCCGAATGGTGGCTCCGGCAGGCCGCACCCGGAACCTTCGGCGCTTCGAGATTCTTCCGAACGGAGGCGACGCGTCTCCGGCTGGCCGAAACCGCGGCCGCCCGCCGCGCCGCGCGCTGCGTCGTGGAGACCTCGGCGGCCGGTGAGATCGTCCGATCCTTCGCGCCCGCAGTGGCCGCGGCCGTCATCCCGGATGGGGTGGCGGCCGAGGGGGCCGGTGCGATGTCGCGGGTGGGGAAGGTTCCCACTGTGGTGCTGCACGCGCTGCCCGCGGGAAACGGCGGCCTCAACGAGACGTTCGTGTTTTGCCGGGCCATTCTGCCCGCCCTCCGCGCGAAGGTTCCTCAGGTTCGTCTGGTGGTTACCTCCGGCGAGTCCATCGCGACCTGGCCGTCCGGGGTCGAGGTGGCGTCACCCGCGACCGACGTCCGGCTGCTCTTCCACAGCCATACGGTGGCGGTAGCCCCGATGATGACGGGAGCTGACATCCGGAGGGCCGTGCTCGAGCCCATGGCGGCGGGAGTCCCCGTCGTCACCAATTCGCAGACGTGCGCGCAGATCGAGGGCGGGCCCGGCCGCGACCTCCGGGTGGCGGACGGGGCCGACGACTTCGTGGGCAATGTGATCGAGCTCCTCGAGAACCGTGGGCTCCGAGAGGAGCTGGGGGCCCAGGGTCGTCGGTTCATTCAGGCGAACTTTTCGTGGGAGACATCTGCGGTGCGGTTCGAGGCGGTTCTGTCCGCGGTCGTCAACGGGGGCGCCCACCGGGAGAACGGCTCCAGTTCGCAGCCGATGCCGGCGACGCTCGGAGGGTGAGGGATGCGCATCCTCATGCTAGCTCACCGGATCCCGTATCCCCCGCACACCGGGGACAAGACGCGCGCGTTCCATATCCTCCGCCTTCTGCGGGCGCGCCACGAGGTGACGCTCGGCTTTCTCATCGACGACGCGGCTGACCGGCAGGGCGTCGCCGCGTTGCGGGAGCTGGTCCCCGACCTGGAGTTCCGGCGGGTCTGGAAACCCTTGAGCCTGCTGAAGGGGTTGGGGGGGCTCGCCACCGGGGGGGCTCTGTCGGTGTCGTACTTTCACTCCCGTGGGCTGCGGCGCCAGGTGGCCCGCCGCAGCCACGAGCGGCCGTATGACCTCGTCTACGCGTACTCCGGGCCGATGGCCCAGTACGCCCGCGGGTTGGGCATTCCGCTCGTGATGGACTTCGTGGACGTCGACTCGGATAAGTGGCGCCAGTACGCGGATCACAGTCGGCCGCCTCTCAGCTGGCTGTACCGGACGGAAGCGCGGCGGCTGCAGGCGTCGGAGGCCGAGATCGCGAGCTGGGCGAGCCTCTGTTTGCTCGCAACCCGGGTCGAGGAAGCTCTGTTGCGGTCGTTCGCTCCGTGGGCGCGGACCGCGGTCATTCCGAATGGAATCGACTCGGAGTACTACGCTCCGTCCGGGATCGAGCCGAGCCAGCCCGCGGTCATCTTCACCGGCGCGATGGACTACCTGCCCAACAGTGACGCGGTCCGGCACTTCTGCGCGGACATCCTTCCGCTCGTGCGCCGGGAGATTCCGGAGACCGCCTTCTACATCGTGGGCCTCAATCCGTCGCCGGATGTCGTGCGGCTCGGCGAGATCCCGGGAGTGACGGTCACCGGCGCGGTGCCCGACGTGCGGCCATACTATGCGCGCGCCGGCGTGTGTGTGGCGCCGATGCGGATCGGCCGAGGGATCCAGAACAAAGTGCTCCAGGGCATGGCCATGAGCCTTCCAGTAGTGGCGAGCAGCCTCGCGGGACGGGGGATCCAGGCCGAGGCCGGGCGCGATCTGGAGATCGCCGACGATCCGGCGGTCTTCGCTACTCATGTCGTGCGGCTTCTCAGGAGCCCGGCCGAGCGGCGGCGTCTCGGCGAGCGCGGCCGCGCGTGTGTGGAGACCCACTACGTCTGGGAGCGCAACGTCGAGAGGCTGGAGCCTCTGCTGGCCGCCGCGGCCGGTCGTGGCAACTCTCGCCCGGGGACCAAGCGCGCTACCCCGCGCCTCGCGCGGGTCGGCGGTGGCCGAGAGCCGAGGTCGCAGGCGTGACCCTGCAGGTCCGACGACTCGCCACCTCCGACGAGCTACGCTCGATGGGCGGAGTCTGGTCGGAGCTGACCGAGCAGGCCGCTCATCCCACTCCCTTCATGAGTCAGGACTGGTTCGAGTGCTGCCGGATTGCCGCCGCCGATCATAGTGCGGAGCTGCTCCTCGTGTCGGATTCGGTGGCTCCGGTGGCCCTGGTGCCGCTCCACCGCCGGGCGAGTACCCGCCGCGGTCTGCCGGCGCGTTACCTCTCGCTCCTCGACTGCCCGGATTCGCCGTTCGCCGACATCGTCCCCGCCGGCGCCGCCGAGCCGGTGGCCCGAGCCGTGCTGGAGCACCTGGCGACCCGTTCCGACTGGGACATCCTCGAGCTGGGGCGGCTCCCTTCGGAGTCGCCGACGCTGAAGGCCTTCGTGGGTGAATGCGAGGGGCGGCTGCATTGCCGCCGCGCCGGCGCGGAGATGTCTCCGTACCTGGCAATCGACGGGACCTGGCAAGCGTTCTACGCTTCCCGAAGCCAACGGTTCAAGAAGACCATCCGAAATATTCAGAATCGCCTCGCCCGGCTCGGCACCGTCGGGATCGAAGAGCATCGCTCCCTGGAGCCGGGCGGGCCGCTCTTCGAGGAGATGATCGATCTCACCCGCCGGAGCTGGAAGGCCGAGGAAGGGGTGGCCATCGCCACCATGCCCCGGATGAGGGAATTCTTCGCCGAGCTCAGTCGCCGGGCCACGGAACGAGGCTGGCTGTCCTTGTGGCTCCTGCGCCTCGACGGCCGCGCCATCGCCATGGAGTACCAGCTCCGGGACAAGGGAGTCGTCCACGCGCTGCGGGCCGATTTCGATCTCGAATACGGGGCCGCGTCTCCCGGGAGTGCGCTCAATTTCGAGATCGCGCGATCGCTGTTCGAGCGAGGGGAGATCCGCGAGTATCAGATGGGTCCCGGCCTCAACGAATACAAGATGCGCTGGGCCTCCGGCAGCCACGAGACCGTGCGGCTCCACGTGTATCGGGCTGGGCTCTATCCGAACCTGTTGCACTTCGGCGACACGGTGTTGGCACCGGCCGTCCGTCGGGTGCGGGATCGACTCCGGTGAAGCTGCTCGGCGGTTTCCTTTACCGCGATCCGGCCCGGCCCGCCGAGCCTCGGCAGCTGGAACGGATGGTGGCCACGAACGGCGCAACCCCTCATCGGGTGGCCGCCGTGGGCCCCTTCGCGGCCGTGCTCACGGGCGAGGACGGCCCGTGGTCCGGCGAAAGCTTGGTGGTTGCCGCGGACCAGGACCTGGTGAACCTCCACGAACTGGCCTCGCTGACCGGCGGCGAGGAGGCTCAGGAGGTGATCGCGGCGCTCTACGAGCGGGAAGGGATCGGCGGTATCCAGCGTCTTCGCGGGGCGTTTGCCATCGCCATCTGGGATGCGCGCTCGGCGCAGCTTCTCCTCGCGGTGGATCAAGTCGGCATGCGGCGCCTCTACTACACCGTCACCTCGGAGGGCGTCGCCTTCGCGTCCCGTCCGGGGTCCCTGCGCGCCCTCGCGGACTTGAAGTCGGCGCCGGCCCCTACCGCCGTTTACTGCTATCTCAATTTCGGCTACATTCCCGCGGCGATCGCTATCACCCCGGAGATCCGGCGAGTCGAGCCGGGCTCCCTGGTGACCGTCCGCCATGGCGAGGTGTCGATCCGTCGGTACTGGGACGTGACGTATAGCGAGGAGCCGCTCCTCCGGGAGGCGGCCGCCCGCGCCACCATGCGCCACGCGGAGGCGGCGGTGGCGCGCGCCCTCGGGAGCACGGGGTCCAAGCACACCGGGGCGTTCCTGTCGGGAGGCACCGACAGCAGTACGATCCTCGGGCTCATGACGCGGATCACCGAGGAGAGGGTGCACGCCTTCTCCATCGGGTTCCACGAGCGCCACTACGATGAGCTCGAGCATGCGGAGCGAGCCGCGCGCCACTTCAAGGCGCTGCACCACGTCCGCCGCGTGTCGCCCCAAGAGGCCCTGGAGGCCCTACCTCGACTGGTCGAGGCCTATGACGAGCCATTCGGAAACAACTCCAGCATCGGTACGTTCCTGTGCGCCCAGATGGCGCGGGAGCGCGGCATCACCCGCCTGCTCGCCGGCGATGGGGGCGACGAGATCTTCGGAGGAAACGAGCGCTACACCGTCGACGCGGTGTTCGGCCGCTATCAACAAATTCCACGGGTTCTGCGCCGCGCGCTCCTCGAGCCGATCTTGTCGACGCTTCCCGACGGCGGCACGACCCTCGTGGGTCGGGCCCAGCGGTACGTCCGCCGGGCCAGCCTGCCGAATCCGCGTCGGTTCTACTCGTACGAGTTCTTCTTTGCTCAGGACGGCCGCGATCTGCTGAGCCGGGACTTTCTCTCGACCGTCGACGCGGAGGCTCCGTGGAACGTGCTGGACCAGCACTTCGCCCGGGTCACCGCGGGGACGGAGCTCAACCGGCTGATGTACCTGGACATGAAGCTCACGATCGGCGACAACGACCTGCTCAAGGTCACGCGCACCGCGGAAGCGGCCGGCATGCGGGTCCGCTTCCCGTTCCTCGATCTCCCCCTCGTCGAGTTCACCGCCACCTGGCCGGCGCACTTCAAGGTGCACGCGGGGGAGAAGCGCCACCTGTTCAAGCAGGCGTTTGCCGAGCTGCTTCCGGCCGAGACCCTGGCCAAGCGCAAGCACGGCTTCGGAGTCCCGACGAGCCTCTGGCTCCGCACCCATGCGGGCTTCGCGGATCTGGCCCACGATGCGCTGCTGGGGCCAAGCGCGCACGTCCGGTCCTACTTCCGGCCCGGCGCCCTCGATGACCTCCTCCGCCTCCACGCGGCGGATACTTCCGCGTTCTACGGTGACATCGTCTGGAGCGTCCTCATGCTGGAGCTCTGGCATCGGCGGCACGTCCGCGCGGAGGTCGTGGCGTGAGCCCGGTCACGAGTGAAAAGCTGGTGCGCGGCCTCGCGAATGGACTCTACCGAGCCGGGCTCACCGGCGCGCTCGCGGCTTCTTCAGGCTATCTGCGCCGCGAGCCGGTCTTCTCGATCTGCACCTACCACCGGGTCAACGACAACCGCGACCCGTTCTTCCCCGCGCTGCCGACCCAGGTGTTCGATCGGCAGATGCAGTACATCGCGCGGCACTACGTGGTCCTTCCCGTCGAGGACTTGGTCGAGCGGATGTCTCGCGGGAGCGTCCCGCGCAACGCGGTAGCCATCACGTTCGATGACGGGTACCGGGACAATCTGACGCACGCCGCGCCCATCCTCGCGCGCTACCACCTGCCCTCGACCGTCTTCCTGGCCACCGGCTTCATCGCCACCGGGGAAGTGCCCTGGTACGACCGGCTCGCAACCGCGCTCAAGCTCTCGGCGCGCACCCACCTGGCCCTGCCCTCCGGAGAGGATCTGTCGCTCGAGACGGAGGCGGCGCGGGTCGCCGCCCTGAGCCGGACTCAGGCTTACTTCAAGAGCTGCCCGGAGACCGCGTTCAGGGATGAGCTGGAGGTCTGCCTCGATCGGCTGGGTGGGGACGACCGGCCGTCCGCCAAGAACGCCATGCTGACCTGGGACGACGTTCATGCCCTGCGCGGTCTGGGCTTCCGGATCGGCGCGCACACGGTCAGCCACCCGATCCTGTCGCGCGTCTCGCTCGACCGGGCCCGGGCGGAGATCATCGACTCGCAGAGAGCCATCCGCGCCGCCTGCGGTGTGACCGCGCGGGCCTTCGCGTATCCGAATGGGGGCGCCGCCGACTACACGCCGGCGGTCGTCGATCTCGTGCGGAAGGCCGGCTTCACGTGTGCGGTGACCACCCGATTCGGCGTCAACAGCGCCCGGACCTCTCCCTGGGAGCTCCGGCGTGGACAGCCCTGGGAAGAGCACCTGCCGACCTTTGCGCTCAAGCTCGCCTGGTATCGACTGACACTTCGCTAGAAAGGAGCTATCACGGACATGTGCGGCATCGTCGGATACGTGGGAGAAGGACGTGCGAGCGAGATCATCCTCGACGGCCTGCGCCGTCTCGAGTATCGCGGCTATGACTCGGCGGGAATCGTCACCGTGGACGGCGCTCGCCTCCAGATCCGCCGCCGGCCGGGAAAGATCGGAGAGCTCGCGGCATTGCTCGCGGGAGAGCCGACCGCCGGGTCGGTGGGGCTGGGCCATACGCGGTGGGCGACGCACGGGGCACCCTCCGAGCGCAACTCGCACCCCCACCTCGACTGCGCCGGCGATGTGGCGGTCGTCCACAATGGTATCATCGAGAACTACTTGCCCCTCAAGCAGCGGCTCCTGGCGGCCGGGCACGTGTTCCGGTCCGAAACCGACACCGAGGTCATCGCGCATCTGGTCGAGACGCACCTGGCCGAGCGCGGTGACCTGGCGGAGGCGGTGCGGGCGACGCTTCGGGAGCTACGGGGAGCCTATGCCCTCGGGGTGATCTCGACCGCGGCGCCGGACCGTCTGATCGTGGCCAAGCACGGCGCGGGGAGCGTCATCGTGGGCATTGGCCAGACCGGCACGTTCGTGGCGTCCGACATCCCCGCGCTTCTGCCTCACACCCGCGAGATGATCATCCTCGAGGACGGCGATGTGGCCGTGTTGAGCGGGCAGGGCGTGGCGCTCAGCACGGTGGACGCGCAACCGGTGGAGCGGCCGAAGAGCCGCATCACCTGGGACGCGGCCTGCGCGCAGAAGGGCGGCTACCCTCACTTCATGCTGAAGGAGATCCACGAGCAGCCGCAGGCGGTCACCGACACCGTCCGCGGACGCGTGGTGGAAGAGACGGGAGCAGTCGTCCTTCCCGATCTGGGCCTGACCTCGGAGGAGATCCGGGCGTTCCGCCGGGTCGTCCTGGTGGCGTGCGGGACCTCCTACAATGCCGCGCTGGCCGGTCGGTTCATGCTCGAAGAGCTGGCCGGGCTGCCCGCCGACGTCGACATCAGCTCCGAGTTCCGGTATCGGAGCCTCTTCCTCGGGCCGGATACCCTCGTGATCGCCATCTCCCAGTCCGGCGAGACCGCGGACACGCTGGGCGCGGCGAAGGCCGCCACCGCGCTCGGCGCCCCCGTGCTCGCCATCACCAACGTGGTGGGCTCGGCTCTGTCACGGGAGTCCCGCGCCACCGTCTACACTCACGCCGGTCCCGAGATCGGGGTGGCTTCCACCAAGACCTTCACCTCCACCGTCACCGTCTGCTACTTGCTGGCTCTGGCCCTCGGGCGGGAGCGTCAGTACCTCTCCCCCACCGATGGGCGGAAGCGGATCGAAGATCTCCTCGAGATCCCGCGGCTGATCACCAGCGCGATCTCCCTCAATCCGGACGTGGCCGCCCTGGCCCGGACGCTCGCGGGCTACGAGCACTTTCTCTACCTCGGCCGCGGGGTCAACCATCCCGTCGCCCTGGAGGGGGCGCTCAAGCTGAAGGAGCTGTCCTACATCCACGCCGAGGGCTACGCGGCCGGCGAGATGAAGCACGGGCCCATCGCCCTCATCGAGGAGCGGGTGCCCGTCCTCGCGGTGGCGCCCCGCGACCCCTCTTACGACCGGATCCTCGGGAACGTCGAGGAGGTCAAGGCCCGGGGCGGGCGCGTGGTGGCGCTGTGCCACCAGGGGGACACCGAGCTGGCCGGCCGCGCCGACCACGTGCTGGTGGTGCCGCCCACCCCCGACCTCCTGTCCCCCCTGGTGAGCGTGGTGCCGCTGCAGCTCCTCGCCTACCACGTGGCCCTGGTCCGCGGCTGCAACGTGGACCAGCCGCGAAACCTCGCCAAGAGCGTGACGGTGGAATGATGATCGAGCACCTTCGGGAGTTCTGGCGGCATCGGGACCTGACCATGAGCTTCACCCAGCGCGACATCAAAGCGCGTTACAAGCAGACCGCGCTGGGAGCGGCCTGGGCCATCGTCCAGCCCTTCTCGCTCATGGTGGTGTTCACGGTGGTCTTTTCCCGCTTCGCCCGTGTCCCCTCGGACGGCATCCCCTATCCGGTCTTCGCCTATACCGGCCTCATCTTCTGGAGCTTCTTCGCCAAGACGGTGCTGGGCGGCACCATCGCCATCGTGGCGAACGCGAACCTGATCCGGAAGATCTACTTCCCCCGCGAGACCCTCCTCATCTCGGTGGTACTGTCCGGCATGCTCGATCTCGGAGTCTCGGCGATCATCTTCGGCGGCTTTCTCGTCTACTACCACGTGCCCATCACGATCACCGTGCTCTGGGTACCGGTGCTGCTCCTGCTCCAGACCCTCTTCGCGCTCGCGGTGATCTTCCTCACCGCGCCCATGCACGTCAATTTCCGCGACGTGGGGCACGGCATTCCCCTGCTCGTCCAGCTCTGGATGTTCGCGACCCCGGTCGCCTATCCGATCTCGGTCGTCCCCGAGTCGCTCCGCACCCTGTACTCGCTCAACCCGATGGCCCCGATCATCGACGGGTACCGCCGAACCGTCCTGCAGGGGCTCGCCCCCGACCCGGGCCCGCTCGTCTTGGCGGCGGTCGTCACCGCGGTTCTCCTGCTCGCCGGCTTCGCGGCGTTCAAGCACGCCGAGCGCACCTTCGCGGACGTGATCTGAGGAGCCATCCCGACATGGCAGACGTGGCGATCCGGCTCACCAACATCTCGAAACGCTACCACCGGCAGCGCGCATGGTACGGCTCCCTCCGCGACGAGGTGAACCGGATGCTGCGCCGCCTCAAGGGCGGCGCGGCCGCGGTCCCGGACGACGCGATGTGGGCCCTGAAGGACGTGACCTTCGACATCGAGCGAGGGGACAGCGTCGGCCTCATCGGCCACAACGGGGCCGGCAAGAGCACGCTCCTCAAGGTCCTCTCGCGGGTGACCGCCCCCACCACCGGCACCTACTCGACCCGCGGTCGGGTGGGGGCGCTCATCGAGATCGGCGCCGGCTTCCACCCCGACCTGACCGGGCGGGACAACGTCTATCTCAACGGGGCCATCCTCGGGATGCGCCGCAAGGAGATCGACGCGAAGTTCGACCGGATCGTGTCCTTCGCGGAGGTGGAGAGCTACATCGATAGCCCGCTCAAGTACTACTCGTCGGGGATGGAGGTCCGGCTCGGGTTCGCGGTGGCCGCGCACGTGGACCCGGACATCCTGCTGATCGACGAAGTCCTGGCGGTGGGCGACGCGTCGTTCCAGACGAAGTGCCTCAACAAGCTGGCCGAGCTCAAGGAGCAGGCCACCACCATCGTCCTCGTGTCGCACAACATGGCCAACATCGTCCAGCACTCCAAGAAGGTGCTCTGGATGCACCGGGGCCGCCTCCGCGCCTACGGAGACCCGGACGAAGTGGTCTCCCAGTACCTTCGGGCGGTCCGCGAGCAAGCCGCCGCGGTCGACCCCCGCGACGGCATCTCCCGGGCCATGACCGACGACGATCGGCCGGTCCGGATCGAGTCGGTGACCCTGTGCGACCAGCAGGGTCGACCCCGGCCGGTCTTCCAGACCGGCGAGCCGGCCTGCGTCGAGATCCGCTACACCGTGCACCGGGCGGTCCCGGACCCGGTCTTCGAGGTCACCATCAACGACGCCCACGGCTTCTTCCTGGGCGGCATCACGACCCGCTTCGACGGGCTCAAGATCGACACGGCCCAGCCGGAGGGCTGCCTCCGTCTGACCCTTCGGCCGGTCGTCTTCGTCAAGGGCGACTACGTGGTGAACGTTCACGTGCGCGACCAGCACATCCAGCGCTACCACGACCACCGCAAGCGCGCCGCCATCATGGTGGTCGAGGGCCCGAGCGTCGCCTCGCGCGAGGTCAGCGGCCACGTCAGCTACCCGCACGAGTGGGAGATGCGGTGAGCGCTCTCTCGACACCTGAAGCAGACAGGGCCAAGGGCCCCGGGGCCGCCCGGGGGTCAGCCGGGGACCGTCTCCCCCCGCCCCCTCCGGTTCCGGTGCTGCTGATCGAGCACAGCATCGGCGTCTCGGGATCCACGATCAGTCTCTGCACGCTGCTCCGCCGGCTGGAGCGGAAGCGCTACGAGCCCTGTGTCGCCTTCGCGCGGGCGGCCCAGCGGGAGTACCTGCTCGGCTCGGGCGCCCCCCCGACGGACGCGCGGGTCATCGTGTGGCGCAACGGGCTGAAGTCCACGCGACTCGGGCGCGCGTTCTACCGGATGGCGGTGCGTCGGGACCAGCCGCTGAGGCGGTTCCTGACCGGGCTCCTCTCTCTGCTCGACATCGCGCTCGTCATGCTCCCCTATACCCTGCGGCTCTACTGGCTGGCGCGGCGCCGGCGGACCGCGCTCGTCCATCACAACAACGGGGTGGAGCCCTGCACCGTGGTCCTGGCTCGCCTTCTGCGCGTGCCCCTCGTCGTCTACCAGCGCGGCGAAGAGTGGCATTCTCGGACGGCCCGGGCCCTCGCGCGGATGGTGACGCTCTACGTGGCGAACTCCGAGGCGACCAAGCAAGACCTTGTCGATCTCGGTGTCGCTGCGGGCCGGATCCGGGTCATCTATCCCCCCGTGGATTTCGACCGGTTCAATCCAGACGTGCCCGCTGGGCGCCAGCAGGCGGAGCTCGGGGTTGGGATGGGCGCGCCCTGCTTCGGCATCTTCGGCACGCTCCTCGAGTGGAAGGGGCACCGCGTCTTCCTGAAGGCGGCCCGTCTGGTGATGGACGAGGTGCCGAACGCCCGGGCCTTCGTGATCGGCGAGGCGCCCGAGCGGGGCCAGGCCTACCGGGACGAGCTGCGCCGGCTGGTGCACGATCTCGGCATCGCCGACCGCGTGGTCTTCACCGGATTCCGGGAAGACGTCCCGGAGCTGATGCAGCTCCTCCGGGTCATCGTGCACGCGTCGGTGACCCCCGAGCCGTTCGGGCGCGTCATCGCGGAAGCGATGGCGATGGGCAAGCCGGTCGTGGCGACCGACGCCGGAGGGCCGCGGGAGATCATCCAGGACGGCTCCGACGGCTACCTGGTTCCCCCCGGGGAGCCGGAGGCGATGGCCCGAGCGATCATCCGTCTCCTGACCGACACCGCGCACGCCGACCAGATCGGGCGCCGCGCCCGCCGGACGGTGGAAGCCCGCTTCTCGGCGGAGGCGCACGCTCGCCTGGTCGAGCAGGTATACGCCGACGTTCTTGCGCAACCGTCGAGGCCGCGCATCACCAATGAGGGCATGCCATGACACCATCACCATATCGCCTGAAGCGGTTCGCGAACCCGGTAACCCGTCTGGTCGTCGCCTCGACCGTGTTGCTCGCGGCCGCCGTCTCGACGGTGGCCCCGGCGCAAGCCCAGGTCTCGCGCGCCGAGGTGATCAATACCGATCCGAGCGTCAACGGGCGCCATCTGCGGGATGCGGTGACGCTCGGCCAGAGCGCGCTGGAGCGCCTCCAGGGACCGAGAGCGGTCGACGAGCTGGCCACCACCCACAAGACCATCGACCTCATGTACCGCACGGTGCGCCTGGCCTTGTTCGGGCTCCGGGAAAAGAAGAAGCTGACCAAGTTCGACGATCCGATGCTCGAGTACGAGCTCGGGAGGACGGGCAAGGCCTGGGACATCATCCGGGGGCCAGTGGACCGCTACTTCGACGGCCTGCCGCCCGAGGTCTACATCGAGAGGGCCATCCGCGACCTGCAGGAGGCCATCGCGATTCTCCGCCCGGTCGCGGCGGTGATGGAGTGACCGGGGCGATGCCGGGAGCGGTGCGCGCATGAGCCTTCGCGACCTGGTGGTCACCGCTGTCATCTTCTGGCTGCTGCCCTTCTGCCTGGCGCGCCCGTGGATCGGCGTCCTCACCTGGTCGTGGCTCGGGTACATGAACCCCCATCGCCTCACGTGGGGCTTCGCCTACTCCACGCCGTTCGGGATGATGGTCATGGGTACGACCTTGCTCGGCCTGCCCTTCAGCCGGGACGTCAAGGCTCCCCCGCGAGCGCTCGAGGTCTACCTCCTCACCGCCCTCTGGGGCTGGTTTCTCCTCACCACGATCTTCGCCTTCTACCCGCACGACGCTTGGGAGCAGTTCTCGAAGGTATCGAAGATCCTCTTCGGTACCTACCTGAGCCTGATGCTCCTCCAGGAGGAGCGGAAGCTCAAAGCCCTGATCTGGGTCATCGCGATGTCCATCGGCTTCTTCGGGCTCAAGGGCGGCATCTGGGCCTTCATGACCGGAGGCCAGAACCAGGTGCTGGGCCCGCCGGACTCCTTCATTTCGGGCAATACCGAGATCGGGCTGGCCCTCATCATGGTCATCCCCCTCCTGTTCTATCTGCGCCGGCAGGAGACGCGCGTGTGGCTGCGCCGACTCCTGCTCGCGATGGCGCTGTTCTCGATGGTGGCGACCCTGATCACCCATTCCCGCGGCGCGTTGCTCGGGCTCCTGGTGATCCTCCCACTGCTCTCTCTCAAGAGCCGGGCCAAGCTGATCATCCTGCCCCTCCTCATCGCCGCCAGCCTCATCGGTCCGTCGTTGATGCCCAGCAACTGGACCGAGAAGATGGAGACCATCGAGTCGTACGAGCAGGACATCTCGGCGAACCAGCGCTTGAACTCGTGGTGGGTGGCGTACCAGCTGGCCAAGGACAGTCCGATCCTCGGCGGCGGCTTCAAGACATTCAGCATGGAGATCTATCAGACCTATTTTCCCGACTACATCTACGCCGATCGGGAGCACGACGCCCACAGCATCTACTTCCAGGTGCTGGCCGAGCACGGGTTCCCCGGTCTCGCCCTGTTCGTGGGGCTGATCGCGTCGACCTTCGTGAGCCTGCGGTACGTCGTGCACGTCACGCGGAACCGCCCGGACCAGCAGTGGATCAACGACTGCGCCAAGATGGTGGAGGTGAGCCTCGCGGGCTATGCGGTCAGCGGGGCGTTTCTCAGCATGTCGTACTTCGACCTCTTCTATCACCTGGTGGCCATCACCGTGCTCCTGAAGGTCTTCGTCGCTCGCGCGCCGGCGGAAGCGCCGGCGCCGCCCACCGCCGAGATGGTGCCTGTCCAAGGTCAGGTCGCGAGGGGCTAGCCGATGTGCGGGATCGCGGGAATCTTCCGGTGTGACGGCGCGGCGCCAGGTCCCGAGCTGCTCCGGGCCATGACCAGCGCCATCGCCCACCGGGGGCCGGACGGCGACGGCTTCTTCTGCGACGGGCCGGTCGGACTCGGCCACCGGCGCCTGGCCATCATCGACCTCGTCACCGGCGACCAGCCCATGTCGGCCGACGATGGCTCGGCCGTCCTGATCTTCAACGGGGAGATCTACAACTTCCGGGAGCTGCGCCGCGAGCTCGAGGCCCGGGGCGCCGCGTTTCGCACGACCTCCGACACCGAAGTGATCCTGCGCGCCTACGAGGCCTGGGGCGTCGACTGCCTGCCCCGGCTGCGGGGAATGTTCACGTTCGCTCTGTGGGACAAGGCGCGGCGGCGCCTGTTCCTGGCCCGCGACCGCGTGGGCATCAAGCCGCTCGTCTACGCCTGGGACGGCCGCCGGCTGCTCTTCGGCTCCGAGATCAAGGCCCTCCTGGAGGACCCGGCGCTTCCGCGAGAGCTCGATTGGGAGGCGCTCCGCGACTTCCTCACCCTTCACTACATCCCGAGCCCCCGGACCATCTTCCGGTCGATTCGAAAGCTGCCGCCGGCCTCCTACCTCCTCCTCGATCTGGATCGGGGGGAGCCTGAGATCCGCCGTTACTGGGATCTCCGCTTCGAGCCAGACGACCGGCCTTCGGAGGCGGACTGGCTCGAGGGGCTTCGCTGGCACCTGAGCGACGCGGTCCGCAGCCATCTCGTAAGCGACGTGCCCATCGGGGCCTTCCTGAGCGGGGGCGTGGACTCGAGCACCGTGGTGGCGCTGATGGCCCAGGCGACGGCCGGCCGGGTGCGGACCTTCTCCATCGGCTTCGACGACAGCGACTTCGACGAGCTCGAGCACGCGAGGGCGGTCGCCCAGCGCTACGAGACCCAGCACTTCGAGTACGTGGTCAAGCCGAACGCGCTCGACACGCTGCCCCGGCTCGCGTGGCAGTTCGACGAGCCCTTCGCGGACTCGTCGGCCCTGCCCACCTACTATGTCTCGAAGATCACGCGAGAGCACGTGACGGTGGCCCTCTCCGGGGATGGCGGCGACGAGAACTTCCTCGGCTACACGCGCTACGCGCGCGCGCAGCGGCTGCACGAGAGCCTCGACGCCTTCCCGGCCGTCCTCGCCCGGCCGCTGCTGCGCCTGGCCGCCCGGCTGCTGCCCCCCGGCGCGCGCGGGCAGGGCTACCTCGACCTGCTGGGCGCCTCCCCGGTGGATCGCTACTTCAAGCTGGTGGCCTATCAGCGGAGCGAAACCCTCCGGAGCCTGCTCTCCCCGGGAGCCCGCGAGCACGTGAAGCCGGTGGTCAGCCCGGACCTCTTCCGGAGGCTGGCGGTGGAGGGGCGGACGCGGGACTACGCCTCCACCCTTCAGTACCTCGACATTCACTGCTATCTTCCGGAGGACATCCTCACCAAGGTGGACCGCACGAGCATGGCGGTCTCGCTCGAGGCCCGCGTGCCCTTGCTCGACCACGTGCTGATGGAGTACGTGGCCACCATGCCCACCGCGCTCAAGTTCCGTGACGGGGCCGGGAAGGTCATCCTCAAGCGCGCGATGGCCACGGATCTGCCCGCCGGCATCCTCAACCGACGCAAGATGGGCTTCGGCCTCCCGATCGCCTCCTGGTTCCGGCGCGAGCTCACGGACTACGTGCGTGACGTCCTGGATGGCCGCCGGACGCGCCAGCGCGGCCTGGTGGACCCGGTGGCGGTCTCCGCGCTTCTCGACGAGCACCAGAGCGGCGGCCGGGACCGCTCGAGCCAGATCTGGGCCCTTCTCGCTCTCGAGGAGTGGGCCCGCCGGTGGCTGGACCGATGAGCCACGTCGTCCACGTGGTGGACTCCCTCGCCGTCGGGGGCATGGAGAACGGCGTCGTCAACCTGATCAACGCCCTCTCCCCCGGCGGCCGCCACACCGTGGTCACCATGTCCGCGGTCGGGCCGCTCGCTGAGCGCCTCCCCGAGGGCGTGGAGTGTCACTGCATCGGCAAGCGGCCCGGCATCGACGTCGGGGCGGTGGTGAGGCTCGCGTCACTGCTGCGACGCCTCCGGCCGTCCATCGTGCACTCGCGCAATTGGGGGGCCTTCGACGCGATCCCCGCCGCGCGGCTGGCGGGCGTGTCGGTGGTCATCCACGGGGAGCACGGACGGGAAGCCGCCGATCCGGAGGGGCTGGACCCGAGGCGCCGGCGGCTGCGCCGGGTCTTCGCTCCGCTCGTCACGCGCTTCGTGACGGTCTCGTTCGACCTCCGCCAGTGGCTGCTGACGACGGTCCGTCTTCCCGCCGCCAAGCTGGTCACCATCCACAACGGCGTGGACGTCAGCCGCTTCGCCGGCGGCGACCGGCAGGCCGCGCGGCGGACGCTGCGGCTGCCCGCGTACGCGGCCGTGGTCGGCACCGTCGGACGCCTCGATCCGGTCAAGGATCACGCGGGACTGCTGCGGGCCTTTTCGGTCCTCCGAACCGATCAGCCCGCCGCCGAGCTCGTCGTCGTCGGGGACGGCCCCTGCCGTCCCGACCTGGAGCGCCTGATCCACGAGCTCGGGCTGACCGGGCACGTGCACCTGCTGGGCATGCGCCAGGATGTCCCGGTCCTCCTCCGGGCGTTCGACACCTTCGTCTTGCCGTCCCTGGCGGAGGGCATCTCGAACACGGTGCTGGAGGCGATGGCGACCGGGCTGCCGGTCGTGGCAACCAGGGTCGGCGGCAATCCGGAGCTGGTCGAGCATGGGGTGACCGGGGCCTTGGTGCCGGTCGGCAACCCCCTCGTGCTCGCGGCGGCCCTCCGCTGCTACGTCGAGGACGCGGGGCTGCGGGAAGGCCACGGCGAGGCGGCGCGCCGGCGCGTGCTCCAGCACTTCACCCTCGAGCGGATGGCCCAGGGCTACCGCGACCTTTACGAGTCGGTCGGCGCGAAGCCGGCCGCGCGCCGGTCGCGCCGCGCCTCCTACGTGCGATGAAGACCGCCGTTCACATCACGATCGACACCGAAAGCGCGATGGGAGGAGCATGGGACGACCCCAGGCGCGCGCCGCTCCCGGCGTCACGGCACGTGTTCTGCCAGGACGGCTCGGACGCCTACGGGATCCCGCTGATCACGCGCGAGCTCGGACGCTACGGGTTCCGGGCGACCTTCTTGTGCGAGACGCTGGCTACCCGCGTGCTGGGTGAGGCCGACACCCGATCCGTGGTCGAGGCCCTTCTGACCGCGGGCCAGGACGTCCAGCTCCACCTGCACCCGGTGTACTGGTACTACCGGCGCTTTCTGGACGCCGGCGCGGTCGATCGCGACCACTATCGCGCCGCCGCGTGTGATCAGCTCTGCGCCCACTCTCCCGAGCGCCAGCTCGAGATGCTGGAGGAGGCCAGCGAGCTCTTCCGGATGTGCACGGGCCGGGCCCCGGTCGCGTTCCGCGCCGGCAACTTCGCGGCCAGCCGCGCGACCCTCCGCGCGCTGGGCAAGCTCGGGTTCCTGATCGACTCGAGCTACAACCCCGCCGAGCGGGACGCTCCGTCGCTGGCCGACGATTCCCCCGAGCCCAACGTGGTCCAGTCCATCGAGGGCGTCTGGGAGCTGCCGGTCACGGTGGCCCGCACCCGGATCCGCGAGGGCAACGGCTACAAGCCCTTCGATCCGGTGGCCCTCTGCGCCTGGGAGATGGAGCGGATCCTCGACACGGCGCACGCGGCGGGCATGCCGCACGTCACCCTGCTCTTCCACAGCTTCACCTTCGTGAAACCCTGGGACATGACCTACTCCCGCTTCCGGCTGAACCGCATCGTCCTCCGGCGGCTTCAGGCCCTCCTGCGTTTCCTCGACGCGAACCGGGACCGCTTCCGGGTGCAGACCTTCGGAGAGCTCGCGGCCGGTCTCATCCAGGCCTCCCCGAAGGGGGTCGTCCCCGATCTCGGGTTCTGGCGCCCGGCCGTGCGCAAGGCCGTGCAGGTCATCAACACGCTGTACTGGGTCTGACCATGTGCGGTATCGCCGGCCTCGTCCACGCCGATCCCGGATATCCGATCGATCGAGGTCTGATCGCTCGGATGACCACGTGCCTGGCCCATCGCGGCCCCGACGCCCAGGGGCTCCAGGTCTGGCCGGGCGCGGCCATCGGGCACCGCCGCCTCAGCATCATCGATCTCAACACCGGGGACCAGCCGATCTTCAACGAGGACCGGACGGTGGCCGTGATCCTGAACGGCGAGATCTACAACTTCCAGGAGCTCCGGGAGGAGCTTCAGGCCCACGGTCACCGCTTCGCGACGAAGTCCGATACCGAGGCCATCGTCCACGCCTACGAGCAGTGGGGAGATCGCTGTGTCGAGCGCCTCGCCGGCATGTTCGTCTTCGCGCTCTGGGATGATCGGCGCCGCCGGCTGCTCCTGGCTCGGGACCGCATCGGCAAGAAGCCGCTCTACTACGCGCGGGACGGCGACCGGCTCCTCTTCGCCTCCGAGCTGAAGTCCCTGCTCCAGGACCACGCCCTCAAGCGCGCCCTGAATCTCGAGGCCCTCGACACCTACTTCTCGCTCGGGGCGGTCCAGGCCCCCGACACCATCCTGCTGGGCATCCACCAGCTCCTGCCCGCTCACTACCTGGTCTGGGAGAGCGGGCGGATCCGCGCCGCGGAGTACTGGGACGTGCCTCACGTCGCCCCCATCGAGTGGACCGAGGCCGAAGCGCTCCGCGCCCTAGACACCGTGCTCCTGGACGCGGTCCGCGTCCGCCTCGTCAGCGACGTGCCGGTGGGGGCGTTCCTGAGCGGCGGCGTGGACTCGAGCGCCATCGTGGAGGCCATGGCCCGCCTCTCGAGCACGCCCATCGTCACCACCTCTGTCGGCTTCACCGAGCAGGCATTCAGCGAGCTCGAGCACGCGCGGGCCGTCGCCAAGGCGGTCGGCACGGACCACCACGAAGTGGTCCTGCAAGCCCGCGCCGCCGACGTGCTCCCCCGCCTCGTCTGGCATCTCGACGAGCCCTTCGCCGACTCGTCGGCGCTGCCGACGTACTACGTCGCCAAGGCCGCCCGCGAGCGCGTCACCGTGGCTCTGTCGGGCGACGGCGGCGACGAGGTCTTCGCGGGCTATCAGCGCCGCTACGGGCTCAATCGCTCCGAGGCCCGCCTGCGTCGCTGGCTGCCGGCCTGGTTTCGCGCGGGGGTGCTGCGGCCGCTCGGCCGCGTCTATCCCAAGGCGGACTGGATGCCCCGCCCGCTGCGGGCCCGCTACTTCCTCCAGAACCTCGGGACCACGTTCGAGCGGGCCTACTTCGCGGACCTCTCGCTCTTCCGGACCGACGAGAAGGGTCGGCTGCTCTCGGACGAGCTCAAAGCCGCGCTGGGCGGTCACGACCCCTTCCGGCCCTTCGCGCGGCACTTCGAGCGGGTTCGCGGGCTCGACGCCCTCAGCCAGCTCCTCTACGTCGATCTCAAGACGTGGCTCGCCAATGACATGCTGGTCAAGGTGGACCGGATGAGCATGGCCAACGGGCTCGAGATCCGCTGCCCGCTCCTCGACCACCGGCTCATCGAGTTCGCGGCCACGGTCCCGTCGGAGCTCAAGTACCGGGGCCGGATCTCGAAGTATCTGCTCAAGCGCCATCTCGAGGGGCGCGTGCCCAGCTCCGTGATCCATCGGCCCAAGCAAGGGTTCGAGATTCCCCTGGCCCGGTGGCTGCGGAGCGACCTGCGCGACCTCGCGAACGACGTGCTCTTCTCCGAGCGCGCCCTCGGCCGGGGCCATATCCGCCCGGCCCGGCTGCGGCAGATCTGGGAGCGGCACCAGCGGGGGATTCGCGACCATTCGGCCCAAATCTGGGCCGTGCTAATGTTTGAGCTGTGGGCCCGCACGTTTCTCGATCCCCAGGAGCCGGCGGGGATTGTCAGCCCGTGAGCCGCTTCGAGGACGAGTGGCGCGCCCGCTTCGAGCGGTTCGCCAGCACCCACAGCAGCGAGGCCAGCATCTCCGGCTGGTCCGAGTCCGGGCTGGAGCGGCGCGTCCACCTGTTTCGCTCGCTCGTGCCGGCCGCGAGCCCGGGCCCGGCCCCGGTGGCACTCGAGCTCGGCTGCGGGGCCGGGACCTACGTGCGAATCCTGGCCGGGCTCGGGTATCGCGCCATCGGCCTCGATTACTCGGTGCCGAGCCTCGGCCGGGCGCTGGCCGCCGATCCCGGACGCAAGGGCCACTACCTGGCCGGGGATGCCTACGCGCTGCCGAGCCGCCCCGGTGAAGTGGATCTGGTGGTGTCCATCGGCGTGCTCCAGGCTCTCAGCCGACCCGAGCAGGCGCTGGCCGAGATGGCTCGCGTGCTCCGGCCCGGCGGCACGCTGCTGCTCGAGGCGCTCAGCAGCCGGAGTCTCGCCGCGCGCGCCCGCCGGCTCCATGCGCGGCTCCGGCGGCTGCCGCCCCGCGTGCTCACCCACGATCCGGAGGCGGTCGTGCGCTGGCTGAGGGCCCAGGGCTTGGTGGTGCTGGCCCGGATTCCGCTCTGCCTGCCTCCGCGTCGCCTGCCCGCTCTCGGCCGCGCCCTCGACTCCGCGCCCGTCCGCCGGGCGGTCCGCTCGTCGCCGATGGTGGGCTCGGCGCTGGCGCATGCGGTGTGGTTCCTGTGCCGTCGCGTCGCGGCCGGGGAGACCTCCGCGTGAAGGTCCTCCACATCCTCGACCACTCGGTCCCGGTCATGAGCGGCTACAGCACCCGCAGCCGCAACATCGTGGGCTTCCAGCGCGAGCTCGGCCTCACGCCGGTGGTCGTCACCTCTCCGAAGCACCCGGCCCCGGGCCCGGAGCGGGAAGAGCGCCACGGGATCGTGTACTACCGGACGGGCGATGGCCGGGCCGCGGAGACCTCGGGCTACGCGGGGTCGCTCTCGCTCATGCGCCGGTTCGCGGCCCGGATCGCCGAGGTCGCCCGGACCGAAGGCGCGAGCCTCCTGCACGCGCACTCCCCGGTCCTGAACGGCCTGCCCGCGCTGTGGGTCGGGCGCCGACTGGGCATTCCCGTGGTGTACGAGGCGCGGGCCTTCTGGGAAGACGCCGCGGTCGATCACGGAACCACGCGGGAGGGCTCTCCGCGCTATCGCCTCACGCGGGGTCTGGAGACCCTTCTCTTCCGGCACGCGGACCGGGTCGTCGTGATCGCCGAGGGCATGCGCCGGGAGATCATCCGTCGGGGTGTGGAGCCCGGGCGTATCGCGGTGGTCGGCAACGGGGTGGACGTCGATCGATTCCAGCCGGTCGGCCGCAACGAGCGACTGGCCGGGCGCCTCGGCATCAACGGCGAGCTGGTCTTCGGCTTCATCGGCTCCTTCTATCACTACGAAGGCCTGCAGTTCCTCGTCGAGACGCTGCCACGGCTCCGCGAGCGCGTTCCCGGCGCGCGCCTGCTGCTCGTCGGCGGCGGCGAGGACACCGCGGCGCTCCGCGAGGCCACCGCGGGCAGCGGCGGTGCGATCCTCTTGCCGGGTCAGGTGCCGTACGAGGAGGTCGCCGACTACTACTCGCTCATCGACGTCTTCGTCTGTCCCCGCAAGCGCATGCGCCTGACCGAGCTGGTCACCCCGCTGAAGCCACTGGAAGCGATGGCCATGGCCAAGCCGGTGCTGGCCAGCGACGTCGGAGGTCTGTCAGAGCTGATCCAGCACGGCTCCACCGGCATGCTGTTCCGTGCCGACGACGCGGCGTCGCTGGTCGAGCAGGCCACGCACCTGGCCTCGAGTCAGCAGCTCCGGGTCTCTCTCGGGCTGGCTGCCCGCGCCCACGTCGAGCGCGAGCGGTCATGGGCCCGCGTCGTCTCGCGGTATCTGGAGCTCTATGGGTCCCTGCGGCCCTAGCCGCGACGCGGCTCCCGCACCCGTCTCCGGGCGGCCGCTCCGGGTGCTGGTACTGAGCTTCACGTTCCCCAACGTCAAGCAGCCGGCGCTCGGAGTCTTCGTGCGGGAGCGCATCCGCCGGATCGCGACCGAGTGCGAGGTCGTGGTCGTAGCGCCCGTGCCGTGGTTCCCGTTCAACCGCCTCATCCGCGGCGAGCAATGGGCGGGGATCGCTCCGGTGGAGCGTCACGAGGGCCTCGAGGTACGCCATCCCCGCTTCTTCTGCATCCCCCGCTACCTCAAGTGGCTGGACGGAGGCTTGTACGCCATCTCCCTCCTCCCCTTCCTCTGGCGCCTCCGCCGCTCGTTTCCCTTCGACGTCATCGACACCCACTTCGCCTATCCGGACGGCCTCGCGGGCACGATCCTCGGCCGGATCTTCCGCCGGCCCGTGGTGATCACCCTGCGCGGCAGCATCGTGAGGCTGGCCACCTATCCGCTGCACCGTCCGCAGCTCCGGCTGGCGCTCCGCCGGGCGGCCCGGGTCCTGGCGGTGAGCGAGTCGCTCAAGCAGACCGCGGTCGCCCTCGGCATCCCGCCCCAGAAGGTCCGTGTGATCCCCAACGGGGTCGACACGAGCCGCTTCTTCCCGATGGAGCGGAGCGAGGCGCGGCGGGCGCTCGACCTCCCCAAGGACGCCAAGATCCTGCTCTCGGTCGGCGGGCTCAATGAAGGCAAGGGACACCACCGGATCGTGGCGATGCTGCCGTCCCTGCTCCGCCGGCACCCGGACCTGCTCTACGTGATCGTCGGGGGAGGCCGGCGCGCCGACAGCCTGCGGCCGGTCCTCGAGGACCTGATCCGGGACCACGGCCTTCGCGATCACGTGCTCCTGGCCGGCGAGCGCCCGCACGGCGAGATTCCCCTGTGGATGGGGGCGGCCGACGTGTTCTGCCTCGCCACCCGCTCGGAGGGCTGGGCCAACGTGCTGCTGGAAGCCATGGCCTGCGGCCGGCCGGTAGTGAGCACGCGCGTGGGCGGCAACGCGGAGATCGTCACCGACCCGAGCCTGGGGACCCTGGTGCCCGCCGCCGACGACACGGCCTTCGCGGAAGCGCTGCGGGCGGCGCTCGAGCGGCCCTGGGCTCCCGAGGCTCTCGCGGCCCACGCCCGGCGGCACTCCTGGGAGCGCGCGACCCGCGACGTGCTGGCCGAGCTCCACGCGATAGCCTTTCCGGCCGTGAACGGCGGGCCGGCCAGCGCCGCGTCGCCCCACCTCGATCAAGGTCTTCGCTGATGCTGCCCATCCTTGTAAATCGCCTGATCTTTCCGGTTCACGAATGGCTCAAAGGCAAGCCGACCCATGCCCGCCTGCGCGAGCTCGAGAAGAGCCAATGGCTCTCCCCCGCGGCCCTGCGCGAGACGCAGTTCCGCGCTCTCCGCGCCCACCTCGACTTCGCCTACCGGGAGGTGCCGTACTACACGCGCCTCCTCGACGAGCACGGCCTCCAGCCGGCGCGGATCCAGTCCTTCGAGGACTTCGCGCGGATCCCCTACCTCACGCGGGACCTGCTCCGCCGGCATCTCGACGATCTGCAGCCCCGCCGGAAGCTCCGCGGGGTGCAGCGCATGAGCACCGGCGGATCGACCGGCTCGCCGGTGGCCATCATGGTGGATGCCGAGCGGGCGGCCTTCACCGATGCCACGCGCCTCCGAGCCCACCGCTGGTTCGGCGTCGACATGGGCGCGCCCGAGATCGTCCTCTGGGGATCCCCGATCGAAACGGGCCGGCAGGACCGCCTGCGCACGTTCCGCGACGGGCTCATCAACTCGCGCCTCCTCTCCGCCTTCGACCTCGGCGAGCCCGCGCTTGCCCGCTACGCCGACATCCTCGCGCGCGAGCGCCCGCAGCAGCTCTTCGGCTACGCGAGCGCGCTCTACCTGCTCGCCCGCTACCTGCAGGGCCACGACCGCGCGCCGGGGCCGGACAGCCTCCGCGTGGCCTTCACCACCGCCGAGCCGCTCTACGACTTCCAGCGGGCGGCGATCCAGTCGGCCTTCGGCTGCCCGGCCGCCGTGGAGTACGGCTCCCGCGACGCCGGCCTCATCGCCAACGAGTGTCCGAGCGGCGGTTTGCACATCGCGACCGAAGGGATCACGGTCGAGATCCTCCCGGGGTCGGGCGCCGTCGCCGGCGCGAGCGGCGAGATCGTCGTCACCAACGCCTATTCGTTCGCGATGCCGATCATCCGCTACCGAACCGGCGATGTCGGCGCGCTCGCCGAGGCCGCCTGCCGGTGCGGGCGTGGGCTCCCGTGCCTGGCCACCGTGGAGGGGCGCCGCACCGACTTCCTCGTCACCCCCGAGGGCCGCGTGATGCACGCCCTGGCCGCCATCTACATCCTGCGCGAGCTGCCCGGCCTCCGGGAGTTCCAGCTGGTGCAGGAGCGCCTGGACCTGGTCCGCGTCAGCCTGGTGCCCGATCAGGGTTTCGCGAGCGCGACCCCCGACCGGGTGGTGTCGGGTCTCGGCCGCCTCCTCGGCAGTAGGGTCTCGGTCGAGGTCGAGATCACCCCGGAGATTCCTCGGGCGCCCTCCGGCAAGCATCGCTACGTCATCTCGAAGGTCGCCGACCAGCAGCTGGAGGCACTCCTGGGCCGCCCCCTCCTGGGTGGCCAATAATGCTCGAGGCCGTCCGCGCCGACGTCCGACGGATGACCGCCCAGGAGCCCGGGTTGGCCAGCAAGCTTGGCCTCTTCTTCTTCCACCCCGGGCTGCAGGCGGTCCTCTTCTACCGGCTCGCCCGGTGGCTCCTGCGCCATCACCTGGGGCCGTTCGCGGTCGTCACCAGCTACGTCAACTCCGTCCTCACCGGCGCCCAGATCTCCCCGCGCGCGATCATCGGGAAGGGGCTGCGGATCTATCACCCTCAGGGCGTCGTGATCGGGGCAGGCGCCGTGGTGGGGGAGCACTGCACGCTCTCCCACGGAAACATGATCGGCACCTTCGCGGGCGACGAGGAGCGGCCGGTCATCGGCGACCACTTCACCGCGGCCACCGGCGCCAAGATCCTCGGCAAGATCACGGTGGGCAACTACGTGCGGGTCTCGCCGAACTCGGTGGTGATCACCTCGCTGCCCGACAACGTGGTGGCGACCGGCGTACCCGCCCGCATCCTGCTCCGCGAGCAGTCCGAGACCGCGGCGGCCGCGTCCGGCGACGGCCGGCCGACCGCCGCCGACACCGTGGAGCGGCTGGTCTCCCTTCTCCGGCGCAACGTGGAGGCGGTGCCTCTTCCCGCGGCCATGGACGCATCCACCGGCCTGCTCGGCGAGGGAATCGGCCTCGACTCGGTGGAGATCCTGAAGCTCGTCTGCGCCATCGAGGAGGAGTTCGGGCTCACGCTCGACGAGAGCGAGCTCACCGCCGCCCGCTTCAAGACCGTGGGCTCGCTGGCGGGCTTCATCCAGGAGAAGCACGCCCCATGAGAACAGCTTCCACGCTCCCCGACGCCTTCGACGCCCTCTGCGCCCGCCAGCCCGGGCGGATCGCTCTGTCCGAGGCCGGCCAGGAGATCACCTACGGTCACCTGCTCGAATGGTCGCTCCGCATCTCCCGGGCCATCGGGCCCGCGGTGCGGACACCCGGGCAGCGGGTGGCGGTCATGCTGCCCAACTCGGCGGCCTTCGTCGCCGCCTTCTTCGCCGGCGCCCGTACCGGGGCGGTCGTGGCGCCCGTCAATCCGGGCTACGGCTCCCACGATCTCACGAGCCATCTCAACGACCTGGACGCGGTGGCCCTCCTCGCGGACGCGGCCACCCTCGAGCGCGCCGCGCCGACCCTCGAGGCCCTCTCCCGCGCGCCGGCCCTCTTCGAGGTCTCCCGCGCCGATGGCGCCCGTGCGCTGCGGCCCGGCACGACGGCGGGAGAGCCGCTCCCCGCGCACGCGGGAGCGCCGCTGCTCCAGCAGTACACCTCGGGCTCCACCGGCACGCCGAAGCGGGTGATCCGGACCCACGCCAACCTCCTCGCCGAGCTCGAGTGCCTCCGCTCCACCTTCGCGGTCACCGAGGCCGACCGCTTCCTCGGGGTCGCCCCGTTCTTCCATGTCAATGGTCTCGTCCGGTCCATGCTCACCAGCATGTACGCCGGCGCGACTCTGTATCCGGTGGCGGAGTTCCGGCGGCGGGAGGTGACCAGCCTCCTCACCGCCGAGCGGATCTCCTTCCTGGGCGGCGTTCCTCAGATCTTCGCCATCCTCGGCCAGACCCCGCTGCGCGGGCACGTGGATCTCTCCGCCCTTCGCCTCGTCTTCTCCTCGAGCGCGCCCCTGATGCCAGCCGACCGCAAGCGCTTCCGGGACCAGTACGGCGTGGTCATCCGCCAGCTGTACGGCTCTACCGAGACGGGCACGATCAGCTTCAACCGTCACCCCGATCCCGAGAGCTGCCAGGAGTCGGTGGGCGGAGCGCTCGATGGCGTGCGCGTGGAGGTGATCGACTCGGAGGGCCAGCCGCTGCCCGCCGGGAAGGAAGGCGAGATCGCCATCGCGAGCCCCTTCGCCACGTCGGGCTACCAGGGTAATCCGGAGGCGACGGCGGAGAGCTTCCGGGACGGCTTCTACTTCTCGGGCGACCTCGGCATTATGGGCCCGGACGGCTGCATCCGGCTCACCGGCCGGAAGAAGCTCCTCATCAACCGAGGCGGCTTCAAGGTCAATCCCTACGAGGTCGAGGAGGTCATCAAGAGCCATCCGAAGGTGGAGGAGGTCGCGGTCTTCGGGGCGCCCAGCGCGAGCGGGGACGACGTGGTCTGCTGCGCCATCGTGGCGATGGCGGCGTGCACCACGGAGGAGATCCTGCTCTACTGCAAGGAGCGCCTCGCCGACTTCAAGGTTCCCGCCCGCATTGAATTCCGCGACGCGCTGCCCAAGAGCCCGGCCGGCAAGATCCTCCGCGGTCAGCTCTGACGATCAGCGCGGCCGCCGGCCGCTCCCGCTTCCGTAGCGGTAGAGCCAGTACACCTGGGGGAGGCCGACATCCGTTCCGTTCTTGCCGCCGTAGAGCAGCATCGCGTTGTTTCCGACGTCGAAGCCGAGGACCCTGTACGAAGGGCGGGCCGGCCGGGACGGCCTCACACTCCCATTTCTTCGTGTCGACGTGGTAGATCCCGAGGCCGTACATCCGGCCGCCGTACTCGGAAGGCCAGGTAGGTCTCCAGGTCCGTGTCCTGAGGAGGGCGCGCCTGGCGCGGGAGCGGGATCACGTCGACGCCCCGCTCCGGACCGAGTACCGAATGAGCGCCTTCAGGAAGCGGTTGATGACGCAGTCTCGCCCTCGTCAGACATGGTAAGGACACAAGCCGGCCGACCCATGCCGCCAGACAGGTAGCGCCACCGGCGTCAACTTGTCGGGGGCGATTTTCCGGTGTAGCCTCGGTCGAGAGTTCGATGATCCGACATCTTCTCCTCGCCGCCGTCTTCGTCTTCGTCTCTGCCGCCGGCGGGGCCATCGCGCTGAAACCGGAACCGGGCCGGTGGTACGCGATCCCGAACTCCCGCCTCGATCAGCAGGCCGGGGTCTTCCCGCCCGTGCCCACGCCGCAAGGGCGTCCCGGCAACGTCCTCGTCGCGTGGAGTGGCGCGGCCTACGACTCCAAGCGCGCGCGCGTGCTGTTCCACGGAGGCGGCCACGTCGACTACGCGGGTAACGAGGTCTACGCGTTCGACGTGAACACGTTCCGCTGGTCGCGAATCTGGGGCCCGAGCCCACAGATCCCGGCCGCCGAGGTGTCGGAGGGCCGCGACGAGTATCCCGACGGCAACCCCGCCGCGGTACATAGCTACGACGGGCTCAACTACATCCCCGACGTCGACAAGCTCTGGCGGGGCGGTGGCTCGCTCTGGAGTGGCTCGGGCGGCGGCACGCAGGCCACCTGGATGCTCGACCTGGCCTCCAACCGCTGGCAGCGTATGGCCAACTCGCGGGTGCTCGGCGTGAGCGTCACCTCCGAATACGACCCGGTCAGCGGGCACGTCTTCGCGTTGAGCGACCACAACGTGCTGGGCGAGTACGACCCCAAGAGGAACCGCTGGAGCTACCTGGGCGACATGTTCTCCGGCGAGGAGCCGGTCTCGGCCATCGATCCGGAACGGCGGCTGTTCGTGCGCGTCGGCAACGGCGACCTGAGCTACTACAACATCTCTAGTGGCTCGATCAGGCTGGCGGTGCAGACGCGCGGCCCCCAGGACGTGGTCAAGGCGCGCGGGCCCGGCTTCGTCTACGACTCGTCGATCAAGAAGTTCGTGGGCTGGGCGGGCGGCACGTCCGTGTTCGTGCTCGACCCCACGACCTGGACGTGGACCGAGGTCAAGGCGGCGCCCGACAACACGGTGTCTCCGCCGACCATCTTCACCGACCAGCCGGGCAAGATCCTGGTGATGAGCAAGTTCCTCTACATCCCCTCGAAGAACTTCTACGTGCTCGTGCAGACGGCCGAGACCGAGGTCTACATCTACCGGATCGCCCCGCCATGACGCCGGCCATGCTGGCGTAGATCGGCGGCTACCATGCCTCTCAGCGTCTCCGGCAGACATAGCGATTGGGCGCCGCAGTCCGGCTCGCCCTCGCCGAGTTCCTCTCGCTCCCGTTCTACCGCCTCGCGAGTCCGCTCGACGTCTCGTCGAGTTCCTGACCCAGTGTCGCTGGCACCCCCTGTCGGCGATGAGGTAGACACGCCATCAAGAGCCACCCGAAGGTGGGAGACGTGGCAGTCTACGGAGCGCCCAGCGCCAGCGGGGACGACCTGGTCTGCTGCGCGATCGTCGCGACCGCCGCCTGCACGACGGAGGAGATCGTGCTCGACTGCAAGGAGAGGCTCGCCGACTTCAAGGTTCCGGCCCGGATCGAGTTCCGCGAATCGCTGCCGAAGAGCCCGGCCGGGAAGATTCTTCGCGCGCAGCTCTGAGCCTCACTGCGGCCGTCGACCGCCTGCGTTCCCGTAGCGGTAGAGCCAGTACACCTGAGGCAGCCCGGCGTCCGACCCGTCCTTGCCGCCGTACAGCAACATCACGTTGTTCCCGGGATCGAAAGCGAGGACGTTCCCCTGGACGAACGGAGGGCCAGGGGGTACCGCCTCCCATTCCCACTTCTTCGAGTCGACGTGGTAGATCCCGAGCCCGTACATGCGCCCGCTGTTTTCGTAGTTATTCGGGTAGAGGACCACGCGGTTGATGGGATCGAAGGCCAGGTAGGTCTCCAGGTCCATATCCTGGGGCGGGCGCGCCTGGCGCGGAAGCGGAATCACGTCGACGCTGCCGCGCCGGATCGAGTACCGGACGAGGGCCTTGAGGTAGCGGTTGATGAGGTAGATGCTTCGCCCCTCCACGTCGATCACCGCCTGCTCACGGTTCCCGCTGGCGGGAAGCCCCATCGACCTGTTGCTCCACCGGTTGGTCTGGAGCGACAGGATCTCCATCACGTTGCCGTCGTCGGTGGAGCGGACCCGGTACACGGAGTCGGTGACTGGGTCGTATACGCCGAAGCTCGCTCCCTCGTCGCCCCCGTATCCGCCGAGCGGCGGACCGAACGGGACACGCTGCCACTTGTTGGTGGCGAAGTCGAAGAACATGGGATCGGGCAGATCCTTGACCCCTGGGCACTCCGAGGTTTCGCCCTCGGTAATAAAATAGAAGCCCGGCATCACGATGCCCCGGTCTCGCTTCGAGTCGTACACCCAGAGCACCGTGTCCGGCCGGCCGGGCTGTTCGGGCCCGTTGCACCAGGGCCCGATCAGCCGCCAGGTCGGAGCGGAGCCGGAGCCGAGATCCAGCGCCCAGACCATCTGGTTGCCGTCGTCCGAGATGTGGGGGTTGGCGTAGTCGCCCCCGGTGAGGACCATTCGCCCGCGCTTGGAGTCGTAGAGCAGCCGAGTGTGCTTGCTGGCATACGGCCGGAGCCCGGGGCCGCCGTATCCCGTTCCTAGTGGCCGGCTCACCCAGGTGCGCTCCGGGATCGTAAGCGTGCTCGTCGGTGAGTTGCCGGGGGCCGCCGCAGGGGCCGTCCCATCGGAGCCCGCTCCCGCGAAGTTGAGGGACGATTTCGGCGACCAACCCACCAGCGCCGCGGTCAGCACGATGATCCCGGCCAGCCCGCCCAGCACCTTCTTCATGGCTTCGGCCCCAGGCCGATCGGTCCGGCTCCGGTCTGGATCGCCCCGCGCACCGGCGGCAGGGTGCGCCTCGTCCCGAAGTAGTCGTCGGCGGGAACCCAGTCCACCCCGCGCATGGATCCCGGTCCCCGGAGCAGGGATCCCTCGACCGGGGCGAAGTCCATGGCCTCCGGATTGGCGAAGCAGAGCGCCCACGTGCAATCGACGTTGCCGGCTAGCTCGACGTCCAGACGGCCCTTCGGAACCGTGGGCGCGCCCTGCCGCGTGTGCACGGCATTGTTCACGATGGCCACGTCCCGCGCCCGCGCCTCCGGGGCCATGGTCACCCCGCCCTGGACGTTACGGTAGAGCGTGTTGTGGCCGATCACGATCGAACGAAGGAGCCCGCGCCCGTGATAGTCCTCGAGCCCGATTCCTGCGCCGCGGTTCTGGACCGAGATGTTGTTGCGCACGACGGCCGGCCCGCCGCCCACCACGATCCCCGCGCTCGTCTGCGCCCCCATCACGAAGTTCCGCTCGACGACGCTACGGCTGAGCAGGTCCCGGGAGCCGTACACCATGATGCCGGGCCCCTTGGTGTCGACAATCACGTTGTCGCGGATGACGCCGCTCGAGTTGAGCTTCACCTGGAGGCCGTAGCCGATCTCGGGCTCGACGGCCCGGATGGTCCGGATGAAGTTTCGCTCCACGACGAGTCCCGACACCACGCAGTGCACTCCTTCGTGGCAGCCGAAGTACATCCCGGTCGACTCGGACCGCTCGATGCTGTTCCGCCGGACCACCAGGCCGTGGATGCTGTTGTGGGTCGCGGCCACCGCGATGGCGCCCACCTCGGTGAACGTGCAGTCCTCGATCACGACGTCGGCCCGCGAGAAGACGCGGATCCCGTCGGCGTCGCGTGAGGTCGGACCCAGCGCGAGGCCTCGGATCGTGACGTGGTCCGCCTTGATGTCAAGCACGTTGGCCAGCCGGCCCGTGTACACGAGATGGGGCCGATGCTGGAGATCGGCGGCCCGGATGACCACCGGCGCCCCCGGGCTCCCGCCCTTAAGGATGGTGCACGGTCCCCGGTAGTCGCCCGGCCGCAGCACGAGCTCCCCACCCGGCGGCAGCGCGTTGGCGGCGGCGCAGAAGTCTTCCTCGGGACCGATCTCCACGGCCCTCGCCGGCGCCGGGACCGCTGCCCATCCTGCGGCCAGTGCCAGAGCGACCGTGGCGATCCGAGCCCCCAACCGATGTCCGGTTCTCATGGCGCGCCTATCGTCGCAAGAGTAGCGCGCCCAGCAGCGCCTTCCAGATTCTTGCGCTCGCCGGGGTGTAGAAGAGAGCCCGGAGGGCCGCCCAGGCCGCCCACCACGAGTGCTCCCGAGCCCGATACTCCCAGGCGTAACGCTCATGCACGCTGGAGACCTTCCCTCTGAGGTGACGGCCCCACAATCTGAACCCCGGGTGCCGCCGGAGCAGACGGTAGAGGGTATCCCACTCGCGCTGCAACCGTCCGGCCCGACGGGCCTCAGCGATGAGGCTTCCCGAGTGCTGCCGGTACAGCGCGACCACCTGCGGAACGAAGAAGAAGTCGCTCCGCAGCACCAGCCGATACCACAGGTGCAGGTCCTCGGCCCCCGCAGGACGGGATGGAACCCTCCCACCTGCCGCACCAGCGCCCGCTTCACCATCACGGTACCCGTCCACGTCAAGAACGAGCGGAGAAAGTGACTGATCGGTCGCTCGAGCCTCAACGCGCGCCCCGAGCGGTACGCCGGCGCCAGGATCCTCCCGACGAAATCATCCTTGTGGTAGTGGCCGGTCGCTTCCAGTGAGCCGTTCTCGTTCCACTCCTGGAAGTCCGCGCCGATCCTCTCCGCACCGGCCTGCGCCTCCACGACTTCCCATCGCGCCTGGAGGCCTCCCGGCCGCCACACGTCGTCGACATCCAGGAACGCCACCCATTCGCCCGCGGCGGCGGCTACGCCGACATTGCGAGCGGTCGCGGGGCCTCCCACTCCGGTATTCCGCAGCACCCGGACCGTCGGGTCCTCACGCGCCCAGTGCTCCAGGACCTCCCGGGTCTCCTCGTCGGTGCTGTGATCGTCCACCACGACCACCTCGAAGGATCTGAGCCGGTGCTCCTGGCCCAGCACCGATTCGATCGCCTCGGAAAGATACTTTCCGTCGTTGTGGCACGGAATCACCACGCTCAGCTCGCATCCAGTCATGCTCGTTCGGGTGGTCCGGCCCCGGCCCGGCCGTGCCACTCCGCTCCCGCGGGACTACTCAGTGTTCTCCTCGGCGGCCAGGGAGCCTGCGTCCGGCATATCGTCCAAGTCGCGCCACCCGTTGCGCCACATCGCCGGGGCGCAACAGGGCCTTCGGTGCGTAGCCGAGCGCCATCCGCAGCACGCGCCCCCGGCTGAATCCGTAGCCGAGACTCTCCAGCTGCTGGCGGTGATAGGCCCAGAACTCCCGGCCCCGTCCCTCGAGGACGCTCCGCGCCAGGAAGCGGTAGTAGAACCTGAGCAGCGTTGCGGCCACCGCCGCCCGCTCCGCTTCGCTCAGGAACACCGGGCCATACTTGGCCAGGTGCCGAAGCCCGGACGGGAGATAGCTGTTGCGCTCTTCCTCGACCGACGTCTGCGATTCCTCGCGCCGGCGCGTGAAGGTCAGCACCTGGTGGACGAATCCGAAATCCGTCGACTGGAGGACCTCGAAGCACGCGGCGGTGTCGGCGTGGATGTCTGACTCGTCGAAGAACGCTTCCCGACCCCGCACGTGCTCCGCCCGGATCAGGATGGTGGTCGGCGACCCGAACACCCCCGGGCCACCGAGCAGGATCGCCCGACAGAGCTCCCGTCCCGAGATGATCGGGCTCGGGTACGGCAGGCCGTCGCAGTCGACCTCGGCCCCGTCGAGGCGGTAGGCCCCGACGATGCCCACGGTCGGATACGCTTCGCCCACCGCCACCATCCGCTCGAGGCACTCCGGGAAGATCCAATCGTCGGCCTGGACCACCTTGCAGTAGGCGCTGGCCGGCGAGATCTGCCGGAAGGCGATGTTGTGGTTGCGCAGCACGTCCACGAAGGTCTGGTTGGCGTGCACGCGGATGCGCGAATCCTTCTCCGCGTAGCGCTCCGCGATCTCCCGCGTCCGGTCCGTGCTGCAGTTGTCGACGATGGTATATTCCCATCGCTCGTAGGTCTGCGCGAGGACGGACTCGATGCACTCGGCCAGGTACCGCTCGCCGTTGTACACCGGCGTGACCACGCTCACGAGGGGCTGCGCCGCTACCATGACTCGTGTCCCGGGGACACATCCAGTCGTGCCACCGCCACCCGCTCCCCCGGGCCCGCCGCGGGCCCCGTCGCGGCCGCCAGCGACGCCAGCCGAGGCCCGAACACCGGCTCGAGCTGCCCGTCGAGCGTCCGGCGCGCCCGCCCGACCCGATCGGCCAATTCCGCCGCCACGCGGTCGCGGTTGGCCTGGAGCTCCCCGAAGCGAGCGATCACGCTGCGCACCTCGAGCGAGTCGAGCGACAGCGAGTACGCCGCCTGTCCCATCTGGGCCATCAGGTCGCTCATCTTCGACTCGTTGCAGAGACCTAGCACCGGCTTGCCCATCAGCATCGCGATGACGATCGCATGGAAACGTGTCGCGACGATGACATCCGAGCGACGGATCTCGCTCGCCACGTCGTCGACGGAGGCGATGGCGGCCACTTCGAGCCGCTCTTCCATCCCGGCGGCCAGGCGGCCCGTCAGCTTCTCGAGGACATCCTTGATGACGCGAACGTCCGCCCGGAGCTGGGTCGGGAAGAGCCGCACGCGATACCCCTGTCCGAGAAGCCAGAGCGCGACGTCGCTGATCTTGTCGACGTATGCCGCGTAGGCCGCCGGATCGTACATCGGCCAGTAGCGCCAGTCGCGATACGGGAACACGTTCAGGCCCACTGTGCGACCGGGCGGCTCGGAGCCGGGCTCGATCGTGGGCTCCCAGCCGAACACGAGATCGGGGCCCACGGAGCCCGCATCGCGGACGCCGATCTCCTCGATGAGGCGCCGCGACCGCTCATCGCGGTACGAGCGGTACTTGGCCAGTCTGAGAGTCCATCTGAAGAGCACGCGGCTTCCCGGCCCACCGATCGGGCCCGCCCCCACGTTGAGCACGGCGACCTGCGCCCCCGCGACCCGGGCGAGGAGGCACCAGGAGAAGAGCTGGAGGGGGAACCCCCAGATGCCCTCGAAGTGATCCGACAGCTGCCCGCCGCCCGCCACCACGAGCAGGTCCACGCGGCGGAGGAACGCGAAGCACCGTGCGCTGAACCCGAGATAGCGCCCCGCCTCACGCAGCGCCCGGGGGGCGTTCGCCAGGGCGCGAAGCGCCGCGAAGAGCATCGGCACCCGCTTGAGCCCGGCCTTGAGCCGCCCACGCAGCCCGGCTGCCCCGCCTGGAGGCGGGCGGCGCGGCAGGGTCGGTTCCCGGCCCTCGTCGCTGTCTCCGGCATCGACGACCGACGGGAAGGCCTCGATTCCGTGACGCTGCCGTGTCTCGGCCGGCTGCTCGGAGAGCGCGCACACCACCGCCCCCGGGCACCGCTGGCTGACGAACTGGAGCACGGATAGAAGCGTCGCCTCGTCGCCGAGATTGCGGTTCCCGTAGTTGCCGAGGACCGCGATCCGTCGCGGTGGTCTCACCGTCCGAGCCCCAGGAGCGCCTTGCGGCAATAGAAGCCCTCCGCGTACCGGCTCGCCGCCGCGCACTCCATCCCCCGGATCCGTAGCACCGACATGAAGAGGTCCTCGGAGAACCACTGTCGGCCAGCCTGACTGCCGAAGACCCGCATGATGGTCTCCGCCTTCCTCCGGGCGAGATCCTCGTCGAGATCCACGAACACGTTCGGAGAGCCGAAGTCTCCGTCGTACTTGGGGATCTCGTATTCGAGCACCAGGTGGTTCCGGAAGGTGTTCCAGGTCAGCTCCGCGATGAGCCGGTGATCCTGGTGCAGGTCGCCGCGATAGTGGGTCAAGACGAGATCCATCGGGCCTCGCTGCTTGAGCCCCTCGAAGCACTCCTTGATGGCGGCGCTCTGGGAGGGAAAGAACCCGTCGCGGAACGAGTGGACGATCACCTCTCGGGCCTTGGCGCGCTCGAGGAAGATCTCCGCGCTGTCGCGCGCCTCCTGCTCCCGCCGGCCCTCGCCGCTCCACACCACCCACGTCACCGTGACCGGCCGGCCGCTGCGCGTGAGCTTCAGGATCGTGCCGCCGCAGCCGATCTCGAGGTCGTCGGCATGCGCCCCGAGGCACAGGACGCGCAGCGGCTCGTCGCCGGCTTCGAGCTGGAGGCTCAGCATCGTCCCGCCGTCACTTCCACCCGGAGCCGGGCGCTCGCCGCCCCGCGGTCCCCGCCGCCAGCGCCCCGTTGTGGCCCTTCGCCTCGTGCCCGTCGCGCGGGCCCGGCTCCCGCTTCCAGACCTCCCACGGGCAGTCTCCCTGCGCGTTCATGTCGTCGAGGCGCTGCTTGTCCTTGAACGTATCCATGCAGGCCCAGAAGCCATCGTGGCGGTAGGCGACCAGGGCGCTCTGGTCGATCAGGCGGGCGAACGGCTGCTCCACTAGCTCCTCGCCTTCCCGCATGTGGTCGAAGATCTCACGTCGGAAGGCGAAGAAGCCCCCGTTGATCCAGAGGTCCGCCTGGGTGACGTGGCGGATGTCCTTGACCAGGCTCCCGTCGTCCATCGTGACCATGTGGAAGCTCTGGCTCGGCCGGACGCAGACGAAGCTGCCGACCGCGCCCCGCTGCCGGAAGTGATCGAGGTAGTGCGGCAGGGGCAGATCCGACAGGCCGTCGGTATAGTTCGCCAGGAACATCTCCTCGCCCTCGAGATAGCGCTGCACCGCCTTGAGCCGCTGGCCGATATTGGAGTAGAGCCCGGTGTCCACGAAGGTGATCTTCCAGTCCTGAATATCCCGGCCGTAGAGGGTCAGCTCCTTGCCGCCCTTTGACAGCTCGAAGTCGTTCGACAGGCACTCCTCGTAGTTCAGGAAGTACTGCTTGATCACGTCGCCCCGGTAGCCGAGGCACAGGACGAACTCGGTGTGCCCGTAGTGGGCGTAGTACTTCATCACGTGCCAGATGATCGGCCGGTAGCCGATGTTCACCATCGGCTTCGGGATCGTCTCCGAGTATTCTCTGAGCCGCGTGCCCAGCCCTCCGCAGAAGAGCACCACCTTCATGCCTCGACTCCGCCTTTCTTGTTGTTGAGCGCCCGCTGTCGATGCCAGGCCACCGTGCGCCTGAGCCCTTCCTCGAGTGATATCGTCGGCTGCCATCCCAGACGGGCCTGGGTCACCCCCGGATCCGCGGCCCGCGCCATCTGGGCCGGCCGGTCCGGCAGCGCACCGAAGCGGGGCTCCACGTGGCAATCGAGCAGGCGCGAGAGCAGCGTCACGACCTCCCGGATCGAGGCGGTGGATCCCGACCCGATCTCGAGCGTAGTCCCCTCGAGCCCCGCGGTGTATCCAGATCGCAAGAAGCCCTCCGTGACGTCGTCGATGTAGATCCAGTCCAGTCGCCGGATCCCGCTCGACAGCTCCGGCACCTGGCCCCGCAGCAGCGCGCCGATCACCGACGGGATCACCTTCCACTCCGGCTGGCCCGGCCCGTACGTCATGTAGGTCCGGAGAATGACCACCGGCGTGCCGAACAGCTGGTGGAACATGCGCCCGTAGGCGACCACGCCGAGCTTGGCCGCCCCGTAGGGAGAGGAGGGGCTCACCTCGAGGGCGCTGCCCGCCGGCTCTTCGAGCGAGCCCACCAGGACCACCCGCCGACACCCCTGCTCCGTCGCTACCGTCAACAGGTTCACCGCGCTTCCCAGCAGACTCTGGAACGTCGGCAGCACGAGCCGCAGCTCCGGCGCGCCGTTCACCATCCCGCTCAGGTGGTAGATGACCTCCGGCTTGGTCTCGGTCAGGAGCCCCCGGACCGCCTCCACGTCCTCCATGTCGCACCGCCACCACCGCATCCCGGAGAGGTCGCTCGCGCGCGCGATGCGCGATACCGCGTGCACCCGCGCGCCGGCCGCGAGCAGTCGTCGGGTGAGGTGCGAGCCCAGGAACCCGCTGGCTCCCGTGACCAGCACCGCCCGTCCCTCGAACGCCTCCATCGTCACCCGTCCCTCTCCTTGCGCCGCGGGCCTCGCCGCGGCGGCGGGCTCATCGCCTCACGCTTCGCGCAGCAGGCCGGCGCCCTCGAGCGCCCGCGCCGCGGTCTTCATCGCGCCGAACGAGCTCCCCGATCGCTCCGCGATGTCGAGCAGGCTGTGCTGGCCGTCGGAGAGGTTCAGCACCCACAGCATCGTCATCTCGTCGGGCGCCACGCTCGACAGGCCCCCCACCGAGCCGTAGAGCCCGCGCTTGCCGAGCTGCGGCTCGCACTTCGGATTCTGGTTCACGTACGTCCGGTTGCTCTCCAGCACGTCGAGCACCGCCAGGCAGGTGTGAAGCGAGTCCGCGAGCGCCTCCGGGCGGACCAGGTCCAGGTTGTCCGCGGAGGTGTGGTACTCCGGGAACCGCCCGTGCGGGGTCCGCATCAAGCAGCCCACCGGCAGGTTGAACCCCGGCGAGCAGAACTGGCGCTCGTCGTATCCATAAGGGGTGAACTCCTCGATCCGATGCCCGCCACCCCGCTCGCGCAGGACCAGACGCGCGACCCGGTCGATTTCCGCGTCACCCCTCCGGCTCTTCTTGTAGGTGGGCTCGCCCCCGTCGCCCACGCACGCCAGCACGAGCCCGTGCCGGATCCGCGGAACCGACGCCTCGTTGGCGGCCAGCCAGCTGATGGACCCGATCGTCCCCGGAATGAACAGCAGCCGGTACGAGTACCGGAGCGACGCTTTCGCGAGGAGCCCGGCGAGGAATGCGGCCACCGCGATTCCCGACAGGTTGTCGTTGGCGAGCGATGGATGACAGACGTGGCAGGAGATCAGGACCTCGTCCTCGGTGGCCCCCCTTACGTAGCACTCCCCGTAGCTCAGCGATCCCGGCGCCAGCGAGGAATCGATGCACACCTCGTAGTCGCCCTCGTCCAGCTCCGCCATCAGGCGATGAGGGGCACAAAATCCCCAGCCCTCGCGGTAGTACGAGGTCCGGTACGGGATCCACTCCGGGTGGTCGGGAATCGTGAAGACGTGCTGTTTCAGCTCGGCGAGGGAGAGTCGGGCCCTCACCGGGACGCTGTAGCTCACCACGTGCAGGCTCGAAGCCTTGAAGTCGATGACGCGCTCGCCCCGCGCGTTCTTGACGTAGGCGTCTCGGATGTTCCACTCCCGGGGCACCGTCCAGTCGAACACCGGCGTGCCGCTGGGTACCTCGTGCGTCTTGAGGTCCGCGTGGACGGCCACCCGGCGCAGGGTCTTCCGGACCCCGTCCCCGGTGATGCTGCGGCAGAACGGGTACAGCTCTCCCACCAGCCCGTACATCTCCCGCCCGGCGCGCGTCAGATCGAGCGCGCTCCGGATCTCCCCGACCGTCGGCGGAGTCGGGCTCACAGCGCGAAGTCCGGGTACGTACGGTCGCGGTCCGCCATGATCCGCTCCGCCGCGGGCCACTCGATCCCGAAGGCGGGATCGTTCCACCGCACCCCGCGCGCGTGATCGGCCGAATAGGGCGCCGACATCTGGTAGAACACCTCGGTGTCGTCCTCGAGGGTCTGGAAGCCGTGAGCGCACCCCTCCGGCACATAGAGGGCCCGCCGGTTCCCGGCGCTCAGCACCGCGGCGAGGTGACGCTTGAAGCTCGGCGAGGCGGGCCGCAGGTCCACGATCACGTCGTAGATGGACCCGTGCGTGCACCGCACTAGCTTGGCCTCCTCGAACGGGGCGGCCTGATAGTGCAGGCCGCGCAGCGTTCCCGATTTCTTGTTGAACGACACGTTGCACTGCGCGACGTGGAGGTTCATCCTCCGCTCGCCGCCCTCACGCTCGCACCAGGTCCGCGCGAAGAAACCGCGCTCGTCCTCCCGCGGTTCCAGGTCCATGAGGAAGGCCCCCTTCACGGGGGTCTCCGTGAAGATCACGCGTAGACCTTGACGTCGGGGATCGGCACCACGAACTGCCCGCCCCACGACCGGATCTCCGCGAGCTGCTCCATGATCTCTTCCCGCAGGTTCCAGGGCAGGATCAGCACGTAGTCGGGCCGCGTCTCGCTGATCCGCCCCGGTGGATAGATCGGGATGTGGGTGCCCGGGAGGAACTTCCCGTGCTTGTACGGGTTGCGGTCGACCGTGTAGTCGAGGAAGTCGGTGCGGATCCCGCAGTAGTTCAGGAGCGTGTTGCCCTTGCCGGGGGCCCCGTAGCCCGCGACCGACTTGCCCTGGCGCTTCACGCCGATGAGGAACTCCACCAGCCGGCGCTTCGTCTCGTGCACCTGCTCGGTGAACTGCGCGTAGCGGGCCAGATCTTGTAGCCCCGCCGCCGCCTCCCGCGCGGCCAGCTTCTGGACCCGCTCGGTTACCGGCTTGGCCGCGTCATCGGCGTGGCTCACGTAGATCCGGAGCGACCCCCCGTGCGTGCCCAGCTCCTCCACGTCGAAAAGCCGGAGACCGTGCGCCCGGAAGATGCGAACCGCGGTGAGCAGGGAGAAATAGGAGAAGTGCTCGTGATAGATCGTGTCGAACTGGTTCTCCTCCATCAGGCGGAGGAGATGGGGGAACTCCATCGTGACCACGCCCCCCGGCTTGAGCAGCACCTTCATACCCTTTACGAAGTCGTTGAGATCCGGGACCTGGGCGAGGACGTTGTTGCCGACGATGAGATCGGCCTGCTTCGCCCCGGCGGCCAGGTCGCGGGCGGCCGCCTCCCCGAACAATACGACGACGGTGGGCACGCCCTTCTCACGCGCGGTGGCGGCCACGTTGGCGGCCGGCTCGACCCCGAGCGCGGGAATGCCCTTCGCCACGAAGTTCTGCAGCAGGTAGCCGTCGTTGCTCCCCAGCTCCACCACGTGGCTCCGGGCATCGAGCCCGAGCCGCGCGGTGATCATATCGACGTACGACCGGGCGTGCCGCAGCCACGAGTCGGAGTAGGAGGAGAAGTAGGCGTACTCGGTGAAGATGCCCTCCGGAGCCACATACTCCTTGACCTGGACGAGGAAGCACTCGCCGCACACGTAGGCGTGCAGCGGATAGAAGGCTTCCGCCTGGTCGATCTGCTCCCGGCTCAGGAAGCTCTCGCACAGGGGCGACATGCCCAGGTCCACGAACGTATGCCGAACCGGCGATCCACAGAAGCGACAGGGAAACATCAGCGAATGAATCCTCCTTGTCAGGGTCTCACTTTGAGGCGGTGCCGGAGGCCGCCGGGCCGCCCACCTGCGGCTCGCGGGCCGTCCAGCGGAGGGTAGGGTCGAGCCGCCCTTGGTCCAGCAGGTGCTTGAACTGGGTGAGGCGGATGTACTTGCGGCCCTGGAAGCCGGCGAAGGTAAGCGCCTCCTGCTGCAGGGCGGCGTAGAGATCCTTCGCCCCGAAGGATGCGTTCCATTGTGGCCGGAACTCCGGCAGAGCTCGACCGAGCTTGGTGAAATCGACGCGGTAGCTCCGCGGATCCAGCCCGGCGCCGGGCCCGAACTCCACCTTGCAGCTGGGGACCGCGGAGCGGACGATCTCGGCGAGCTCCAGCACCTGATAGTTCTCGCCGTTGGAGCCCACGTTGAAGGCCTGGTTGTGGATCGCCTCCCGGGGCGCCACCAGCGCGGCCGCGAAGGCCCGCGAGATGTCCTGGACGTGCACGATGGGGCGCCACGGCGTCCCGTCGCTCATGATCCGGATGCGCCCGGTGGTGTGGGCCCAGCACACGAGGTTGTTCAGCACGACGTCGGCGCGCAGCCGTGGCGACACGCCGTACGCGGTCGCGTTCCGCATGAAAACGGGGCTGAAGCCGGCGCTGGCCAGCTTGGCCACACCCTCCTCCGTCCGCACTTTGCTCGTGGCGTACGGGGTGATCGGCCTCAGCGGAGCCTCTTCCGAAAGGATGTCCTCCCCCGCGGCGGCGCCGTACATGCTGCACGAGGACGCGTAGAGGAACCGCTGCACGCCCGCTTCCCGGGCCAGCTCCGCGAGGCGCACCGAGGCGGCGTAGTTGATGTCGTACGTCCAGTCGGCGTTCAAGTCGCCGAGCGGGTCATTGCACAGGGCCGCAAGGTGTACGACCGCGTCGAAGCCCTCGAGGTCGCCCACACGCAGATCGCGGATGTCCTGCCGAAGGGAGGGAATCCAATCCGCCTCCTCTCCGAACGTGCAGTCTTCGAAGTAGAAGGTGTCGAGCCCGACCACGTCATGGCCCAGCAGCTTGAGCAGCGGCGCCATGACCGAACCGATGTATCCGTTGTGCCCTGTCACCAGGACGCGCATCCAGCCATCTCCTCTCGTCTGTGATCTACGTTGGCGGCAACAGCGGCGTGCCGGCTTCAGAAGAAAGCAATCCAGGTGCCATGGCCCCCGGGCCCGATGAATCGTAATGGGCTGATTTACTTGACGAACTGGCACCAAATTCGGATGCAGTGGACCTCCCTGACTGGGCAAAGCCTTGCCTTCTCGTGCGGAAATCTGCGCAGGCTAAAGTGGGGACGGATCCATAGCCGCGGCGCCAGGTATTAAATCAGCTACTTGCGTGATGCCAGGGAGGTGCAAATGTTGCGCGGAACTACGCGGACGGTGAGTTCCGGGAACCCGGGGAGATCGGCTCCTGCCGGACGGCGCCCGAAGCGCGTCACCTGCGTGATCCGGTCGAACAACTCGATCTCGACGCCGACATTCATGATGTTCTGGGTCCGGATTACGCATTGCGCTTCTGTCACCTTGCTATCCCCCGCGACGCGTCCCTCGCGAACTTTCCGAGTGCAATCTCCGCCTCGGTTATCCAGCAGCATCGGGACTTGACCAACATGACGAATCGGCAATCGCCCGACGGTCACGTGTTCGCGCTAAACTTATCCCGATCTGATCACCCTGCGCAGCTGCGGCACTCGGCGGCACTATCGTCCGGACGTGAATCTGCCGGATGAACGTCGCGATTGCAGAATAGAGGCCCCACCGCAGCGAGCGTGCGGAAGTAATGCGCGCTACCCCACTCAGTTTCGGAAGATTCCCGCGAGCTGCACAAAGACGACCTCCACGTTGGCGCCGTTCATTGGTCGCGTAGGGCCACCAGGAGGCTTTCGCTGGAATATGTCACCTCGGAGCCTCCTCGTCGGCTGCTGCTTTCATCTTGCTCTACCTTTGGGTTTGGAACGATCGCTTCGGTACTCGGCCTTATCCAGACGTCCCCTGCCCGCTTGTGGTTGAACCAGCGGTAAACCAACCAACTGACAATTTCGGTCCTGTCGTTTCTCCGCCTCGAAGAACCGCAGGAGCAAGGCGGGCAGCACAATGCCGGCGGGAATGCCTCGCTTTTCCCAGTTGCTGATCCGAGAAAGCCGTCCCGCACTCGATTCGGGAGCCGGCACTGCAATGTCCCTCACCGTACCTCTTTGGCTAGGTGCAGCAAGTATCTAAGCGGGCATTCACGCTTTCAAGATGCCCAATGAGTACACCACCAACACGACGGACCCAAAAACCAGATCACTGACCCAAAGCTCGAGGATCAGATCCCTGCCGATGCGCGCGTGTCCGAACTTGATCATCGACGTCAACAGTGACGAACATTCGTATGTCGCAGCTCAGCTCGTAATTCCACCATCCACGATGATTGTTTGGCCGGTCACAAATCCTGCGTCCGGACTCAATAGAAAGCGCACAACAGGGACCACGTCGTCCACGCTTCCCAAGCGGCCGAGCGGTGTCCGGTTGATGATCTGTTGCCGCTGCTCTTGCTCGAGCCGGCCCGACATCTCGGTCTCCAGATACCCCGGTGCTACCGAGTTTACCGTGATCTGGCGTCGCCCAACCTCTCGCGCCAGCGCGCGCGTCAGTCCGTCAAGGCCGGCCTTCGACGCGGAGTACGCGGCGAGGCCAACGTAGCCTCGGGAGCCAATGATCGAACTGATATTGACGATCCGCCCCCCTATGTTTCGACGTAGCAGGGTGCGCAGCATCAGGCGGGACATACGTAGGGCACCCATGAGATTGATAGCGATGATGCGCTCCGATTCCACGTTCGGAAACGTCGCGAGGACGCCCTGCTGAGCCACGCCAGCGTTATTGATCAGAGCGCCATGCTCCATGCTAGAGTCTCTTCACTTTCATCACAGGAGGCTCGCATGGCGATACCACCCCGCGGCAGACACGGTTTTCGCACGTCGTCGCGGACGCGTATCTCCTCACTTAGACGTAAGCTTGGATTTGCAGAACCCGGTTCACGCACGCCGCCAGGGTTTGTTCCTCGTTGAAGCAGGGGATGATAAGCGAGAGTTTCACGGCATTGGGGCGTTCATCTGTTCTCACTGTGGATTCTCCCTCTCAAGGGGGGCGACACTGGGCCGTTGCGGTTTCCTTACGATGCCCTCATTGGATACCCTTACGGGATAGTGGTCAGGCCACCGCTTCGTTAGCTCTGCGTTCTGCGCACCGAGATCCCTTGCCACGATCACGCTGCCAGGAAATCTATCGACATTGAACCACGATAAGGTTTCGAACAGGACTTCATGGCCGCGAGGAATGCCAGACACGCGATCGGGTACATCCTTAACAAAAACCAGCACATTGCCCTTTTGGCGATGTAGATCAACAATCACGTCAAGGTAAGGTTTGAAGCGCTCTCGAAATACTACGTAGTCCTGACGGAGCCAATGGCCACTGAAGAACACGTTCCCTGCCAGCAAGAAGCACACGATGAGTTGACCGACCCGCCTGTCCTTAGTCTTAATATCACTTACAATCATCGCTGTCGCGAGCAAGAGAAAAGGTAGCAGCTCGACGTAGAAGCGCGGGCCAGAGAAATAATAGAAGAAATGCAGAACTGGCAGGATAAGAAACGCGGTTGCGCTCCGCCAGTGAATACTCACTTTGTAGCGAAGCGCAAGAATTAGAAGCGGCACAATGATGAACGCTGGCACGAACTCTACGCTCACGCTTCGCAGGGTGCTCGACAGATGAAGGGCGGCCAATCCGGGCGTGAAAGTTTCGACTAGGGCTTTCGGATCACCTCCGGCTCCGTAGACAATCATGCCTCTCTGTCCGAACCCAAGATCGTGTAACGCCCCGTTCGCGACGTGGTATCCGAACAGGAGCGGACTTCCGGTTGCCATATGGTTGTAATGAAGCAGAAAGAGAAGAGGTGCGACCGACCCCAGACCGGCGGCGAAGGTCATTTTGACTATGTCCTGGCCGTGAACCGTGCCTCTCAGAACAATCCAAATCCACAGCGAGAACGTCAGCGCCATGCCAGTCAATGGTCTCGTCACCATCGCCGTCCCGAGCTCAATCCCCGCTACAGTCCACCATAAGAATCTGCTATGGGAGGGCTTCCCTTCCGCTCGCACCAAGTGCCACGCAGCCGCTAATCCGAGTGCCATCGAAAGGGTATGTGAGTAGTAGGTTGATGCGGAAAAGAGAAACCAGTAACTAGTAGAGAGAAGCGTGGCGGCGAGAAGACCAACATCGGGGGACCGAAGCTGTTTGCCTAACAAGTATACGAAGGTAACCGCGAGCAGCCCCACACAGATGGGCGTGAACCAACGGAGTCCCAGTTCTTCGAATAGGGCCAGGAAAAGCGGCCAGCCCGGGGGGTATTGACCATTCAATCGACCGTCTAGCACATAGCTTTGGCGCGTGACAAAAAAAGGAGTGACTGACGAATCGATGGCTCTCGTGTAGCCGGGTTCGAGAAGCAGCTTACCTTGGAGCAGATATAACACTTCATCAACCACTACTGCATAGCGATCACGGATGGCGAAGTGTATGCCGGTCAACGCAACGAAGAGCGCGATCAGGAGCAAGAAGAGACGTTCCGTATTGCGATCGCGGGAGGGGGTGCCGGATGTGTCCTCTCGTTGAAGTGGGATCAACGACAGAATGAAGCTCCATCCTGACATCACGACGCTTGTCCGCCAACCGAACTCGTAGAGGGAAGTGGCTCGTGCGTGAAGGACCCCCGGAAGTGCTTGGAGAAGGACCGCACCGATAAACAACGCGGTGGCTATAGTTCTCTCACACCGTGAGGAAAGTCGCGGGGCAGCCTGGAAAGCTAGGCGGAGGAGTACGATTGCGCTCAGGAGGGAAATGGCTTTTACCGGCAATACGCCACATACTTGTGCCCCGTACAAACTGAACAGAAGAGTGCCGGTTAGGCAAGGTGAAACGATGCGAGACCATCGGCGGGCGAATCCGAAATTGCTCATCGCAATGAGCGGTAGTCCGCGCCGGGGACTATGAAGGTGCGCGGGCCACGAGGGCGTCGGGCTTCGGGCCACCCGGAGGCAGAGGCGGCCCCCGTGGCGGCGTCGACCGAGCGGCACATTCCGTCGACCAGTTCGTCAACACGTCCCAACGTAAACAACAGTGATCCTGGTGACCCATGTGGTCTGTGCGGGGCCCGGCGGAAGTTGTCAAGCCGAATGAGACAGTGGGCATCGGAAATTTGTGAGTCGCCGTCATGCGCCGGCTCCCTCTGGCACGAGGAGCGCCGGTGACGCCAGGGGCTTGTTGATCCACGCCGCCGTCGGCAGTGGCGGCGGG
>WNFD01000350.1_pt1 | contig 57531 bp, 49 predicted proteins | sample 5400491 | NCBI WGS metagenome assembly WNFD01 (sample SAMN13153343, study PRJNA577476) | soil metagenome | isolation source: 120 cm saprolite under Douglas fir tree site 2 hole 2 replicate 2 | place: USA:California | collected 2015-04-18 | reverse complement strand
CTGCAAGCGGTTTGAAGTGAATCTCAGGGCCAAATCGTTTCTGACGCAGTTTTACAAACTTGAACCCACGGTCGCAGTTTGCGGGCCCAGCTCGGATCGTCTGAACCTAATAACAGCCCAAGTTTTGACACAGACTCTTTAGGGCTGGTAACCCGGTCCGCAACATCATTCGGAGGACGCTTCAGCGTCCTTGCGAATTGCCCGCTTCAGCGATTGGTTGGCTCAAGCCGTTTGATAAGCCCGTTGAAACGGGCTCACCATTGGTTACTGGCGAGTGAATCCAGCCGTAAACGGCTGGTCTAGTAACCCTTCAGGGAAGCCGTCTGAAGACGGCAAAGACAATGAGCCCAACTTCAATGATAAACCGGTGCCGGGCGAGATGCGCGTGCTGCCGGATGCCACGCTGATCATGCAGGCTGAATCTTGATCACACGCTCGAAAGGCGTATCATGCCGCGACCGGAATTCTCGGTTAATCTTTTGAAGAACTCCACGAAGGAGAAACCGCTATGCCAACAGCGCTAGTCATCGACACCGGAAACACGGCTGTCATCACCAAAGTGAAAGTCGATGAAGCCGGGGAAACGGAAGGACTCGACCTGGCCATCCATGGCGAAGCGGCGTACCTGGAAGGCATTTGAGCGAACGGTGGACGACAGCACCTACGACGTGGCCGTGGTCGGCGCCGGAGTTTTTGGCGCATGGACTGCTTACCAGCTCCGACGATCCGGCAAACGAGTAGTCCTGATCGACGCCTACGGCGCCGGCAACAGCCGTTCGAGTTCCGGCGACGAGTCGCGCATCATTCGCATGGGCTATGGCGCCGATGAGATCTATACGCGTTCGGCGCTCCGGTCCCTGCGACTCTGGCAGGAATTATTTGCGCGCGTAGACCAGCCGCTGTTTCAAAGGACTGGAGTGTTGTGGTTGGCCCACGAAGACGATCCTTATCCGCTGAAGACTGCCGAGACGCTTGAACAAATCGGAATTCCTTTTGAGAAGTTGACCACGGCGGAAGTCAGTAAGCGTTACCCGCAGATCGGACTGGAGCGAATTTCCTGGGCAATGCTCGAGCCTGAGAGCGGAGTGCTGATGGCGCGTCGAGCGGTGCAGGCAGTTACTTTCGCGGCCGTTAAAACCGGCGTCGAGTATTTGCACGATGCGGCAAGTCCGGTTGATAGTGGCACCGGCGTGCGGGGTCCCCAGCGGGGCAGCCCCGCTGGGGTGCTCGTCCCGCCCGTGAATCACGCGCAGGATGCGCGTGCCACAAAACAGAAGCTGAACGAGATTACGACCTCGACTGGCCAACGCATCTCAGCCGGAAACTATGTCTTTGCCTGCGGCCCGTGGCTGCCAAAGCTTTTTCCTGATCTGTTGGGCGAAAGAATTCATCCTACGCGGCAAGAGGTTTTCTACTTTGGAACACCCGCGGGCAACCAGAGTTTTGCCGCACCCGTGTTACCCACCTGGATCGACTTCAAAGACGAAGCTTATGGTTTGCCTGACACGGAAGGGCGCGGTATCAAGATCGCGATCGATCGTCACGGAATCGAATTTGATCCCGACACTGGTGATCGACTTGCGACCAGTGTGGGACTCGCCGAGGTGCGTCAATGTCTCGCCCGGCGTCTGCCCGCATTGAAAGACGCGCCGGTTACAGAAGCGCGCGTCTGCCAGTACGAGAACACTTCCAACGGCGACTTCCTCATCGACCTTCATCCGGAGTTTGATAACGTTTGGCTGGTTGGCGGCGGCTCAGGCCACGGCTTCAAACATGGGCCCGTGGTCGGGGAGTATGTCGCTGCGCGAATCGAGGACAGCCAGGAAGGAATCGAACCGCGTTTTAGTCTGGCGACGAAGGCGAGTGAGCGCAGGCGAGCGGTTTATTAGAGCCGCCTAGTCGTCCGCGCAGCGGACGAATTAAATAGCCGGTGGCAACGCCACCGGATCAGAGTCTACCAAATCACCGCGACCCCGTCAGGGGTCGAATCACACACGCCGTTAGATTGGTTCGACCCTTTCAGGGTCGGATTCATACTCTCGCCACCGATCCGTGGGCGATGCCCACGGCTATTGAATTGATCCCCCTCGGGGATGATTGCTTGGCTTACTCTTCGAAGGCGTATGTCAGGCCGGCTTAGCTCGCCGCCGCAGCCACAACTTCGGCCGATTCAGCCAGGCGCTTACAAATTACCAGCGTGATGTCGTCGGCGGCGGGCGTGCCCTGGCAGAATTTTGTGAGCGCGGATTCGATCCGGTCGCGGATGCCCGCAGCTGAGGCGTCGAGATTGCGCGACACCGTCTCGTAGAGTCTCGTCGGGCCGAACTCTTCGCCCTTCGGATTCACCGCTTCCGAAACGCCATCGGAGTAAATCACCAGGACGTCGCCGGGACGCAGACGCGTCTTGCCTTCGCGAAAGTCCGCGTTCGCCATGATGCCCAGCGGCAGACCGCCCGCGGCGAGCTGCTCCATCGTGCCGCCCGCATGACAGATCAGGGGCGGGTTGTGACCGGCGTTTAGAAATGCCAACGATCCATTCTTCGGATCGAGTTCCGCGTAAAAAAGCGTGACGAAGCGATTCGCGGGAGTGCTATCAACCAGATAGCGATTGACCGCCCCAATTGTTTTCGCCAGCGAGTTGTGCGTGTCAGAGTGTGCGTGCACCGCCGCGTGCAGCGAAGACATCAGCAAAGCCGCCGACGGCCCCTTGCCGGAAACGTCGCCGAGCGCCACGATCAGCTTGCCGTTGTCCCGCTGAATGAAGTCGTAATAGTCGCCGCCGATTTCATAGCAGGGAAAGCTGATTCCCTGTAACTCGTAACCTGTGACTATTGGCGCCGACGCCGGCTGAAATCTCTGCTGAATCTCACTGGCGACTTGCAGCTCGCGTTCGAGGCGCACGCGCTCCATCTGTTGTTCCATCAGGCGCGCGTTCTGCACGCGAATCGCGGCCACCGACGCCAGCGTCGTCAGGACCTTCAAATGATCTTCGGTAAAGCGGCCTTCGGCCAGAGGCGAGTCGGCATAGACGATTCCGAAAACTTTTTCGCCCACGCCCAACGGCACCGCCAGCACCGAGCGCACGCCCTGCAACATAACGGTGCCGCCCATGAAGCGCGGATCGGCCTGCGCGTCGGAGGTCAGCACGGATTTTCCGTTAGTCACAACTTCGTCGATCACCGAGCGGCTGATGCGAATCTCGCCCACTTCGCCGGCGCGGTCGCGCAGACGGGCCACGGCTACTTTCAGATCCGGATTCTTCTCGTCGCGCATCATGATCATCGAGCGATCCGCCGGAACGGCCTGGAACACCATGGAAACGACCTGATCGAGCGTTTCGTTGAGGGTCGCAGTGTCGAGCAGCGCGACGCTAATTTTGCTGATCAGGGCGAGTAGGTCGCTCCGCTGGGCGACGCGAGATGTTTCGTCAGATTGCGTGCGCGCATCTTCGATGGCTTCGAGCAAGCCCGAAGTTGTGCGACCGGTCGAAGCCAGAGAGATCGTCGCCTCAGGCACGGATGACGAGTTGTCGGTAATCATCGTCGCGCCGCTGCTGAGCGGGAACTGCGCGTCATTAAAAAAGATTTCCGTCTCGCCGATCTGTATGCGGCCGCCGCGCGTCAGATGGATCGGCGCTTCGACCACCGAGCCGTTATAGAGCGTGCCGTTCGCCGATCCCAGGTCCTGCAAAACGTATTCGTCGCCTTCGTGACGCACTTCGGCATGGACACGGGACGCGAACGGATCGGGAATGCACAAATCGTTTCGCGCCGAACGCCCGATCGTGATCCGTAAGCGGCTGATCGCAAAATGCTCGGCCGTCCGATCAGGATATTTGACGATTAACTCAGCCATGTCAGGTAAGTTTAGAGTTCAAGCTTCAGCTTGGATCCGGACAAGCAGCAACCTAAAGGTTGAACTCTTAACTCTGCGCGCCTTGCACCCGCGGTTTGCGTGCCGGCGCGGCCGCCGGCGATCCCGGCTCGCGCACGACGATCGTTCCGGCAATCAGATCATGCAGCGCGCGCCGGCCGCTCACCGTGACGATTAGAAATCCGAGACCAAAGGGCAAGAGCGAAAGTGGATAGCCGACAAAGTGGCGCAGCAGCGCCCGGGGAATCCCCGGGAGACGTCCGTCAGGGCGTTCAATGCGCAAACCGGTCGTCCACTTTCCCACCGTTTTTCCGGTTAGTCCAGCAAAGAAGCCCAGGTCCAGAATGGCCACGACCAGCGTCAACAGGATTCCGAACTTTTCCGCAGTGCCCCCGGCCATGCGCGCGCCGCCACCCATCAGACGCGCCACCATGATGCTGAACGTAAGAATCAGGGCCAGCAAAATGTAGTCGATCAAAAGCGCGCCGCAACGCAGCGCAAAGGGCGCGCGGTAGCGCACGCCGGCATGCGACTCAGGGCGCGTGACGGATTTGGCGCGGGGCGGCCTTGCAGTCTTCTCTCCTGGGATCATTGGGGGCTCCATTTTGGATTTTTGATTTACGATTTACGATTGCTGCTTTGGCTGGCTCACCGGCCGCGAATTCAGACACGAGGGCCCAGACTAAATCAAAAATCAAAAATCGCAAATCCAAAATGCGGTCATCATCCTACCAGAAAGTGCAGGGTTGTCTCTCCCATGCGAATGCGATCGCCGCTGTCGAGCAGGCGCGGCTGGCGCGGCTCCAGGCGAATCAGGTCGTTGACCACGGTGCCGTTAACTGAACCAAGGTCTTCGACCATGAACGATTCGCCTTCGCGCCAGATGCGCGCATGACGGCGCGAGACTTTGGTTTCCGGATCAAAGCGGGAAAGATCGATTTCCGGAAAAATGTTCGACAGCGGATCCGTGCGGCCCACCAGGTTGCTGTCTTTCTGCAAAAGGAATGATGCGTCCAGCTCAGTCGTGCCGGCCACGATAAGTTTGGCAGTCGCGCGAGCCGCGGCGATCGCCGCGCTGGAATCGCCGGTAGCCATCGGCTGGCGCGAGCCGCAATGCGCGCAAAAAATGTCGTCGGCCGCAATCCGGCCGCCGCAGAACCCGCAAAAGACCATCGCCGCCTGCACGGTCTCGCTGCCCAGTTCGTAAAGCGGCGCGCCATAACTGACCTGGCCCGACTTTAGCTTCTCGAGATGCGCGGCGAGCAGATCGCGCAATTCCGCTCCGGACTGGAAGCGGTGCTCAGGTTTGTATTCAACCGCGCGGATCAGGATTTTTTCCATCTCGCTCGACAGCGCCGGACAAATCTGACGCGGTCGCGGGTTCTTGGTGAAGTCAAAGATCAGGAGCGGATTGTCCTGAGGATCCGATCCGGTCAGCAAATGAAACATCGTGGCGCCCAGACTGTAAATGTCCACCCGCGGATCGGCCTGGCCGCTGAACAGCTCAGGCGGGGCATAGCCCATCGTGCCCACCGCCGTGACGCCTCTCTCTTTCTTGTTGACCCAACGCGCAATGCCAAAGTCGATCAGCATCACGCGGTTGTTGTTGCTGTCGACCATCAGGTTCGCCGGTTTCAGATCGCGATAGATGATTGATTCCGGCCGGGTGTGCAGATAGTGCAAGACGTCGGCGACCTGAATTCCCCATTGCGTAACCGTGAGTTCGTCAATGCGTCCGCCCGGTGAATTGCGGAGCTGCGAAGACAGGTCATTGCCGGGAATAAACTTCATGACTAGATAGAAACGTTCCGAAATCTCGTCATAGAAGTAATCGTAAACCGTCGGAATCGATGGATGCTCGAGCGCCGTCAGCAGCAGCGACTCTCGTTTGAAATCAGCGACCGCTTTTTCGTGCTGGCCTTCGTCGATGTGGGACTCGATCATTTCCTTGACGGCGCGGGGTGCTTCGCCCAGGTTGCGATCTTTAGCCAGATACACCGCTCCCATGCCCCCGCCACCGATGCGACGAACAATCTCGTAACGGCCGTTCAGGATTTTTCCCGAAGGGAGTGTCTTGGGCTTCGGCTTTCTTTTTTCCCCGGCATCTGCCCGAGAGGTTGCCGACGAATTTGGTTCGCTCTCGACTATCTCGCCCGTGCCGGCGGCCGATTCACTTTCGCCTGCCGGTCCCCACGTATCGCCCAACGCCAGCTTCTCTGAGTAGTCCGCGGTTTTGTCTTTGGACTCTCCGGTCACGGCCTTAGCGTCTGTGCCGCCGCTGGGGGCGTCCGGCATTGGTGTGTCGTCGAGCGGTTGCGGGGTGCCACAGCTGCCGCAAAAATTTTCATTGGGCGCCACGTTCGCACCGCATTTACCACAAAGGGCCATTTGCAAATTGCCTGAGGAACCGAAAAATAATCAACTGAAGTGAGCACTCCCGTCGGGCCGGAGTGTCGCTATTTCGCGACGCGGAACCGCAAGAAGGTCTTGCCGACAATGATCTCGTCGCCATCTTGCAGTGGCTGACTGTTGCCTGGCACCAGCCGGCGTCCGCGATTAACAAAAGTTCCGTTAGTCGATCCCAGATCTTCGATCGCGTATTGGCCGTCGCGCCGGGAAATGCGCGCGTGCCGTCGCGATACTTTGGCCTCCGGATCGTCCGAATCAAGATCGACGTCGGGGAATACGCCACCCTCGGCGTCCCAGCGACCGATGTTCGAGGTTTCGTCACTCAACGAAAACTGCTTGCCGGCCGAGCTGCCGCGCTCAATGACGAGCACCGCATGCACTTTCTTATCGGGAGCAACCAGGGGCGACGAAGTTTGGTGTTGCGAGATTGCCGGCTGTCCCGCCGCCGGCACTGATTGCGAGATGGTTGCCGACGCTTCCCGACGTCCTTTGGCGCCGCTGCCGTTGCCTTGCTCAGGCGATCGAGTAAGGTCGCTCGATCTTCCCGCCAGCCACATCGCGGCCCCACACTCGTCGCAATAACGCGAGCCATCCAGGTTTTCCGTACCGCATCTTTCGCAAGTCATCATCCCGCAAAACCTCTCGCACAGGGCGCAGGAACGAGCGCCGGAGCGAAAAACTATCTTATCGCGAAATGGTTGACCGCACCAAAGGCTTTGCATCCCGGCACCAGGGTCAGTTTGCGTTCAGAGTTCAACCTTTAGGTTGCTTCGTGCAAGCGCAAGCGAAAGCCAGACCCAAGCTAAAGCTTGAACTCTAAACCCGCCTATAATCGGCAGTACATGGGATTTCTTTGAAACCGAGCGGTTGATTTCATCGTAAAAGCATCTCAAGCATGAAACTGTCCGTGGCATGCGGCGTCTAAACTGACCGGAAGCAAGCGTCCAGCTAACAAAATCACGTAAGGATCTGATTCCAATGGCCCTGAGCAGAAAAAAGAAAATTATTATCGCCGTATCCGCGGTCGTGGTGTTGCTGCTGATCGTAATCATCAGCGTCATCGCCAGCCGCAAGGATGAACCCGAAGTCACCACGGTAAAGGTCGACATTCGACCCGAGTTGCGCTCGACCGTGACCGCCTCAGGCGAAGTGCGGCCAGTTCGCTACATCAAGCTGACCAGCGAAATTGCAGGCCGTATTCTGGAGATTTACGTCAACCCCGGCGATCAAGTTAACAAAGGCCAGTCGCTGGTCCGCATCGATCCGACGCAGCTGCAATCCAGCCAGGAAGCCCAGTTTGCCGCCACCCAGGCGTCGATCAACGACGTGCAGAATGCTCGCAACGGCGTGGCCTCAGCTCAGCAGAGTTTGGTGGTGGCTGAGGCGGCCGTCTCGCAAGCAAGACAGCAGACCGTGAGCGCCGAAATCGATCTGAAGACTGCCGAGCGCGAATTGAAGCGAGCCACGAATCTGGTTGAGTCCAACGTGATGTCGCGATCAGAGTACGATGCCGCGCGCGATCGCTATGATCAGGCAAAGGCGAAATTGGAAGCCCAGAACATCGCGGTTAAGGAAGCGATCGAGCGCGCTAATCAGCAACGCGTGGCCGTGAAGGAAGCGCAGACGAGCGTCAAATCGAGCGAGAACCGCGCGAACCAGCAACAGGCCATTCTGCGTGGCCAGACAAGCCAGCGGGAAAAGGCGACGCAGTACTCGCCGCTAACCGGAGTCGTCGCCGACATTCCGACGCGCGTAGGCGAATTCGCGGTGTCCCAACTTTCGTCCACGCCGCTAATGACCATCGCCGACATGTCTACGATCAATGTCGAAGTCAACGTTGACGAGACCGAAATTGCCAACGTGGATGTCGGCCAACCAGTGAAAGTCAAAGTTGACGCGCTGGGCGAAAAAGAGATCAACGCCACCGTCACCCAAAAGAATCCGCTCGCGATCGCGAAGTCCGACACGACCGGCGGTCTCTCGAACCGCGTCAATGTGCAGGAAGCGAAGGAATTCAAAGTCACGATCGAACTGAAAGACCTGGCGGAAGAGGTGCGCGCCAAGCTGCGCCCGGGCATGAGTGCCACCGCCACGATTACGACCAAGACCAAAACGAACGTGATCGCCGTGCCGCTACAGGCGATCGTCGAAAAAGCGCCACCGGCACCATCACCCGGGCCGTCGATTGCCAGCAGCGCGCCAACGCCGCAGGGTGAAAAGGTGAAAGAACAGAAGGGTGTTTATATCCTGGACAAGACCAACAAGGTGAAGTTCGTTGAAGTCCTCACCGGCATCACCGGCGAATCTGATATCGAAGTCACCAGCGGCTTGCAAGCCGGAGCAGAAGTGGTCACTGGCCCCAGTCGCGTGTTGAAGACTTTGAAAGACGGCACCAGTGTGAAACGTCAAACGCGCGCTTCCGCCGCCAACGCCAACGCCGGAGGAAACTAATGGCGGACGCTACGGTCACATCGCAACCCGCTGCGGGCGTCATGGTCAAGCCTGAGCTGCCATCGGACGACGGCAAGGCCAACTTGCTGATCTCGATGCGCAACATCTGGAAGACTTATGACATGGGCGCAGAAAAAGTTCACGCGCTCCATGGCGTTTCGTTTGACGTGCACCGCGGTGAATATCTGGCGATCACGGGCCCGTCAGGTTCGGGTAAGTCGACGCTGATGAATTTGATTGGCTGTCTCGACACACCATCGCAGGGCGAGTACTGGCTCAACGGCAAGAACGTCTCCGAAATGGACGATGACGAGCTGGCGCGTATTCGCAACCAGGAAGTGGGATTCGTTTTCCAGACTTTCAACCTGCTGGCGCGGGCCACGGCGCTGCACAACGTTGAGCTGCCGCTGATCTATGGCGGCATTCCGGGTGCGAAGCGTCACGAGATGGCCAAGGCTGCGCTCAGCGAAGTTGATCTCAGCGATCGCATGACGCACCGCCCCAACGAGCTTTCCGGCGGCCAGCGTCAACGCGTCGCGATTGCGCGCGCGCTGGTGAATCATCCTTCGATCCTGCTGGCGGACGAACCGACCGGCGCGCTGGACACCTCTACGAGTTACGACATCATGAACCTCTTCGAAAAGCTTTATGAAGACGGCAATACCATCATCCTCGTCACGCACGAGCACGACATCGCCGCGCGCGCGCGTCGCATCATCTCGATCCGCGACGGGCTGATCGAAAAAGACGAGCAAATCAAATAGGATATGCTGTCGTGTCAACGCACAGCGATGTAAAAGTGAACGCTCCCGACCATGCCATCGGCCGGCGAGTGCGCCTTTCCGACAGAATCCGCTCGTTCCCCCTGTTCCGGGTCGCCGCGCTTTGGGAAGCGTTCTTAGTTGCGGCGTCAAGCCTGCGGCAAAACAAACTGCGCACCGCCCTGACGCTGGTCGGCATCATTGTCGGCGTCACGGCTGTCATCTCGGTCGTCACGATCATCAAGGGTCTCGACCAGACCGTGGCCCAAACTTTTTCTTCGCAGGGCTCGACTGTATTTACGATCTCGAAGCGGCCGCGCGTCATTACTTCGCGCGAGGACTTCATCAAATTCAACAAGCGCAAAGACATTACTGAAGAAGATGCCGAAGCGATTTTTCGTTTGTGCACTACTTGCTGGCGCACGGGAATCGTGGCGAATGATGCGGTGACAGTCAAACATGGCAATCAAAGAAGCGACAACGTCAACGTGCGGGCGATCGCGCCAACCGCAATGTTCGACATCGACAACGTGACGATCGACGCAGGACGTTTCTGGAGTGAAAGCGAAGGTGCATCCGCGCACGAAGTTACCGTCATCGGGTCGGACATCGTGACAAACCTTTTTCCCAACCAGTCGGCCGATCAAGTTTTGGGCCAGGACATTTGGGCGGGTGGCCGTCCCTACCGGATCGTAGGCGTGCTTCAGCCGTTGGGGAAAATCTTCGGCTTCGCCCGCGATAATCGAATTTTCATCCCTTTCGCAACTTACAAGAAAGACTTTGGCTTGAACATTTCGCGTGGGGCCTTCAGTGGCACTGGGTCACTGGTCGTTTTTATTCAAACTCAGAACGCCCAGCAACTTGAAGGGGCGGAGGATCAAGTCCGGGCGATAATGCGCAATCGCCGCGGCCGAACGTTCAATGACACGGATGATGGGTTTGCCCTGGAGACCGAAGATGTTTTTATCAGTCTCTATTCGAGTGCTACTTCGAATATCTATCTGGTTACTGTCGGCGTCGCGGCCATCTCGCTCGTGGTCGGCGGCATTGTGGTCATGAACATCATGTTGGTTTCCGTCACTGAGCGAACTAAAGAGATCGGAATTCGCAAAGCCGTCGGCGCGCGACAGAACGACATTCGCACGCAGTTCCTGATCGAAGCTGTCATGGTAACGGCAATCGGCGGCGTGTTCGGCGTCTTGACTGGATTTGCGGTGGCGTGGTTGATCGCGCTGCTGATCGGGTTTCCATTGCTCTTCAGCCTGGGATCGGCTGTCCTCGGAGTCAGTGTGTCTTCAGTCGTTGGCGTCATCAGCGGCCTGTGGCCGGCCTGGCGGGCGGCGCGTTTGGATCCGATTGAAGCGCTGAGAGCGGAATAAGATATGGCCACAGATAAACACAGATACTCGCGGATAAGACAAACGCAATTCCGATCTGTGCCTATCCGTGTTTATCCGTGGCTGGTTTTTGCTTGTTCTCTGTGCCTCTGTGTCTCTGTGGCAATCCTGAAATGAACTTCATCGATCTCAAGGAATCAGCTTTCATGGCGCTCGACACGGTGCGCGCGAACAAGTTGCGTTCAGCGCTGACGATCCTCGGGGTGAGCGTCGGCGTGGTCACCGTCATGTTCATGGTTTCGATTATTCAGGGCCTGAACAAAGCATTCGCCGCGCAGGTAGAAACGCTCGGCTCGAATACCATCTGGGCTTTGAAGTTCGATCCTAGTTTTGGACACCAGCCAACGAGTGAAGAAATCCATCGAAAAGAGTTGACTGTCGAAGACGCTGACGCCATTCGTCGCGAAGCACCTTCAATCGTCAGCGTCGCGCCGTTCTATCGCAAGATTGCTGAGACGGTCCGCTACCAGGACAAGCAGAGCGATACTCCGATTCTGCTGGGCGTCACCCCGTACCACGAATTCACTCTCTCGAACTATGTCGGGTACGGGCGCTACATTTCCGATCTTGACGTTGAAGACCGCGCCAACGTGTGCGTGCTTGGGCAGGACCTGGTCCGCGCGCTCTTTCCCTACGAGGACCCGCTCGACAAGGAAGTTAAGATTGCGGGACGACCCTTCAAGGTCATTGGCGTGATGGAGCCACTCGGCCAGATCTTTGGCCAATCACGCGACAACCAGCTATACATTCCGATATCGACCTTTCACAAGTACTATCCCGAGATGGATTTTCCGGGCACGATCTTCGCCATCATCGTGCGTCCGGTGTCGCGCGCCTATGTCAAGAGCGGGATCGATGAAATGACGGATATCCTGCGGCGTCGCCGGCAGGTACCGCGAGGCGGTCCTGACACCTTTGGCATTTCATCTCAGGACGCGCTGCTGGACATCTACAATCAATTAACAGGCGCAACGTTCTTGGTCCTGACAGCAGTCTCGGCGGTAGCCTTGATGATTGGCGGCATCGGAGTAATGAACATAATGCTGGTGTCGGTAACCGAAAGGACGCGGGAGATTGGCGTGCGCAAAGCCGTCGGCGCCACGCGCATCAATATTCTGTCGCAGTTTCTGATCGAAGCTGTCGTACTGACCGCAATTGGCGGAGTGATCGGCCTGGGGATTGGCGAACTTGCAAGTTACCTGATGAACAAATACTCGCCGCTGCCGGCATACGTCCCCGCCTGGGCGGTCATCGTTGGGATTGGAATTTCAGCCGGCGTAGGCATCGTCTTCGGCCTGTGGCCCGCTTGGAAAGCCGCGCGCCTGGACCCGATTGAATCATTGCGTTGGGAGTAAGCGCGTCCGCGGGGCGGACGGGGCCGTAGCCCGACCGTCAGGGAGGGCTCGCTTTATTAGGGGCGGAAGAGCCCTCCCTTACGGTCGGGCTAGTGCCCACTTCTCCGCGCCGATAAGTAACCAAAGTACTTCTTGAACCGTAGTATAACAGTGAAGCTAATCGAAATCCTGAAAGTTGCGTTGGCGGCCATCTGGGCGCACAAGCTGCGCTCGGCGCTGACGCTGCTCGGGATGATCGTGGGCGTCACGGCGTTCGTCACAGTCGTGTCGCTGATTCAGGGCTTCAACGTTTACATCGACGAAAAGATCGCCGGCATCGGCGCCAAATCGTTTTCGATTCAACGCTTCAATCCGTTTGAGGATTTCAAAGACACGGACACAATCGCCGCCGCCCAGCGCCGCAACAAAGATCTCACGCTCGAAGATTACGATTACCTGAAAGAGCGCGCGACGCTCCTCGCCAAGCTCGGCGCCAAAGCGCGCGGCACGCCCGCCGAAGTCAAGCGGAATGATCAGGTTCTTCAGGACGTATTTGTGATCGGAGCGACTTCAAATACCGCGGACATCGATAACCGCAATATCGCGGACGGCCGCTTCTTCACCGACACTGAAAATGATGGCGCGGCGCGCGTCGCCTACGTAGGCGCGGACATCGCGAGTAAACTTTTCCCCGCGGGCAACGCCATCGGCGGAGAGATTACGATCGCCGGCTTGCCCTACCGTTTGATCGGCGTCGAAGCCGTCAAGGGGACGGTCTTCGGTATCCCGCAAGACAACTTTGTGGTGGTGCCCCTGAAAACCTACGCCATCAACTTTGGGGCTTTGGTGCGGCAGCGCTCGCTCTACTTCACAGCTACTTCAAAGACCGACGAGACCTTCAACGACGCCGTCGACGAAGCGCGATTCCTGATGCGCGCGCGCCGCCATCTGGGGACTAACGAGAAAGACAACTTTGGTATCGTCACGCCCGACGCGATCACCGGTTTGCGCGACCGCATCTTCGGCACCATCTTTATCGTCGCGATTTTTGTTCCTGGAATTGCCCTGGTGGTGGGCGCCATCGTGATCATGAACATCATGCTCGTTTCCGTGACCGAACGCACCAAAGAGATCGGCCTGCGCAAATCTCTGGGCGCGCGGCGGCTTGATATCATGAAGCAGTTCTTGTTCGAAGCCATTACGCTGGCCACTATTGGCGGCATCATTGGGGTGTTTTTGGCCTGGATTGTCGGGAAGATTGTGGCCGTGATTTTTTTCCAGACTTATCTCTCGTTGTTCGCGATTGCTGGTGCGCTAGCCTTTTCGGCCGCGGCGGGCGTTGTTTCGGGACTCTTTCCCGCCTGGAAAGCCGCCCGCCTCGATCCGATCGAAGCCTTACGAGCGGATACGTGATTTGCCACGGAGACACGGAAGACACGGAGAAAGACCGGAGTGGAAGAGAAATTACCAGGATTTACAAAGCCGTCCGACCATTCTTCTCATGCCGTCTCTCCGGCCTCTGTGGCGGGTAAACGCAAATGAAACTATTCAGAAGCGACATCATTGAAAATCTCTGGCTGGCTTTAGCCACGCTGCGCGCCAACAAGCTACGCTCGTTTTTGACCGTCACCGGCGTGATCATAGGAGTGATCACCGTCATGCTGATCGCTTCGCTGATCAGCGGTATTGATTCATCGGTGCGCAAGGAAGTGGAAAGCTATGGCACGCGCTCGATGTACATCAGCAAATACAATCCGGGCATTCACGTCGGCCGACTGTCGCGCGAAGAGCGCATGCGCAAGCCAATGAGTTACGACGACGCGATCGATCTGGCAAAACTGCCGACGGTCGAGCTGGCGGTTCCCTTCCTGGAAATCACCAATAATTTTTTCGGCCAGAAGATTATGGTCAGCGGCGGCGGCAAGACTTCGGCGGCGGTAAACCTCGAAGGCACGCTACCGGATTTTGAAAAAGCCGGCACGCAAGTGCTCGCCGAAGGCCGCTTCTTCTCGCAATACGAAAACGATGCCAACGAGAATGTCTGCGTAGTGGGCTCGAAAGTGGCGGATGATTTCTTTAAGGTCAGCTCGCCCGTGGGCGAAACGATCAAGATCGGCTCAGAGGAGTATCGAGTCGTCGGCCGCCTGGAAAAGCGTGAGCAATTTTTGTTCAGCGGAGGCAGCGACGATCAGAACAACATCATCTATCTGCCCTTCAATGTGGCGCGAAAGCTAAAACCCAACTCGGAAGACGTCTATCTCCTGGTCGTCGCCAAGCCGGGCATGATGCCGGAGGCACAGGATCAAGTCATCGACCGGCTGCGCGTGCGGCGCCAGGTGCCTTTCGGCGCGCCCGACAGTTTTGGCATTCAGACGGCCGAAGGTTTCCTGACTCAGTTTCGCGCGATCACTGGAGGCATCGCCATCGCGATGGTGGTGATCTCGTCAGTTGGCTTGATGGTCGGCGGCATCGGCGTGATGAATATCATGCTGGTTTCGGTGACCGAGCGCACCCGCGAAATTGGGGTCCGCAAAGCCATCGGCGCGCGCCGCAGAGACATCATGTGGCAATTCCTGATCGAAGCGATGACGCTGACTGGCTTTGGCGGTCTGGTAGGACTGGGGATCGGTTGGTTGCTGACGCTGCTGGTGAAATTGATCATGCCGTCGTACGTGCCGTGGTGGGCGCCGGCGATGGGCTTTATCGCCAGCGTCGGCATCGGCATGATCTTTGGTTTGTGGCCGGCGTGGAAAGCGGCGCGGCTCGATCCGATCGAATCACTCAGATACGAATGAGCATTTGCCGTTCGCCCTTGGCTTTTTGCCCTTGGCTCTTTGCCCTTAGCTCCTTGCCCCTCAGGACATAAAGCCTGCGAACAGCGTGGCGAAGATCATGAACATAATCAGACTCAAGACCCAAAGCGTAATCGAAACTCCCCAGGCCGCCGTCGAACTTACTTTTTGACCGGCATTAGCCAATCCTTTAGCCTTTAACCACAGGCCGTAAAACGAAAGCACGCCAATGTAGCCTCCCAGCACAAAAAGCACGGGGTGATCTGCTGGTTTGAATAGTATTCCCAGATTGTCGGTCAAGAGGGTTTCTTGCCCAATGAGCGGATGGATGTCATCCGGCGCTTTGATGAAGAGAATCACCAGACTCACCAGCTTGCTGATGACTGCCACCGGCATATAGGAATAGAGCACAGCCGCGAAGGCCTGCCAGAAATTCATGCGGCCACCGAACGCCAGCACGCCCAACAAGCAAAGCGCCGAAGCGAGACAAACAAAGACAAAGATACCGACAAAACTCTTGGCGGCTGTCTCGACTCTCTGAATTGGTTGCTTCATTGCCTGAAGCATGCCATCTTTCGTTTCCGCCATTTTGTCCGGCGGAGGTTTGATGGGACTCGATTCCATCTTGTCCATCGTGTAATCCACGATGCGGTCCGGAGTCAGCCGCTGCACAAAGGCCGCCGCATAGACCGCATTGACGATGGCGATCACCAGAAATGCCGCCAGCCAGTGCGGCTGCGCGCGCAGGTTGCGAAAGACCCGCGTCGGTTCGAAAAAGATTCCCATCACCTTCTGCAGTCCGGACATCGCCGGCTCTTCGTCGCCTTTCGTTTGCGGCAGGGGAATGAAGCTGAAGCCGAATAGCAGCAATCCCCAGAAGGCGAACGCTGCCCCGGTGCCAATCCCGCCGGGCACTACCTTGACGATTCCCAGCACGCAAAGAATCACGCCGATAACGAACAGGCCGATGCCGTACGGTAATAACTTCGCGGCGCGGGGCGCTTTGTTTTCGGTAATTGTTGGCGGCGGCGGGGCTTGAAATCCCTGGTTCGGATCGCTCATTGGTTTTTTCCTCCGGCTAAGTTAGAGGACGGAGAGACTGCCGGTCCGTCCGATGTTTCGGCTTTGACTCGAATTGTTCTTACGCTTGCAAGACCGTCCATGTTTCAAGTAACGGGTTCACTCTTGGTCGAGCCGGGTAGCGGCAGAATGTTTATAGACCCGCGACCCAAGGTGCTATAAATTCCGTGCCTACGGCACTACAAACCGGAGCCCTCCCTCACGGTCGGGCTACTGCCCCGCTCCATCCCTCAACCCGAATGCAGGCGACGCTGTGCCCGGGTGAAAGTTCGCGCAACTCTGGATCGATTCGCGCGCATTCGTCAATAGCCATCGGACAGCGGGTGCGAAAGCGACACCCCGAAGGCGGGTTGCGCGCGGTGGGCACGTCGCCTTTCAAAATAATTCGGTCGCGTTTTTCTTTTGGATCGGGAACCGGGATCGCCGACAAGAGCGCCTGCGTGTAAGGATGCAGCGGTTGCGCGTAAAGCTCCAGAGCGGTGGCGATCTCGACGATGCGTCCCAGGTACATTACAGCCACGCGCGTCGAGATGTGCTCGACCACGGCCAGTCCATGCGAGATGAAAAGATAAGTGAGGTGGAATTCTTTCTGCAGGTCCTGCAAGAGATTTACGACCTGAGCCTGCACGGAAACATCGAGCGCCGAAACAGGCTCATCCGCGACAATCAGTTTCGGATTCAGCGCCAGCGCCCGCGCGACGCCGATGCGTTGCAACTGGCCGCCGGAGAATTCGTGGCTGTAGCGCTTCATGAAATCCGCGTCGAGCCCGACCTTGCCCAGCAACCACGCCACGCGTTCGCGTCTTTGCGGCTTCGTTCCGATCTGGTGAATCACCAGCGGTTCGGCAATGATGTCGCCAACTTTCATGCGCGGGTTGAGCGACGCCTGCGGGTCCTGGAAGATGATCTGCATCTCGCGTCGCAGCTCGCGCAGCTCGCGCTTGCCCATCCTGGTCACATCCCGATCGCCGAATGTGATCTCGCCCGCCGTCGGTTCGATCAGCCGCAGCAGACAGCGTCCGGCCGTGGACTTGCCACAGCCTGATTCGCCGACCAGTCCGAGGGTCTCGCCGCGAACGATTTCGAAAGAGACATCATCGACCGCTCGGATCACGTCGTCGCTGTCTTCGACCGGGAAATGCTTGATGAGTCCGCGGACGCGGACGAGTTCGGGGCTGTGATTTTCTTCCAAGGTCACCGTGGTGAATCAAGGTTTTCACCACAGAGACACAGAGTTCGCACAGAGGAACACAGAGCCAATTAGTCAGCTCTCGGTGAATCTCTGAGGTCCTCCGCGTCTCTGTGGTTAATCATCCTCGCCGAATCACTCAATGTTGAATCAAACAGAACGCACCGCACTGTCACGTCATTGCCAACTGAATACAGCGGAATCTCGCCCTCCCTGCAACGCGGCATGCGATAATCACAACGCGGTTCGAAGTGACAACCTTTCGGCAGCGCTGTCGGCTTGGGCACCGTCCCTTCGATCGTTTGCAGGCGTGCGGCCTTCGCCACATCTTTCGCCGTCAGCTTGGGCACGGATCGCAGCAGACCTTCAGTGTACGGATGCTTCGGCCGCGCGAACAATTCATCGACCGGCGACTGTTCGACGATCCTTCCGGTGTACATCACCGCGACGCGCTCGGCGACCTCGGCGACTACGCCGAGATCGTGCGTGATCAGAAGCACCGCAAGCTCGCGCGTCTTCCGCAAGCCACTCAACAACTCGAGAATCTGCGCCTGAATCGTGACATCAAGCGCCGTCGTCGGTTCATCGGCAATCAGGACTTTCGGATCGCACGCGAGGGCCATGGCAATCATCACCCTTTGGCGCATGCCGCCCGAAAGCTGGTGCGGATAATCCGAAGCGCGCAACGCCGGGTCGGGAATGGAAACTTCGCGCATCGCTTCAATCGCCCCCTGGCGCGCTTCCCGGCGCGAAAGATTGCGATGCAAACGCAAAGCCTCGGCAATCTGCTCGCCAACTGTAAACACCGGATTCAGCGAAGTCATCGGATCCTGAAAGATCATCGCGATGTCGTTGCCGCGGACCGCGCGCATTTCGGAGTTCGAAACCTGCAACAGATTCCGGCCTTCGAGAAGAATCTCACCCGCCACGATTTTTCCCGGGGGCGCGATCAAACGCATGATCGAAAGCGCGGTCATCGACTTGCCGCAACCGCTCTCGCCCACCAGTCCGAGCAGTTCTCCGCGATCGAGATGAAAACTGACGCCATCGACCGCGCGCACCAAACCTGCGCGCGTGGGAAAATGCGTAGCGAGATTCTCAACTTCGAGTAGATGGGACATGGTCGTTAGGTTTCCATACTACCGAGTCACGTTGAGTCAGTCAGGTGCTTTTGGACAACGGGTGTTGCGGAGTACCGACTTTAGTCGGGCGTTTGGTTGCGAATAACCCAACTATAGTTGGTGCTCTAAACACCGCTGGCACGGCTTGCTTCAATTCTCTTGAATCAACGCAAAGCGTTGACACCTCTCTGAAATCGGCCATAGACTTGCGCCGTCTTCTCCTTTCAAAGTTCCGACCTGGCGACATCACAGAGGTTCTCGAAATGTTCAAGCACAGCTTAACCGCAAAAAGAATCTTCCTCAATACTTGTCTGTCGATAAGCGCGGCGTTGATCTTATCGACCAGCGTTTCGGTGGAGATCGTGATCGGTCGTAGTTAGCTTTTTGGTTCCGGTTGGCCTGCTTACTGCCTGCTGCTTTATCTTCCCGGTGCCGGTTTGCGCGGCAGCTTTTCATCCCGCATCGCCGTGTTGTAAACAAACGCCGCCATGATCGTCGCGGCCTGTTTCATGTCGTCCGCTTGAACGCGATCGTTGACCTGGCTGGATCCGATCGCGACGTGCGTATGTCCACAACTATCATTGCCACCCCCGTGGCTCTGGCGCAGCCTATCTTTGTAATGTGCGTAATCTGCGGATATGCCTTTCTTTACGCTCGGGCTACTGCCCCGCTCGATTTTCAGGTTATGATTGCCGGCGAATTACTTCCGAAGCGACTTCGATGTCTTCAGCCAAAACACAACCAGCGCGCGGCATGCGCGACTTTTTGCCCGCCGACGTGCGCAAACGCGAGTACGTCATCGGCGTCATAAAGTCCGTGTACGAGCGCTACGGTTTCGAGCCGCTGGAAACTCCCGCCGTCGAAAACATCGAAACCCTGTTGGGCAAGTACGGCGAAGAAGGCAATCAGCTCATCTTCAAGATCCTGAAACGCGGCGAGCATGAAAAGACGGGCGAGGCCGATCTGGCGCTGCGTTACGATCTGACGGTGCCGCTCGCCCGCGTCGTCGCGCAATATCAAAACGAGCTGCCAAAGTTTTTCAAGCGCTATCAGATCCAACCTGTCTGGCGCGCCGACCGCCCCGCGCGCGGCCGCTTTCGCGAGTTCTATCAATGCGATGTCGATGTGCTGGGATCGCGATCGATGGCGGTGGAGGCCGAGATCTGCGCGGCCGCGAGTGATGCATTGGTGGCGCTGGGCTTCAATGACTTTACGATTCGATTGAATCATCGCCAGGCGTTGGCGGCGGTGCTGAACAATGCCGGCGTCTCAGTAGAAAAGCACGATGACGCGTTGATTGCTCTGGACAAGCTGGACAAGATTGGGCCGGAAGGCGTGGAAAAGGAATTCAATGCGCGCGGCATCAGCGAGGCGGTGGGCAAAAGCTTGCTCGGCTTTTTCACGGCCCTTAGTTCGCTGGAGCACGCCGCTGAGATTGCCGCCGGGGAAAATCCTTTGGTGAAGCGCGCGGCGCTGAACAACGCGATCCTGGGCCGGCTAGTCGAAGCCGTAGGCGACAATGAAGCGGGCGCGCGCGGAGTTGACGAATTGCAATCGATCATGGCATTTGCCGGAGCGAGCGGCGCTGCATCGCGGATGAAGATCGATCCGGCGCTGGCGCGCGGGCTTTCGTACTACACCGGCGCGATTATTGAAATCAGTGTTGCCGACCTCGCCGGCAGTCTCGGTGGCGGCGGGCGTTATGACAATTTAGTGGGGATGTTTCTCGGGAAAGACATTCCGGCCTGCGGCTTCTCGCTCGGCCTGGAACGAATTATCGTGGTGATGAGCGAGCGCGAGATGTTTCCGGCCGCGTTGATTTCATCACCGGCGGATGTGATGGTCACGATTTGGAATGAAGATTCAGTCGGCGAATCAATCACGTTGGCGACTGATCTAAGAAGGGAAGGTCTGCGCGTCGATCTTTATCCGGAAGCCGACAAACTCGCGAAGCAATTCAAGTACGCTAGGTCGCGAGGCATTCCGTTCGTGGCGATTGTCGGTGACGACGAACGCGCGCGTGGCGAAGTCGCGATCAAAGACATGAAGAGTGGCGAGCAACGAAGCGTAAAGCGCGGCGATGTTGGCGCCGCCATCGGACCCCGGCCTGGGGCGTGAACCCCAGTAAGCAGGCCACTCGCTACCGCGGTTCTGGACCGTCTCGTGCGTATGAATTTGAGGTTAGTATGACCGATCAATCACCCGCTCAACACTATCTCGCCGACGCGATCAAAACTTTTCGCTATTACAAAACACTCGCGGAACTGGCGTTTGGGCAAATCAGCGACGAAGACTTCTTCTGCACACTCGATAAAGAATCGAACAGCATCGCCGTTAACATAAAGCACATGGCCGGGAATATGATCTCGCGCTGGACCGACTTTCTGACGACCGACGGCGAAAAGCCCGAACGCGACCGCGACATGGAATTTGAGATGCTGCCGGGCACCACGAGAGCCGACCTGCTCGCTTATTGGGAGCATGGTTGGGAGCGGGTTTTTGATGCTATTGGACCTTTGCAGCCAGACGATCTCATGCGAACCATCAGGATTCGCGGACAGGATCACACCGTAATCCAGGCGATTAATCGGCAGCTCGCGCATTATGCTTATCATGTCGGCCAGATCGTTTTTCTGGCTAAGCATTTCAAGTCGAGTGAATGGCAAAGCTTGAGCGTGCCCCGGAATAAGTCGGCGGCGTTCAATGCCTATCTTGAGCAGAAGATGAAAGAATCTTCCGCGACTCCGCAGGAAAGTCGTTTGGATGAAGTGATGGCGGTTGCAAAGTCGAAGAAAGCGTGATTAGGAAGGCGAATTTGCTGACTCTTGGCTCCATGGGAGCCAGATGTTTATAGCCGACGAATCTCATTGTTATTAAAGCTCCTTTAGGAGCGACATGTCGCCCCTAAAGGGGCTCAGGACAGAGCCGAAGTTCTCAACTATAAATATTTCGTCCCTACGGGACTGCGATCGGTATGGTCACCGCGCTCCATCATGTAAACGTAACCGTCCCGCCGGAACTCGAAGCGGCGACGAAAGAGTTCTACGGATCAGTGCTTGGTTTGCAACAAGTGCCAAAGCCGGCTGCCTCGCGTCAGAGCGGCGCCTGGTATCAGATCGGCGCCGTGCAGTTGCATCTGTCGGTCGAGGACGAAGTTGGCGGCTCGCCGAGTTCGCGCCACGTGTGCTTCACGGTTGACGATTTGGCCGCCACCGAAAAACGTTTTCGCGAAGCCGGCGTGGAAATCGTTCCGGATGCTCGGCCCGTGCCCGGTTCGCTGCGTTTCTATGTGCGCGACCCGGGCGGGAATCAGTTGGAGATTGTTCAAACCTCGGTGTAGCTCTGTGGGCCTCTGTGACTCTGTGGTGAGCAGCGATCATTTACCACAGAGACGCGGAGAACCACGGAGGTTCACAGAGAAAAACAAATGAGCTTCACTTTAATCAATCCTGATTCGCTCGGTGCGCCGCGCGGCTATTCGAATGGCGTCTTAACGGAAGCGGGCGGGCGTCTGCTCTTCATCGCCGGCCAGGTGGCCTGGGATCGGCAACAACAAATCGTGAGCGCGGATCTGGTCGAGCAATTCGATCGCGCGCTCGCCAATGTGATCGCCGTCGTGACTGAGGCGGGCGGAAAACCGGAACAAATTGCGCGCCTGATTATCTATGTTACCGACAAGAACGAATATCGCTTCCGAAGGAAGGAAATCGGCGAGCGTTATCGCGGCCGCATGGGCAAACATTTTCCGGCGATGGTGCTCGTCGAGGTAACGGGGTTGTTTGAAGATCGTGCGAAGATCGAGATTGAAGCGATTGCGGTTCTGGGTCGTTGATCTGCAAAGGAGGATAGCATTTCGTGGACAAGAGGTTCACTACTCCATTAGCAATTCTTTTGGTGGTCGGGGCCAGCTTGGCCTGTTCGATGCTTCGGACTAAAGGCCCGCTTAACTGGCACTTAACGCTGGAGATCGATGCGCCTGCGTCTGGCCGCGACGCCGCAATCAAGCAGACAATTGGTGTGCTGGAAAGCCGTCTTAATGCGTTAGGTATTTTCAGCTTTGAGGTAAAGCCGCAGGGTGATCCAGCAAGCGGGCGAATTCTTTTGAGTCTACCGGATACCGTGGATCGTGAGCGATTGAAGCGCGTGATCACGGCAGCCGGAAAACTCGAACTGGTTCATGTTATTACTCCGCCCTCGCCGATGGCGGTTCAGACCTACGCCACCAAAGAGGCGTCAGTTGCCTCGCTGAACAGCGCCGGAACCATTCCCTCAAATCGCCGTGTGTTGCCTTATACGGAACGCGCAGACCTGGTCGGCGCGAAGCCCGCAAAGTGGGTGGTGATCGAATCGCCGGCAATCATCAACGGTAGTGATCTTAGAAATGCATCAGCAGTACCCGGCAGAGGAAACGGGGACGACAATTATGAGATTTCCTTTTCGCTAAGAAAGGAAGGAGCTGACAAGTTTGGATCGTGGACGGGAGCGAACATAGACCAATACCTGGGCGTCGTGCTTAACGACGAAGTCAAGTCAATCGCCTTTATCAAATCGCAGATTTCCGATCAGGGTGTAATCGAAGGCCGTTTCACAAAGCAGGCGGCCGAAGATCTCGCTTTGATTCTAAAGTCCGGCAGCTTACCCTTTCCGGTAAAGGTCGTCGGTGAATCATTCATTGAACTTAAGCGATAAATTCAATGCACCAACCATCTACATTTCTCTACGAACAACGCGACGGCATTGCGACGATCACGCTCAACCGTCCCGAGCGCTTGAATGCGATCACGTTTGAGGTGTATCACGAACTGACTGCCTTCTTCGCAAAACTGCGCGATGAAAAAGATGTGCGCGTGGTAGTGATCACCGGCGCGGGCCGCGCGTTCTGTTCGGGCGGCGACGTCCGTGACATCATCGGCGAACTTCAGGGACGCGACGCGGAAGGCTTGCTCCGGTTCACGCGGCTGACCTGCGAACTGATCCGCAATATGCGCGCGCTGCCCAAGCCGATTATCGCTAGTCTGAACGGCACCACGGCGGGCGCCGGTTCGTGCATTGCGCTCGCTTCGGACATTCGCATCGCCGCGGAAGAAGCGAAGATTGCTTTCATCTTTGTGAAAGTCGGATTGGCGGGCACGGACATGGGCGCGACTTATCTTTTGCCGCGCGTCGTCGGTCTGGCGAAAGCAACTGAATTATTGATGACCGGCGATTTCATTTCGGCGGCGGAGGCCGAAGCGATCGGCCTGTACAATCGCGTCGTGCCGCGCGATCAATTGGAAACTGCAACCCGCGAGTTTGCGGAAAAGCTAGCGCGCGGTCCGGCGCTGGGGCTGGCGAAGACAAAGGAAATGCTGAACCGCGAAATGAACATGGGCTTTGAATCCGCGTTGGCAGCTGAGGCCGTCGCGCAGGCGCTGTGTATGCAGACGCCGGATTTTCGCGAGGCGCACGCGGCGTTTCTGGAGAAACGGGCGGCGAAATTTAAGTGATTGCCGATTTCCAATTGCCAATTGCCGATTGGCTTTTCGGCCAGGTTGTAGCTGGACTAACGAAAGTTGAGCCATTCGTTGTTTCAAAATTGGCAATCGGAAATCGGCAATTGAAAATGCTCTAATGGATTCCTTCATCAACACAACCCCGTTCTTCTCGTCCGATCATCGCGCCCTCGCGGCGCGGATGGCTGAGTTTGCCGAGCGGGAGATCGAAGTGCGGGCCGGTGATGATGAGAGTGACGTCGACGAAGCTCTGCGCGGTTATGTCCTGCTGCTTGCGGAAAACGATCTGTTGCGCTATGCCGTCGCGGCGCCCGGGCAGGCATTCGATCTCCGAAGTTTCTGCATCATTCGCGAGACGCTTTCGTATTCTTCGTCGCTGGCCGATCTTGCCTTCGTGATGCAGGGCCTGGGCACTTACGCGATCAGTCTCGCGGCCACTGAACATGTCCGCGATTTCTGGCTGGCGCGCGCGGCCAACGGAAAAGCAATCGCGGCTTTCGCTCTGACTGAACCCGATGCGGGGTCCGATGTGGCCGCGCTCAAAACCACCGCGCGGCGTGAAGACGATGCTTACATCATCGACGGCCGCAAGCGCTTCATCTCAAATGCGGGCGTGGCGGATTTCTATACCGTGTTCGCGCGCACAGGGACGCGTGAAGACGGACGAGCAGAGATTTCCGCGTTCATCGTCAGCGCGCGCATGCCGGGCTTTGCAGTCGCCGAGCGCACCGAGATGATCGCGCCGCATCCGATCGGCGAGCTGGAATTCAAAGGCTGCAAGGTGCCCGCCGAAGACATGATTGGCGTGCCTGGCGATGGCTTGCGGCTCTCGCTGCAAACCCTCGACATGTTTCGCGCCAGCGTCGGCGCGTCGGCGTGCGGCATGGCGCGGCGCGCGCTCGACGAAAGCGTTTTGCATGCGAAGTCGCGCGAACAATTCGGCCGCCCGCTTTCGGGTCATCAGTTGATTCAGGAAAAACTCGCCGATATGGCGACCGAGTTCGACGCCGCGCGACTGCTGGTTTATCGCGCCGCGTATTTGAAAGACACCGGGGCCGCAACGTCGACTCGGGAAGCGAGCGAAGCAAAACTGTTCGCTTCGGAAGCCGCAGGCCGCATCATCGATCAAGCCGTGCAGATTCATGGCGGCATCGGCCTGGTGCGCGGCACCGTGGTCGAGCGGTTGTATCGCGACGTGCGCGCGCTGCGGATTTATGAGGGCACTTCAGAAATTCAAAAGCTCGTCATTGCGAATCAACTCTTGAAAGAGTGAAACCCGTAAGCAGCGGTGTGCGGTATTGTTTCGTGTAATTTCGTGGATAGGTCTTTCACCTGGCCAGGAATCGATCCATGAAATCACACCAAACAGTTGGTTCACTTGAGCCGAGCGGGATGATGCGCGATGAATCAGTCCAAAGAACCCAACGACCGTAACCATGCCCTCGCCCGGCGTCTCGGCCTCTTTGATGCGACGATGATCGTGATGGGCGGGATCATCGGGAGTGGCATCTTCATCAATCCTTACGTCGTCGCGCAGCAAGTCCACTCGAACTTCTTGATTCTCGGCGCGTGGGCGTTTGGCGGTCTAATTGCGCTCGCGGGAGCGTTCATTTACGCCGAACTCTCTTCGCAAAGTTCGGCGAGCGGCGGTCAATACGTTTATCTGCGCGACGCTTTTCATCCGTCACTGGCGTTCATCTATGGCTGGACGCTGCTTTTAGTAATTCAGACCGGCGGGATGGCCGCGGTCGCGGTGACGTTCGCGAAATACTTGATGGAACTCGGCGGCGGACAAGCGAGCGACACGCGCGCGGCGCTGGTTGCCGCAGTGGCCCTGGGCGTGTTGACGATCATCAACTGTCTGGGTGTGCGCGCCGGCAGCACGACCCAAAACGTTTTCATGATCTTGAAGCTGCTGGCGATCGTCGCGCTGGTCGTCTTTGGACTGACGGTTAGCGGCGCTTCGCGCGGCGCGGCAACGACCGTCGCCGCAGCCGAGTCGTCGCCAACTATCTGGCAGGCGCTGATTGCTTTCGGTGCGGCGCTGATCCCGGTGCAGTTCGCGTACGGTGGCTGGCAGACGGCATCCTTCGTCGCCGGCGAAGTGCGTGAGCCGCGCAAGAATTTGCCGCGCGGGTTGCTGCTCGGCGTGCTGGGTGTGATTGCGGTTTATCTCTCGGTGAATTTCGTATGCTTGTACGCGCTCGGCCCCCAAGGCCTCGCCGCAACTAAGACTCCCGCGTCCGCGGTGATGCGTCTGGCGCTGGGCGAGAGGGGCGCGCGCTTCATCGCGGCGGGTATCGCCGTTTCGACCGCTGGATTTCTGAGTCAGAGCATGCTGACCGCGCCGCGAGTTTATTTCGCGATGGCCGAGGACGGCTTGTTCTTCAAGAGTTTGGCGAAACTAAACCGGGCGCGGGCGCCGGCCTTCGCGATCGCTTTGCAGGGAGCGCTGGCCATCATCATCTGCTTCTCTGGCCGTTACGAACAGATTCTGAATTACGTGGTTTCGTCCGACGTGATTTTCTTTGCGCTCACGGCTGCTTGCGTGTTCGCGTTTCGGCGCCGGACCCCGGCCAAAAATGCGAATGGGGCGTTTCGCATTCCCGGCCACCCGCTGACGACGCTGTTTTTTATCGCGGCCTGCGGCGCGGTCGCGTTCAGCACGATTCACCGCTATCCAAGCAACAGTCTAATCGGATTGGCTATAATGCTCTCCGGTTTGCCGGTGTATTTCGTGTGGGCCTCGATGCGAAAGCCGAGAGGCACGGGATCCTGATTTCAGTTCTTCTCTGCGCAATCTCCGCGAACTCTGCGAGAACGCAGAGACGACGCAGAGGATTTCAACACATGAAGACTCAATCAACTTACATGCATTGGGCCAAGACGCGCCCGAAAGTGAAATACGATCTCGCGCTGAGCGGGATTCTCAATCTGCCGTTCGCCGAACTGGACGCCAAGATCGAAGATCTGGATTTGAACGGCGACAACTCTTATGGCTATCGACCGCTGGTCGATGCGTTGGCCAGGCACTGTGGGGTTGCAGCTGAAGCGGTCGTGACGATTTCCGGCGGCACTTCGATGGCGAATCATCTGGCGATGGCCGCGGCGCTGGAGCATGGCGATGAAGTTTTGATTGAAGCGCCGACTTACGATCCGATCCTCGCCGTCGCGGAATATCTGGGCGCGAACATCAAACGGTTTCCGCGATCGTTTGAGAATGGTTTTCGGGTCGATGTTCAGGAGCTTGCGAAACAAATCACGTCGCGCACGCGGCTCATCGCACTTACGAATCTGCACAATCCCAGCAGCGCGCTGGTCGACGAGGAAACGCTAAAGCAAGTCGGCGAGATCGCGCGCAGCGTGGGCGCGCGGGTGCTGGTCGATGAAGTTTATCTGGAAGCGATGTTCGAAGCCGCGCCGCGCTCGTCGGTTCACCTTGGACCCGAATTCATCGCCACCAGCAGTTTGACGAAGGGTTACGGATTGAGCGGCCTGCGCTGCGGCTGGATTCTGGCTGAGCCAGAGCTGGCGCAGCGAATGCGTTTGCTGCACGATATTTTTGGCGCGCTCGCACCGCAGCCGGCCGAGCGGCTGAGCGTCGTGGCGCTCGCAAAGCTTCCAAAGATCATCGCTCGCGCGAAAGGGATTTTGGAAACCAATCGCGCCGTGCTCCGTGAGTTTTTCAACTCGCGCGAGGAACTCAAAGTTGTGCGGACCGAATCAGGAACGACCTCGTTTCCGCGACTGCTGAAAGGGCGCGTCGAAGATCTCTGCGCTGTGCTCACCGAAAAATACGACACCGCCGTCGTGCCCGGCTCCTTCTTTGAATCGCCACAGCATTTTCGCGTCGGCATGTGCGCCGAGCCAGAGTTGTTCAAAACCGGAGTGGAAAGGTTAGGCGCGGCATTGGATGAACTGCGCTCATGAAAATCAAAATCATCGGCGGCGGCCCGGCCGGAATGTATTTTGCCATCCTGATGAAGAAGGCCGATACCACGTATGACATCAAAATCTACGAACGTAACGGGCCGAATGACACGTTCGGTTGGGGCGTAGTTTTTTCCGGAAGGACGCTGAGCAATTTGCGCGCGGCCGACGAACCCTCGCACGCGGAAATCACCCGGAACTTTGAAGCCTGGGACAATGTCGAGGTAGTTCATCGCGGCGAAAAGATTTCGATTCGTGGCAACAGCTTCTCCGGTATCGCCCGCCTGCGCCTACTCAAGATTCTGCAGCGGCGATGTGAAGAACTCGGCGTCGAAATCAACTTTCGCACGGAAGTCGCGGAGTTTGATTCATTAAGAGCGGATTGCGATCTGGTTGTCGGTGCGGACGGCGTTAACAGTTTAGTCAGAGACGCCTTCAAAGAAATTTTCCAACCCGATCTCAGCACTCGCCCGAACAAATACATCTGGTACGGCACGAATCAGTTGTTTCACGGACTGACGCTGACATTTCGCGAAACGCCGGCAGGAGTTTTTGCCGCGCATTCGTACAAATTCGATAAGACCACCAGCACGTTCATCGTCGAATGCGATCCGCGGACCTGGACGCAGGCTGGATTCGCCGAGATGTCGGAGGCAGAGACGCTTCGCTATCTCGCCGCAGTATTCGCACCAGACCTAAATGGCCAGGCGTTGCTTTCGAATAACTCAAAGTGGCTCAATTTCCTGCTGGTTAAGAATGCGCATTGGAGTTTTGAGAATGTCGTCCTGCTCGGCGACGCTCTGCACACGGCGCACTTCTCGATCGGCTCAGGCACCAAGCTGGCGATGGAAGACGCGATTGCGCTGAAGGAATCTTTTGATCGAACACCGGAAGTGCCGGCTGCTTTGCGTTTGTTTGAAGAGACGCGCCGGCCAATCATTGAAGACTATCAGGCCGCGGCCTACGACAGCATGGTGTGGTTTGAGCAGGCGAGAGACTACATGCACCTTACGCCGATTGAACTCGCGTATGCGTTGATGACGCGGAGTGGAAAAGTTGATGATGAGGCCCTGCGGCGGCGCGATCCCGAGTTTGTGGCAGCGTACGAAGCGGCGGCAGGATCCGCAGATTACGCAGATTCCACAGATAAGACGAAGTGAGAACGGAAAAGCTTTCCTGTTGATTTCTGTTCTGCGTAATCTGCGTAATCTGCGGATTAAGTTCCCCACTTCGGCGCAAGCAGTCTCCGCCGCCCATCACTTGCCATCGCGACGCCGGGCTCGTCGAGTTCCTTCCGATCCCAGAGCTTACACGTGACCTGGCGATGCGCTTGATCCAGAGCTTCGCAGTAATTAGTGTAAGTGCAGCGGCGCACGTCATCGCCGCGCCCGAGTCTCACTTTTATGAACCAATCGGGATCGGCGAGCGCCTGGCGCGCCATGCCAATGATATCCGCGTCACCGCTTTGCAGAATTGATTCAGCTTGTTCGAAAGTAGTTATCCCGCCGGTGGCGACGATTGGCGTCTCGAGTCCAACAGCATTGACCGCGCGCTTGATCGCACCCACCAGTGGAACGGAGCGGCCAAATGGGCCGCGTGCATCGGACAGCGTCGTCGGCATGCACTCGTAACCACTCTGGCCAGTGTAAGGATAGACTGCCTGGCCGACTTTCGGCTGCTCGGCGTCTTCGAACTTTCCGCCTTTCGAGATCGAAAGATAATCCATACCCGCTTTCGCGAACTCCACGCCGAAGTAAACCGCGTCGTCGATACGATTGCCGCCGGCGATTACTTCGTCGCCGAGAAAACGCACGCCGACCACGTAATCGTTGCCGACCGTTTTGCGCACCGCGCGATAAACTTCGAGCGGCAGGCGCACACGATTTTCACTTGGCCCGCCATAACCATCGCTGCGGTCATTCAGCGCGCTCAGAAAGCCCGCCATCGTGTACGCGTGCGCGTAGTGCAGCTCGACGCCGTCAAATCCAACGTCACGCGCGCGCCGCGCGGCCTCGGCAAAAATCGGCGGCAACACTTGCGGCAATTCGCGAACGTGAGGCAGATGCGTATCAGTCACCCGCTCGCGATAACCGAAGCGCAGTGACTCCAGCTCGCGCTCGTTGAGCACGCGCTCGACGACTTGGTCCGGCGCGTCTTTGAGAAAAGAACGAACCTCGGTTTCATTTGCGCCGAGCCAGTACGAATCCTCCATCAGTTCTGAGATTGTTTGACGATGGCGGTCGGTGATTTCGAGGAATCGCTGGAAGTATTTCTGGGGATCAGGACGACGCTTCACTGCGAGAAAATCGATGATCTGAATGAAAAGCTTCGTTTGACCATCGCTCGCTGCGCGCACCGTTTCGACCAGTTGTTTCAATCCGGGCAGAAACCGATCGTGGCCGATTCGCAGCAATGGGCCGCTGGGAATATCGCGCACGCCGGTCGCTTCGACGACCAGCGCCGCGGGTCGTCCTTCAGCAAAACGGCGATACCAATCGAGATTGTCCTGCGTAACAAAACCGTCTTCGGTCGCGCGCCAGGGCACCATCGCCGGCACCCAGGTGCGACTTGCGAGTGTTATAGCCCCAACGCTTATCGGCTGAAACAAGCGTGATTGACTTGCCTCTTCCGCCGTGGGCCAGCGCGTCGGCGGAATTGGATGCTTGATTGGATTCAGGAACTTCCACATCGCGTGCTCACTTTAACACGGCGAGCATTTTTTGGAGTGCGGCGACTAGTCGCCGCTTTTGAAAGCGCTGACAAGTCAGCGCACTCCAAATCTCGTTTGTCATGCGTCCGACTCTGACTCTCCAACTGTGGTAGATTATCCGGGTCTAAACGGAGAGCATCTTGATTGACGACCTTCTTAAATGGCGTTCTGAGTTTCCGATCCTCGAAAGAGCGGTCTACCTGATCTCGCACAGTCTCGGGGCGATGCCGCGCGCCACTTACGATCGATTGCATGAGTACGCCGACATCTGGGCGACGCGTGGTGTGCGGGCGTGGGCCGAAGGCTGGTGGAACATGCCCGTTAGCGTTGGCAACGAAGTCGGGCGCATCATCGGCGCGGATCCGGAAACTGTCGTGATGCATCAGAACGTCTCGATTTGTCAGTCACTGATCCTTTCCTGTTTCCTGCCGCTGCCCGCGAACTCGAAGCGAAACAAAATCGTCTATTCGGAGCTGAACTTTCCTTCGGTGATGTACGTCTACGAGGCGCACGCTCGTGAGCACGGCCTGCGCATCGAGGTAGTAAAATCCGACGACGGCATGACGGTGCCGCTGGAGCGAATGCTCGCGGCGATCGACGAAGAGACTCTGCTCGTGCCGATCTCTCATGTGCTGTACAAGAGCGCCTTTCTGCAGGATGCGAAAGCGATCACTGAGCGCGCGCATGAAGTCGGCGCGCAGGTCGTGCTCGACGTCTATCAATCGGCCGGCACAGTTCCGTTTAGCGTGAAAAATCTGAATGTAGATTTCGCGACGGGTGGTTCAGTGAAGTGGCTTTGCGGCGGGCCGGGCGCAGGCTATCTTTACGTGCGGCCTGATTTGATCGACCAACTCGAGCCGAAGACGACCGGCTGGATGGCGCACGAATCACCCTTCGCATTCGAAACTGAGATGCATTACGCTCCGAATATCACCCGGTTTCTGCATGGCTCGCCGGCGATTCCAGCGCTGTACGCCGCCCAAAGCGGGTACCAGATCATTAATGAAATCGGCGTTGAACCGATTCGCGAAAAGAGCATGCGGCAAACCGGAGGGCTGATCCAACTGGCCGAAGCCGCGGGTTTTCGGGTCACGAGTCCGAAAAATCCGGCCCAGCGCGGAGGCACGATCACGGTTTGGGACGATAATGCCGCCGGCATCGCGAAGGAATTGATTCGCCGCGAGTTCATCGTCGACTATCGCCCCGGCGCAGGCGTGCGCATCTCGCCGCACTTCTACACGAAGGACGAAGAGCTGGAACTCGTGATCGCTGAGATGAAAAAGATCCGCGACACGCGCGCCTACGCAGCGCAGGAAAAAGCGGGCGCGGCGTTTTGATTTGGAGTGCGCCGACTCGTCGGCGCTTTTCTCTTAATACCGACAAGGTAAGGCGGTGACAAGTCACTGCACTCCAAAAGGAAACACCATGAAAGTATTCCAGGAATCCCAGGAGTTTTTGCAAACGATCGCCGCGGAGGCGGCAAAGAACAGCGATGCAGCCCGCCAGTTAGTTTCCGGCCTTAGTCAGGCTCAACTCAATTGGAAACCGGCTCCAGACAAGTGGAGCATCGCGCAGTGTCTGGATCATCTCGCGGTAGCGTCCAGCAAATTCGTTCCGTATTTCACCACAGCGCTTGCTCGCTCGCGCAAGAAATGGCCGGTAGCTTCGTCGCCATCATATCGCCCAACATTGATTGGCGGATGGCTAATCAAGCTAGTGGTGCCAGAGGCAGAAAGGAATCTGACCGCGCCGAAAGTGCTCCGACCGTCTGAGTCGTCAGCAATTCAAGGCACGCTTGAGAGCTTTCTGGAGCAGCAGGCGCGATTCATTGAGTTCGTCCGAGAGACTAACGGAGTTGATTACAATAAAACGCGGCTGAGGTCGCCCGTCACGCCGCTAGTCCGCTACAGTCTGGCCGACGCGTTTGTGATCACGGTCGTACATGGCCAGCGGCACCTGGCGCAAGCGCGCCGCGTGCGTGAGATGTCCGGTTTTCCGAAAGCATAACTCCGATCGACAAGTCATCATGTCAGACACCTACGGCAAAGACGCCCCGCTTTCCTACAACAAATATCTGCGCGTGCCTGAGTTAATTGACTTGCAAACCTGCCTGTCGTCGCCGGCACATCACGATGAGTTGCTCTTCATCACGGTACATCAGGCTTATGAACTCTGGTTCAAGCAAATCCTGCACGAGATTGACGCGGCTATCGGCCTGATGAAGGAAGATCATCCAGCGGAAGCCGCCCAGGCACTGCGCCGCGTGGTTGAAATTGAAAAGCTCCTGATCGCGCAAATTCATATACTGGAAACCATGAGGCCGATCAGCTTCCTCGCCTTCCGCGATGAACTGAATCCGGCGAGTGGCTTTCAGTCGATGCAGTTTCGCGAGATCGAATTTTCTTCCGGTTTGAAAGATGACGCGGTGCTGCGCAGCTTTGCGCACGATGATTTTGCCCGTAAACGCCTTCAGACGCGCATGACGACGCCTTCGCTCGGCGAGGCATTCTTTGCTTTGCTGCGCCGGCGCGGATTCGACACGCCGGCCAGCGACGCTCCCCGCGACGAAAAGGAACGCCGCAGCAATCGTGGCAAACGCCAGCGGGCGATGTGCGAAGTGCTCACGCATCCCGAACAGCTCGGTCCAGAATATCAACTGGCCGAAGCGCTGCTGGAACACGATGAATACTTTTCGCTGTGGCGCTCGCACCACATCAAGATGGTCGAGCGCATGGTGGGAACCAAACCTGGGACGGGCGGGTCGGAAGGTGTCGGCTATCTGCAAAAGACTCTGGACAAGAAATTCTTTCCCGAAATCTGGGAAGCAAGAACGTTTCTCACCACGAAGCACGACGATCAGGGATGTCCGTTTGCGAAGACTTAGGTTGGGCCTGAGCAACGCCGTTCATTCGTAAGTTCTTAGACCTCTGGATACCATTGAGGATGAACTTCCCCGAACGCTTCAACATGGCCGACTACTTCCTCTACCACAACCTGGAGGAAGGACGCGAGAACAAAGTCTGTCTCTACTACGAAGATCAGACGTTCACCTACGCCGAGGCGGCGCGGATGTCGAATCGAGTCGGGAATGCTTTGCGCATGTTGGGGGTGAAGATCGAAGATCGAGTCCTGATCGTTCTGCCTGATTGTCCGGAGTTTGTTTGGACCTGGTTTGGCGCGGCCCGGATTGGCGCCGTAATTACCATGGTTAATCCGCTGCTGACGGCGGATGACTACCGATACTATCTGGAGTACACGCGGGCCCGCGCGGCGATCGTGCACGAATCATTTCTTAAACCATTCAATGAGGCCGTCTCTGGCGCGGAACATTTGCGAGCGGTACTGGTGGTCAGTAACCAGGACGCGATCGACGTTGAACTAATCGACTCTCAAAGCCGCCTGAAGTCGTTTTCTTTTTCTGAAACCCTTTCGTCTCAGTCCATGGCTTGCCGGGCGGCAGACACGCACCGCGACGACATCGCGATCTGGCTGTTCACTTCCGGCTCGACCGGCCATCCAAAAGGCGCGGTGCATTTACAGCACGACCTTCCCTACAACACCGAAGTCTTTGCAAAACGCGCGATGGGCGTCAACGAAAACGACCTGACGGTTTCGGTTCCCAAGCTTTTCTTTGGCTACGCTACGGGAACGAATCTGCTGTTTCCCTTCGCGGTGGGCGGCGCGACCGCGCTCTTTGCGGAACGCTCGACCCCGGAAAAGATGTTCGCAGTGATCGAACGTTATCGGCCGACAATTCTGACCACCGTGCCGACGATGATCAATTCGATGCTCAACGTCCAACAGACAAGCACGCCTGACTTGTCGAGCATTCGCTTTTGTTATTCAGCTGGCGAGGCCCTGCCGATCGAGCTTTATCATCGCTGGAAGGAAACGTTCGGCGCGGAGATTTGCGACGGCATTGGCTCTGCCGAGATGTTCCACATCTACATCACGAACCGCCCCGAAGATGTGAAGCCGGGCAGTCTGGGGCGCATCGTGGCAGGCTACGAAGCAAAGATTGTCGACGGCGATGGAAACGAAGTCGCCAGTGGCCAGATGGGCACGCTCAAGATCAAAGGCGATTCGGCAGCCCTCTGCTATTGGAACGCGCATGAGAAATCGAAAGAAACCTTCGCCGGGGATTGGTGCACGAGCGGCGATCAGTTTCACGTCGATGCCGATGGCTACTACTGGTATCACGGCCGCACCGACGACATGCTGAAAGTCGGCGGCGTCTTTGTCGCGCCGGCGGAAATTGAGAACTGCCTGCTGCAACACGAGGCGGTCGCGGAATGCGCCGTCATCGGCCATGACGCCGGCGACGGCCTGGTAAAACCGAAAGCGTTCATCGTCGCGCGTGGCGAAGGAACTGAAGTGCTCGCGGAAGAGATCAAGCAGTTCGTCAAAGCGAAACTTGCGCTCTACAAATACCCACGCTGGATTGAGTTTGTCGATTCGCTCCCAAAGAATGATCGAGGCAAGATCGACCGCAAGCTGCTCAAAAATTAGCCGTTAGCTCTGGATTATCCAGCAATCCGTCAACTGAAAATCTTGTATCCTGAGCGATTTGCTGGTCACGGCGCGAGAGCCGCCGCGACATTACAAGCATTACTTCATAACAGGTGTATTACTTTTCTCCAGCAGTGGTCTGCCTGCGCCGACATCTTGGCACCCTACGCTCCTATCGACCGCTGAGTCCCTGATCCCACTGCCGAAGGGTTTGGCTTGGCGTTCGGAACGCCGCAAAGCTCCGAATCGTGGGACTTGCTGAAATAGGCCCAAAGCTCTCGCCTAATAGCGCCGCTGATATGGTTGATTATCCGGGGGCACCAATGGACGCGCCTCATACAAACTTTTTTGTTATTGTAACTGGCTATGAGCCGTGATATAAGACTGCTTGCGCAGAATCTTGCAACGAACTTGGCCTTCCACCAAGATGCCTCAGTACGACCTTCAGATACTTTGCTCCGAATGCGGCAACTTTCACGATATGCTTCTGCGAGTTTCGCTGGAAGAATCCTTTGAGGTTCGAAATCTCAGCGACATTTATAACGGCAAGATTCCCCCTGAGTTCTATGCAGCCATCACTGGGCAAACATGCCCGACCACCAAGAAGCCAATCAGCAAACAGAATCCTGAGCACTTGGTTTTGGTCGCGGTCGGAAAGTGGCTGCCCAAAAACTAACGATGCGGAAATATCCCGCCCAAATATTCGACCAAAATTCAGCCTTTTTTAGGCAAAGTCGTGGAAATGTATACCTACTAACCATTTCCTTTAGACGAGAGTCGAAGAAGACCTTACCGAAGGAAGAAATTTCGTGCGAAAGTTAGTTATCTTGTTTGCGGCGGCCATTCTGTTTGTGTTACCGACGGTTGCGTTAGCCAATGTGGTTACGTTTCAAGCGCCGGCAACGGGATCAAACCAGGGCAGCGGCGGGCCGAACCAATTCAATTTGGATCATCATGAGGCTTACACTTGGCGCATCGGCGGCGTTAATCTGACAGGCCAGACCATCACAGGTGCAACGCTTACGTTTCACAACATCGCGAACTGGGACCGCAATCCCAACATGCTCTTCATTCACCTGCTCGACACGGCAAGAAACGCGAGCGTCGGATCGTTTCAGGATGCTCCGGCCAATCAAGTCCCGGTTACGGACATTGCCGATGACTTTGCCGGCAGCCGCTATCTGAACAACCCTTTGGTTGCTCCGGGCACTGCGAATACGTTTCTGACGCAGGAGTCATTCACGACCACGGCGACGGATTTCGTCTACACCTTTACCGCGGATCAGTTACAGATCTTGAGCGCGTACTTCATGAATGGCGGCGATATCGCGTTCGGTTTCGACCCGGATTGTCACTTCTGGAACAACGGCATCACCTTTAGCTTTACGACAACTCCGACTTCTACACCCGAGCCGGCTACGCTGGCGCTGCTCGGTACCGGGCTGGCCGGGCTCTACTATCGTCGTCGAAGACAGCAGCAAAAGAAACAGATCATTTAGTTCAACCATGGATCGCTCGGTCCAGCTAAAAGCCGCAGACAGCAAAGGCTGCCTGCGGCTTTTTTGTTTCTGTACCGACTCAACTAACGCAGACGCCCTTCCAAATTGTAATCACGCAGCCGGCGATAAAGAGTTGAGGGCGAGATCCCCAGCATCTCGGCGGCTTTCCCACGATGCCAGCTGGTTTGTTCCAGAGCCGAGATAATCTGTTGCTTCTCAACCTCGCGCAAGGAGAGGCCACCCGAATCGCTGGCCGCCGCTGGACCCACGCCCGACGAAACCGGCCCCGCCAAGAACGGCATCGCGCCATTCGCACGCGCCACTTCGGGTGGCAGTTCGTTGGTCGTGATCCGGCCTTCATTCGAAAGCAGAACCGCGCGCTCCAGACAGTTGCGAAGCTGCCGCACGTTGCCGGGCCAGTTGTAAGCACGCAGTCTGCCGATAACTTCCTCGGTAAGCTGCGGCGCATTCGCTCCCGCCAGTTGCTTCAGGATGTATTCGGTCAGCGGCGCCACGTCCTCCGGACGTTCGCGCAGCGGCGCCAGATGAATCTGAAAACTATTGATACGATAAAGCAGATCCGCACGAAACGATCCGTCGCCGACCACGGCATCCAGGTTACGATTGGTGGCCGCGACGATACGCACATTGACTTCTACTTTTTTAACGCCGCCGACGCGGAAAAATGTGCGCGTCTCGATCGCGCGTAACAGTTTCGCCTGTAGCGGCGCCGGCAACTCAGATATTTCGTCAAGGAAGAGCGTGCCGCCTTCGGCTAACTCGATCAGCCCCAGCTTGCGCGCCTTGGCGCCGGAAAACGCGCCGGCTTCATAGCCGAACAATTCCGATTCCAAAAGCGTCTCCTGGAACGCTGCGCAGTTCAAATCGATAAACGATCCGCTGGCGCGCTTCGACAGCCGGTGAATGGCTTGCGCGATCAACTCCTTGCCCGTGCCTGACTCGCCGGTAATCAGCACAGAGGCTTCAGACGGCGCGACGCGCTCGACCAGGCGAATCGCTTCTTTCATCGCTTCCGAATGGCTCACGATTTCCGGCGCAGCGGATTTACGCTCGATCTGCGCGCGCAATCGCTGGTTGTCTGTGCGCAGGCGACGCTTGTCCGCGGCCTGCTGCACACGCACGTCAAGCTCGTTAATACTGTAAGGTTTCGTCAGGTAATCGTGCGCGCCGTTCTTCATGGCCTCGACGGCGGTTTCGATCGTTCCCTGGCCGGTGAGCATGATCACTTCGGGGGGACTCGGCCGTTGGTGAACGCGGCGCAAGAGCTCCATGCCGTCCATGCGCGGCATGTTTATATCGCACAAAAGCACATCGACGTTGTTCTCTTCGAGCTGGCGCAGCGCCGCTTCGCCGTCGGGCGCCGCATGAACTCGATAGCCGAGCCTTTGCAGCTCCTTCTGCAACACCAAGCGCAGATTGGCCTCGTCCTCGGCTATCAGCAGTCGCGCGTCACGTTGGTGGTCCACTTGATTGTACTCCGCACTCAGGTAGGTTAATTCTACTCGTTGGCGATGGGTAACGTGATCGTGAATGTTGTGCCCACGCCTAAACTCGATCGCACGTCCAGCCGGCCACCGTGCTCAGATAAAATACCATAACAGACTGCCAGCCCCAGCCCGGTGCCGCGGCCCACATCTTTCGTGGTGAAGAACGGATCGAAAATCTTGGTCATGTTCTCTGGCGGGATGCCGATGCCCGTGTCGCTGACTTCCACCAGCACGCGCGAACCCGACTGTTTCCCGCGCAGCGTCAAGGTGCCACCCTCAGGCATCGCATCGATGCCATTAGTGGCAAGCGCGACCACCGCTTGCTGTAGTTGACCAACGTCGCCGGAAACCCTGGGGAGACTTGCGGGGGCCTCGACCGAGATTTGAATATTGTCGCCGCGCTGCTGATGTGTTACCAGCCGCGCCGTGGTCTTGAGCACATAGGCCATGTCGATCGGAACAAATTGCCCGCCCCGCAGGCGACTGAAATCCAGTAGGCCATTCGTGATCGCTTTGCAGCGAAAGGCTTCATCGCGAATCAGCCCAAGATATTCGCGCAAGTCTGCGACGTCTGGCGAGCTATTGAAGGCGCCTTCTTCGATTCGTTTGCCGAGCGATTCGGCGCAGGCCGCGATCGTGGCGAGCGGATTGTTGATTTCATGCACGACTCCGGCAGCCAGGCGGCCAACCGCGGCCAGCTTCTCGGTACGCGCCACCGCGCGGTCAGATTTGACGCGCGTGGTGATGTTCTCGCCAACCGTGATCACATGGGACACTTCGTTGCTTTCGTTAACGCGCATGGGAATCTTGCTGATCAGCCAATGATTTGTCTCGCCATTTTGGCTTACCGTTTCCTGCTCAACGCGGTGAATTTCGCCGGTGGCGAAAACCTTGCTGAACTCACGTTCCAGTAGCTCGCGTCTTTGTTTGGTCAACACTTCAAAAATATTTCGACCCAACACTTCGCCGCGCGGTAAGCCCAGCTCGCCCAACTCGCGGTTTCGGTTCCAGGCAACAATTTGGTAATCGCGGTCGATCGCGTAAAGCGAAAGTGGCAGGCTGTCGATGATCGCTTCGGTGAAGCGCTCCTGCATCGCGGATTCCACGGTGCGGCGGTCAACCTCTTGCGCAAGGGTCGCGGCCGACTCGCGCGCGCCCAGGTAAAGCAGAGAGATGTGCGTCGCTAGTCCGGCCTGCTGCGCCGCGGCATCCACCAGGCGGCATCTATCTTCGCTGCAATCCTCCGCAGCGCCGAAGGCAACGACGAGCGCGCCGAGGTCACGTCCGCCGAAACGAATCGGCGCAACATATTCTGTCCGATGCTGCTGGTCTCTCAACAGAAACTCTCTATGGTTTGTGAGCAGAGACGGCGAATCAGAGACAGCCAGCCAACGTTGCAAACGATCGAGGTTTACCAACGCCGAGCTTTCGGCGCTGCCCTCTCGATCGAAAACGCAGATCGCCAAACCGTCGCCGCTGTTCTTAACCGCGCATGCGCACAGCGCCGCATTCGTTCCTTCGTAAGTTGCTCCAGCAACTCGCCGCGCAACTTGGTCGGGCACGAGCGTCTGCAACAAACCGCGTCCCAGATCGGCGAGGAACTGTAGTTCGCGGTTGCTGCCAATCAGTTCCCATTCCCTTTGGGCATAGTTCAGATGAGAGTTAACGCGGGAAAGCAATTCGCCGGGCGTCGATGGCTTGACGATGTAGTCATCCGCGCCGGCAGCGAAAGCTTCGACTTTTTTGTTCTCGCTGTCGTCGGCAGAAAAGACGATCACCGGCAACTGCTGCATGGCCGGCTGCGCGCGCAACAGGCGGCACAGCGCCAGTCCATCAACTTCGGGCAGGGTCACGTCCAGCATGACCAGATCGCATGATTCCCTGTGCAGCAGACGCAACGCAGATGGCGCATCAGCAGCCGTGATCGTGCGATGGCCCGCGCCTTCAAAGACGCTGCGCAGTTCATGCCGCGCGCTGCGGTCGTCATCGACGATCAGCAGCGTGGCCGCATTGGTCGTTAAGCTAATTGAGCCTGGCATCAATCTGGAGAGCGAGGTTCTGTGCGTCAGTATCGCCTGCAATCGCAAGCGCGGGGTCGGGCAAGGATGGCGCGAGCTGGTGGCTTGCGCAGGGCCGCGGGGGGCAATAAAAATGCGGCTGGCGGACGAGTCGGTCCGCACCCTGCTTCCAGATTGGAAGATTGGGGGTCGGGTTGTCAAGAAGTTTAATTAATAGCAGTACTTATAAGGGCTTCCGGGCTAATTTTGGTAAGACGAACACGACGGCGCCGACGCAGACGATGACCCGCATCTTTGCCGGGTTTGCGCTCGGACATTTCGATTGGTTTTATTTCGCTGTCGGGTGACCGGCTTGCTTTCTTCAAGCTCTCCTTCAGCGCAAGAGTCCGCGCCGAAAACGAAATGCCGGAGCAACTCGGTTCTTCGTTTCCGGCGCTTGACTGGGCAAGTGGCGTCCGCGGCACCGCGTCTGCCATCTGGGGTGTAACGATTCTTCCGTGCGAGACTGCGCGCTGCGCGTCTCGATCAAATCTTACGCGGCTAGCGGGCTCAGTGCGGTGAGCCCATTCAGCGGTTAACGCTTCCTAGCCGCGACCAACCCTTAACAAGGCCCGTGCCGTCGCGTTTAGTTGAGGAATTTGCTGCAGAGCGCCGAACCGACAGGCCTTTGCGACGGAGCGAAAAGTAACAGAACTGGCGCCGGCGGACTACATCTTCAATGTGACAGGTCAAAGTGAAAGTCTCGGTCAGGTTTCCTCCCAAGCTGGCCCTCGCTACACGCGTGTGAGAGACGGCCAGGTCAGCAAACTAAAAGTTGACAAGCGCACTTTCCAAAGTGCACCTTTTCAAAATCTTTTGGTTCCCGAAAACAGTTTGAGCAAAGCGATCAAAACCAGTGTCGAAGGAATGCGAACCGTCGGTTATGGCGAATTGCTGCGGACCAATCGCCGCTTTCGTCTGCTGTGGCTGGGCCAGGTTGTCAGCCAGATGGGCGACTGGTTCGATACGATTGCGGTTTATACGATCGTCTTGCGTCTGACGGGGTCGGGCCGCGCGGTCGCTTTGATCATGGTCGCGCGATTTCTGCCGAGCGTCGTTATGGGGCCATTGTCCGGCGTCGTCGCGGACAGATTCAGCCGCCGCACGATTATGATCACGGCGGATCTTCTGCGTGCCCTGGTAGTGCTTGGCTTCTTACTGGTGCGCCGGCCCGATCAAATGTGGCTGGTGTACGTTCTGACAGTCTTACAGCTTGCGTTCTCGGCGTTTTTCGAGCCGGCTAAGACTGCCGCGGTTCCTTCGATCGTTTCGGATCGAGAACTGCTCCCCGCAAATGCCATCTCATCGGTTACCTGGTCAGCGATGCTGACGTTGGGCGCGGCGCTCGGCGGCTTGGTCGCCGGCTGGTTCGGAACCAACGCGGCCTTCGTGCTCGACTCCCTTTCGTTCATCGCGTCCGCGGGGTTGATCGCGAGCGTGACTTTTCCCAAGCGCCCGCCGCGCGTGAAAGCGAAACTTACTGTCGCCAAGGCGCTCGGCATCAGCGACACGATCGAAGGCGCGCGTTACGTCAAGCATCGGCCAAGAGTCTTCGCTTACCTGATGGTGAAACCGGCGTGGGGGATGGGCGGTGGCATTCTGACTCTGCTGGCCGTTTTTGGCGAGCGAGTTTTTCCGGTGGCCGGCAAGACCGCGACTGGTATCGGGGTCTTGTTCACCGCGCGCGGCATCGGGACCGCAATCGGACCAATCGTCGCGCGGCGTTGGGCGGGCGAGACGCGCAAACAGATGCAGAACGCGATTGGCATAGGGTTTTTGATCGGCGGCGCCTTTTACATCGCTTTTGCTGTTTCGCGAAGTTTCGCTCTTGCCCTGCTGTTTCTGGCAGTCGCGCACACCGGCGGCAGCATCCTCTGGGTTTTCTCGACCGTGCTGTTGCAGCAATCGGTCGAAGATCAATTTCGCGGGCGCGTGTTCGCGGCCGAGTTGGCGCTGCTAACGCTGACGATGGCCGGGTCGAATTACGTTGTTGGCGAATTGATGGATCGCTTTGGCTTTTCGCCAAGGGTGGTCACGGTTGGCGTCGGCACGTTCTTTTTACTGCCGGGGCTAATCTTGTTTGCCACGCGGAAGTGGTGGGATAAGCAAGAAGAGACTGGCAGTTTAGAGGCTGCCTATCGCCCGCCGGTGGTCGGAATCTCAGATGATGGCGGGCAGTAGCCCGCCTCTAAACACATGATGAAGATCAAAATCGGAGTCATGGGGTCGGCTGAGGAGCACCCGCCCGCTGAGCTGCGCGAACAGGCCGTCGCGTTGGGCCGTTCCATCGCGGCGCGAGACGCGATCCTTCTAACCGGCGCGACGACTGGACTGGTTTACACGGCCGGAAAAGCGGCGCACGATGCGGGAGCGCTGCACGTCGGCATTTCGCCCGCGCACGACGAACATGAGCACGTCGAACGTTATGGCTTGCCAACCGACGCTTGCGACGCAATCATCTACACCGGTTTTGGATTGAAGGGCCGCAACGTCGTGCTGGTGCGCTCGTGTGATGTGGTTCTGTTCATCGCCGGCTCGATGGGTTCGCTAAACGAGTTCACGATTGCATACGATGAAGGCAAGATCATCGGAAGCCTGACCGGGACCGGCGGCGTCGCCGATGAAATCGAGCGCCTCGTCGGGACTTTTCCGAAAGTCACAAAGGCGCGCGTATTTTGTGATAACGATCCGGCTCGCTTGTTGGATGCGTGTTTCCGCGAAGCGGGGCAGTAGCCCGCGCGTAAGCAAGGGCTCCCGTTAATGAGCCCTCCCTGACGGTCGGGCTACTGCCCCGGTCTCGAAATCGGAAGGAAACTAATATGGATTTTGGATTAAAAGATCGCGTTGCTTTAGTTGCCGCCGCCAGCCGCGGCATTGGCTTTGCCGCTGCGCGCGAGTTGGCGCGTGAAGGCGCGCGCATATTTCTGTGTTCGCGCGACGAAGCGCGCGCGTCAGAAGCGGCGCAGAAAATTCACGAAGAGACCGGCGCCAACGTGGCCGGCATTGCCGCGGATGTCACGAACGAAAAGGAATCAGAGCAGTTCGTCAACGTTGCGCTGGAACGCGCTGGCCGCGTAGACATTTGCGTCACCAACGCCGGCGGCCCGCCCGCGACAGTTTTCGCGGACACCGACCTCGAGATGTTTCGCCAGGCGTTCGAACTCAACGGGCTCTCGGCAATCAGGCTCGCCAAGCTGGTCCTGCCGGGAATGCGCGAGCGTCAGTGGGGACGAATAATCAACGTCACTTCAATCTCAGTTAAGCAGCCGGTCGATGGCTTGCTGCTTTCGAACACTGTGCGCGCAGGGTTAACGGGTTGGGCCAAGACCGTCTCGAACGAAGTCGCCGCCGAAGGTGTAACGGTCAACAACGTCGCGCCCGGTTACACGATGACCGAGAGGCAGGACGAACTGGCCGAAGCGCGCAGCAAAGCAACGGGCAAAACCAAACAGGAGCTGGTCGATCTGTGGTCAGCGCAGACTCCAATGCGCCGGATGGCCGCGGCGGAAGAGATCGCCGCCGCGATTGCTTTCCTCGCTTCGGAACGCGCGTCATATATCACCGGCGTGACGCTCCAAGTGGACGGCGGCTGGGTGAGAAGTCTTTTGTGATTCTTTCAGGTACAATGACCAAGGAACAAACTCTCTTCGGTAACTACAAGCAAGTAGTTTCAACTAACAATACCGTCCAGGTTCAAATAGAAGGAGATAAATGAATCACAAACACTTTGCCGTCAAGATCTCGGCAATGGCCGCTTTGATTTTTACCGTGGCCGGGTTTTCTGGCTACCCGACTTCGGCTAAGCACATGCCGGAAACCACGCAGCCGTCTTCGTCACGACTCGATGTTCTCAGTCGCAATGTCGTGACTTTCGAAGATCCCGAAGCAATATACGAGGGCGCGCGAATTGTTCATAACGTCACCGTGGAGGGCGTGAAGGGCATGAGCGTGCACGCCAAGTTCCACGTCAGATACGGACTCAACGTCCCCTGCATGATGATCGCTTATTTTTATTACGACGACGCGGACAACACGCCGCTAAAGTCAGGTGATGCAAATTACCGCGACAAGAAGGGTAATGTTGCGGCGACAACTAATTTCACGCCGGCGTACGATCCGGCGGTCTATAACGACCTGCAACTTTTCATGCCCTATGAAGCGCTCAACATGGAAACCGGCGAGAAGTATACGCTCAAGTTTTACCTCGCGCTCTACGACAAAGAGGGCGGAAGGTTTTTTGGCAAGTCGGGATGGTACAAGTTCAACCTCACCATGCCCTAAGATGAATTGTTTTCGGAAGGGATTGGGTGCGCGGCCCGCGGTAATCAACGGATAATCGCGGGCTGCGTCGGTTTAAATGGATAACGTCGTCATTGTCAAAATCTCCGGCCGCGACAGAATGCGGAGAGACCTGGCCCCCTGGATCGGCGGCGGTGTCTGCACGACACTCAGGGCGTTGCCTTCGCTGGCGCCGCCGGCATCTTAAACTTGGAATCGTCGACCGGCGCGTTCATCTTAATCTCGGAGTACTTGCGTGTTGAGACCAGGCCCGGCTCGACCGAAGATATCTTTACCGTGAACGGAAGCTTCACGCCGTCCACGTCGCGGTAATCTTCAAAATCGATCTGCTCAGGAATCACGCCAATCATCGTCTCGGTGTAACTGATCCGGCGCAGCAACAGGCCAGTCTCGGCGTCAAAGAACAAACGCGCGCGATGATTATCGGCGGTGGTGCCGCTGACGATGACGACGTTGCGGTCGCCGATCTTGTCACGGCCACCCAGACGCAACCGCGGGAATTCTTCTTTCAGCTTGATGTTGCTGAAAGACAAAAACATCGACTTCATCTGGTCCAGCACGGGATTCGTAAGCTCGTTGACGCCGCGCGAATTCTTTTCCCACGCGACCTTACCGTCAAAGCCACGTTCGCTGGTTCCCTGCGGCGTGGTTACACTAATGTAGAACTTATCGGGCGCCGTTAGCGACGCATCGAACACGAGTTCGGTACCGTTAAAGCCCGCATAGGTTCCCTTCATCACGCGCGTCTTCATTTTGTCAATCGCGGCTTGTCCACCAATGGCGTCGGTGTACTTCGCCAGAATCTGATCGGCCGTTGGCGGCGGCGGAGTCGGCGTCGGACTCGGTTGACCCGCGGCGGGCGAAGCCGCCGGTTGCGGCCGGGGCGGCGGTGTCGGTAGCGGGAATGCCGGAATGCTGTTCGGCTGATTGCGACCGCGATGACAAATGTAGCAACTCACTTGTATGTTGCCGCGAAAATTGTCTTTGTTAATGCTCAGGACCATCTTCATCATGGCGCGGGCGGTTTGCTTCTCTTCTTTGTCGTCGGATTCCCAGACCCAGTCGTTGCCCTTTCTCACGTGACAGAAATTGCACTGCCGGCCCATCGAGACAGCGATGAAATTCATCAGGGTGCCCAATTGTGAATCAGGCAGGCCTTTGAGCACCTGAATGTTCTTGCGCGTCTGATCGACGGTTTTCTCCGGTGGCGCAGTTGCAGCGGCCGGTGTTTGCGCGGGCGTGGCGATACCGAGGCTCGTCAGTGAAACTGCAAAATCGCTTCTGACGGGCAGCGATTTTTGCGCGCCAACGTTCGCGATAACCATCAAAGCGGTTGTGCAGCAGAGCACACCGACGATCAGTCTAAGAATGTTTAGTTTCATTTCGTTCTCCGAATGTTTTTTTGAAAATCAGCAAGACCTGAACCGGGAAGACTCAGTTGGACAGGCTTGCATATAACATTGCGCCACTAAATGGCGCAAGTTCGGAGAACAAATTGTGGAGGGAAAGTTAGGATCGCCGGGCGCGAGAGTGATTCTCTTTTGCCCTCATCAGGCTGTCGTACGATTGCAGGATCTGCAGGTAAGTCTGAGTCTCGCGGGGAATCAAGGTGCGCCACGATGCTCCTCCGCGGCGAATATATCCCGGTAACTTCGCGGCGTTCGAATTATAAGCAGCGGCCATCAATTCATTCGTCGTGGCTTGCTTTGCGCTCAATGCAAACTGAACGTCGTCGTTGGCCACCAAATCGTTCCACGTGTCCTGCATGTAAAGCAGCATCGCTTCCAAAGCGTTTCCGTGATTGCGCATGCCGAAAACGAAATCGGGATTCAAACCGACGCCCGGATGACGCTGACGCATCAGCGCGTACGTCCATGGAATCATCTGCACCATGCCCCCTGCGCCGGCAGAGCTGACTGAATAGCGGTAAGTGTCGAGTTCATTCAGCGCGTAAAGCGAATAGATCTCTTCAAACAGCGCGATGCGGTTTTCGTTGCGAAAGCGATCGTGATCGACGTGTTCGACGACGCACAGCCGCTTGGCAACGTCGACGATGTTCTGTGCCACCGGCGAGCTGCGTTCGCGCAAGCGTTTGGCCGCCAAGTCAACCATCGCGGAAACGTAAGTCTGGCCCGCTTTGACTACATCGGGAGACAAAATAGCCGGGTGCGCCGAAGTGTAATAGGCCATCTCGCGAAAGACGCCGCGCCGCTCGATCGGAAACTCGACGACCAGCGGAATTAGCGATCGATTTCGGTTGTCGAAGATAGTAACTGCCGTGTTTACGCCGTTCGCGCGCACAACGCGCAGCTGGATCGGCAATCCCTGCGAGGTCGTCAACGAAAGCTCAGTGCCCTTCGTCAGAAAGGTTTGCTTCGCTAATTTGATCAGATGAATCTGCGAAGTCTCGGGCAGTAACGCCGCCAGCGTGACATAGTCGAGCGAAGGCGAAGTCATCGCCGTCGGCAGGGGACGGACCTTCATCAAGCGCTCCGCCTCGGTCCGGCGCAAGCGAATGCGATTGGGCGACAAGTACCGCGAGGCATTTGATTCCTCGCGTTGGGCAGCGGTTGACGAGCGGGACTCGGTCGCTTCCGGCTTGCTCGAAACCGGCGCAGAAGAAGGCTTTTCAGGCTTTGTTCCAGTTTCTGCGGGACGCGCCGGCGTCTGTGATTGCGTGGACTGGCTCTGGAACTTCGGAGAAGGTTTCGGTTTGGACGCACCCACGACGCGCGGGCGGCGGATGGGATCAGATTCGGGCGTTTGCGCTTGAACGGCGGTGACGGCAAAGAGAACGAGCGCAATGAGAATACAGATGGAGGGCTTTTTCATGATGACACTTTTCTGAGGGGAAAGACTTCGTGGGAGAACGAAGCTTGAACTCAGATTCGCGTAAACTCACGTTAGTTGTCAACCACTTTTTTCTCGAAGATCTTAGGTAGACTTCGAGTCTTTGCCAAGCTCTGAAAACAAAAGGCTTACTCGTTGCTCCGACCCGCAGCGTCTTCCAGTTGCTTCACTCGCTTCTTTAGCTCTTTCAGGTCTTCACGAACCTGCGGCAAGCGGCTCACGTGCGCGTTCAGTCGCTTGTATTCATCGAGCGGTTGAATGGGAATGCCCCACCAGACCCCGGGCCGGACAATTTTGCCGGGAAGAATGCCGGCCTTTGAGCCGATCACTGCGCCGCTTTGCACGCGAATGTGATCGCCAAAGCCGACCTGCCCGCCGATGATGCAATCATCTTCGATCGTCACGCTGCCGCTGATGCCCGTCTGCGCGGCGATGACGACCCGTTCGCCGATGTCGCAGTTGTGGCCGACGTGGACCATGTTGTCGATCTTAGCGCCGCGCCCGATGCGCGTGCGTCCCAGCGCCGCGCGATCTACACAGGTGTGAGCACCCAGCTCAACGTCGTCTTCGATTACGACCGTGCCGATCTGCGGAAACTTGTGATGGCTGTGTTCATCGCGCACATAACCAAAACCATCTGCGCCGATCACCACTCCCGCGTGCAGAATCACGCGATTGCCGATCGTCACACCGTCTTCGAGAAAAACGTTCGGATGAATCACACAATCGCTGCCTACACGGACGTTGTCGCCGATTTTCGCGCCTGCGCGAATTTGCGTTCCGTCGCCGACCGAAGAGTTCTCGCCGACACAGACAAACGCGCCTATAAACACCCGGTCGCTCACTTTGGCGCTGAGCGCGATGACCGACGATGGGTGAATTTCCGGGGCGCGCTGCTTCGGAGGATGCAAGATTTCGGCAATCAAAGCGAAGGCGAGCTTTGGCTTTTTCACTTCAATCCGACAAAGCGCCTGCACATCCGCGCCTGCGGGCGCGATCACGCACGAAGCCTTGCTCGCGCTAGCTACTGCGAAGAATTTTTCATCTTCAACGTAGGCGATTTCACCCTCGGCGGCGGTTTCCAGACTGGCCACTCGATGGACAACGATATTGCTGTCGCCGAACACGTGGCCGCCGACATGCGCGGCGAGTTCAGAAACTGTTTTCGCGGTAGAACTCATGACATATTTCGAAGCGTGGGGCCGATAGTACAACGCGCTCACCGCAAATGGCGAACGCAGACTTGACCAAAGCGCGGGAAAACATTGAGGTTTTCCGCTTTTCGCAACCAGTCGAGGAGTTTTTGTCTTGCCTTTGACTGTCCCGGCAAACTATCATGGCGGGCGTTGCCCAGCAGATCCATTCGCCTATTGGGCGACAAGTTCTGCCTAAATTTCTTAGTCTTTCGATGATTTGGGCGCGTCTGAATATCGTAAAGCGCCACCCAAGGAGAAGCATTAATTGTTTAGTGATCAATTTCGCCGAGGCGAGTCCGACAAGAGTAAATTGACGGGAGTCAGAAGCTCGAAGATTGTTTCGACGCTGTCGGATGTTGCCTGGAAGGCGTTTCAATCAGTTAATAAGCGCCTGCCCGAAGGCGAGGCTATCCGTCCGAAGTGGGCCCCCGGCCCGCTGCTGAAATCGTACGAACGATCCGCGCCACCGCTTGGTTTTCCCAGAGAGACAGATTCGCTTTGCCCCCGCTGCGTCAAAGAAGTGCGGACCGCGGTGATCGACGGCACCACGTCGCTCGAATCCTTGATGAATGAGCACCCGGGCGAAATCAAAGCACAGATAGTGGAAGAGAACGGCCAGGTCGTCATGCGGAAGACCTGCCCGAAGCATGGGCTATTCGTCGACGTGATGGCCACCGACCCGGCGTTTCTCGAGCGAATTGAATCGCTCTTTTTTGGCCGCGACTTTAAGGCCGCCGAAGATTCTCACGTCCACAAGCACGGAACTTCGAATATCAAGTTCGGCCGCGGCGCTGTGCTCACTGTAGATCTAACTAACCGCTGCAACATGATGTGCAACCCGTGCTTCATGGATGCGAACCAGGTTGGCTATGTGCACGAGCCGACGTTTGAAGATACGAAAGCAATTCTGGACCGCGCCGTGTCGTTCAAACCGCGCCGCCAGGTCATTATCCTTTTTTCGGGCGGCGAACCGACGATCTCGCCTGATTATCTCAAGGCAGTCGCTTACGCAAAGAAGATTGGTTTCTATCGCATCCTCGCGGCGACGAATGGAATTCGCTTCGCGGAAGACATTGAGTTTTGCAAAGCCGCAAAGGCCGCCGGCCAACACGGCGTGTACTTGCAGTTCGACGGCGTCGGCGAAGAAAAGAACAAGCATCGCGGCGTGGGCAATTTGTTCGACGTGAAGGTCCGCGCGATTGAAAACCTTGCGAGCGTGGGCATCAAAGTCACTTTAGTCGTAACGATCGTCAACACTATCAACAACGACGGCATCGGCCAGATCGTTGAGTTCGCGGCCAGGAACATCGACAAGGTCCAGACCATTGCCTTCCAGCCGGTTTCTTTCACGGGTCGTGATGAAGACGTTTCTGATGAGCTGCGCATTAAGCAGCGTTACACGCTCTCAGGCATGACGCACGATTTGAAGGATCAGTTGGGCGGTCGCATGCAGCCTTTGCGCGACTGGTATCCGCTGTCTTCTTACTCAGCGTTCACCAGTGTGATGGACATGCTGCAAGGCGCGGACGCGCCGTGGGGCTGGTCGTCGTGCAATTGCCATCCGAACTGCGGCATCTTCACGCTGGCGGTGGTTAATAAGAAGACGGGCGCGTTCAGCTCGCTGTTCGAATTCTTTAACTACGAACAGTTCATGAAAGACGTCGCGGTGATTACCGACACGGCCCGCGGCAAAAAGCTTTCTTATGCGCAGCTGGGTATGGCGATCATGCGGAACTTTGACGCGTCGAAAGCGCCTGAGGGCTTTCCGATCTCGCAAATCATCAATTTATTCAAGCCGTCTTCAACCAACGCGAATTCCGATCGCAACGATCGCATGACCAGCGCTGGTCAGGACACAACGAGCGACAATTGGCGCGTCCTGTGCGTTGAAGGCATGTGGTTCCAGGACCTTTTCAATTATGATTTCCGCCGCACAGAGATGTGCGTGATTCCTTACGGTACTCAGGAAGGCGAAATCTCTTTCTGCGCTTACAACACGGGCGTGGGTTGGCGGCAGATCATTGAGAACATGCACAAGACCGCGAACCTCGCCGAGTGGTATGAACAGAACGAACGGCACGCAGTGTACGCCGCCGGCCACAGCGTTCCCGGCATAAACAGGAAACACTCGCTGAGTCTTCCGATCATCAATGCAATTATCGCCGACAATAACGGCGGACAGCTTGCGGCACAGACACCATACTTAATCGAAGAACAAGAAGAAGTCGTGACCGTCTAGTCTGGGTTTCTGATCAAGACAGAAAAAGGGCGATCCTGGGCGATCGCCCTTTTCAATTTGTCGGAATGAAAATCGCCGTCTATTTCGCTGGAACCTTAACCTTCTTATCTTCGTCGGTGTAGACCTTAATCTTCGTGCCGGGCTTGATCACCGCGTGATTCCCTCTCCGAAAAAGGAACAGGGGACTTATTAATACTGACAAGGCAATTGTAGATCCCACCGTGCCGGTATCTGCTTTACCCTTTGCCGCTCTCAGCTTAACCTTTTGGCCATCGACAGTGGTGGTCGATTCGACTCTCAGACCAAGTTTTCCGCCTTTTCCGAGATGACCTCTCTGCTCAACGTTAGCCACTATGCCCTTCACCAAAGTGTCCTTCGCAATCACTACGCGGTTGTTTATCTTCACATCCTCGGCAACTTTGAAATTAACCGGATCGTTTTCCGAGGCGGTCTTGCTGCTTATTTCCTCAGTAGTGAGAACCTCAAACTCGGTGCCGTCCGGAACTGCGATCTCATCACCTTCCGTTGTCGGCTTTATTTCCTGAGCCGTCAGAGTCAACGGAAATAGTGTCTGACTGAGCAATGCTCCCATGATCAGAATGACCAGGAGAGAAATACCTTTAGTCTTCATCGAAATTATTCCCCTTTCGAGAGATGTGAGTTTAAGGATGGCGAAGCCCGAACACTTCCGACCACCCATCCTAAAGTGAGCGAAACATATGTCATGTTTGCCCATTAGTCAATGGAACCGACGGAACAACGGATCGCGTGATTCGCGGCACTGCGATTGCCCTCTCATGGACAACCATCCGGTTCATGAGGAGGACTCAGTCGATGAGAAGTACGATATCGGTGTTCCTAACTATCGTTTTCCTTTGCTCAGGTCTCGCTGCCCAATCTGCCAGGGTGCCTGAATCTGCAACAAAACCTATCCAACCGTCCGATTCAGCAGCTGCGCCTTCAGCGCCGGCACAACCACCGCCATGCGAACTGAAACTACCCGCCGGCACTTCCCTCGACATTGAAGCGACTTACACGGTCAGCTCCATCGATTTTCGGCCCGGCGATTACCTGAGCTTTCGCGTGCTCGTTCCGGTCATGATCGACGGCATCACGCTCATCGATAAGGGCTCACTGGTCACGGGGCGCGTCGTCGAAGCCAAACGCGGTGGTCACTGGGGTAAAGCCGGCCGATTATCGTGGACGATTCAGGATGTAGTCGCAATCGACGGCACGCGCGTTCCGCTGCAAGCGCAGAAGGATCTGCCAGCGGGGCGAAATGGAATCAAGGGCACCAGTCACGGCGGTGAAGTGGCGATGAAGACGGTCTTGATGGGTGTATTGCTGGCGCCTGTATTTCCGATTGCGCCACTCGCGTTGATGAGCGGCTTCAAGCGCGGCGAAGATGCAGTCCTGCCGCAGGGAAAACGCTTTGTCGTATACGTGCAAACAGACACCGTTGTGAAAGGGTCGGTGCACTAGCCCGCGCGTAAGCAAGGGCTCCTGTTGTGAGCCCTCCCTCACGGTCGGGCTAATGCACCGGTAGCTGACTCATAAAAAACCGGCGCGATCATTTCGGACCGCGCCGGCTGAGGCAAGAGTGACTCGCGTTCTTTAACGCGAAGGAGTTGGCGGAGTCGCGCCCGCCGGCACGATCCAGAGTTCGAACAACCAGTCCTCCCGCGCCGCTGCGATCGTCACCGTAAATCTGCTCGCGTCAATGCCGCGCGAATTCACCAGGTAATCCGAGATTCGCCTGGCGCGCGCCTGGGCTTCGTTGGCGCGGGCTCTGCTCGACGGATAGACGAAGATGTACCCATGCGATCCGGGCTCGCCCTGCAACTGAATTGCGTAGTTGTCGAGCCGCGCTTTCTCGTCGTTGCGCGCAATGTCGTAGTACTCGTCAAACTTGCGCGGTTTGATGATGACGGGAATCGAAGTTGCGCAAGTCGCCGGGCAACGCATTCCGTAACCACCCAGTTCGAAGTCGGCACGGATCGTCTGGCCCGCAAGACCGGCGGTGTCAACGGTGATGCTCGGTGTCCCCTGACCGCTGATTATGCGTCCCGCCGAAACTGTCCAGTTGTAGGTCGGCCTCACGCCGCCTGAACCACCACTAATCGTTGCCGAAAAAGTTGCCGGTTGTCCCTCGGCAGCCGCGTCCGGGCACGAGACACTCACGTTCGGACAAACTATTCGTGGTGGCGGCGGCGGCGGGCAATCAGCCACGACGATCGAAGCCGATGAAAATGCCACGCAGTCGAGATAGCGGCCGTCATCAACTTCGACTACTGCCTGGTAAACGCCGGGCTGAGCGCCCGCGAGATCCCAGGTTGGGCTCGCGCCCTGACCGGAAAGTCTCCCGCCATTCGTCGTCCACTTGTAGCGCAACGGCCGGCCTTCGAGCGAAGACGCCCTCGCCGTCAACTGCACGCGCGCGTCGTCGCAGGCGCGAACTGTGGTCGGCTCGGCGGCCAGCGTAAGTGTCGGCGGTCCCGAGACGCGCTCGACATTCCGTCTCTTCTTAGGCTTTGCGTTCACCGAGACAAAGACCAAAACGGCCATGACCACCGCCAGCGCGAGGCCAAACAAGAAACTCCTTCGAGTCATCATCATCTACCCTTTCTGATTCGATTGTGGCCCGAGCAAAGGGCCACATCGTGCGCGTTTTCGGGAAGTTTAAACTTCCAGCACTCTTATTTCCAAAGACAACAAGCAAATAAAACAGCCAATCAAGGGCGCTTTCCACTGGTAATCCATGGGTCACCGCTCACTGCGCCCGCCCCGGTTCTTCTGCCGTCTGCCTTCTGCCTACCGCCTACTGCCTTCTACTTTTCCTTGTCCCTTCCCCGTAATTTGTGTATCGTTCACTAGCGGATTCTCCTCCCGCGCCCCTCGCCCCTCGCCCTACAACTCGATTTCAGAGTCTTACCTCGACAGGAGTCTTGACCTATGAAACGCTGCCCAAAATGCGCCTTTAGCTTTGCGAGCTTTCACCACGTTTGCGATTTCGACGGCACCGACCTGATTGACGACCCGGAGACCCTTCCCGTTTCCCCAGGAGTTTCAGCGCTGGTGGCAGCCACCCAGTCACCATTTCTCCGCCTGGTAAAGTCTCCCGTGTTTTTAGCAGTTTTGGCGCTGGCTGGTCTTCTGTCAAGCGCGCTGCTGATCGGTTATTTCGATGCCGCAAGTCAGCCCGACTCGTTTACCGAAAGTCAGGCCTCGCGGGATTCCCCCTCGAATTCCATAGTAAGTCTGGTTCCTCCAGTTCAAACTCGAGCTCAGCCCCAAGCTCGAATTGGGACGCGGGCCCCTTCCACCAGCCGCTCTGAGATCAGCAAACCGAAAGCAACAAAAGATCTTTCTTCAACGCACGAGCGGTCAGTAACGGCTTCCCGCTCACGGGTGCGACTGCGTTCATCGCCCTCCATCAGGAATCAGCAGAGCAGACCCGAGATTGCGCTTCAGAGGCAACCGAAGGATAAGGCGCCTCAGAAAGAATCTAAAGAGAGCGCACTACAGAGAGATTCGAAAGAGAATGCGAATCGTAAAGAATCCAAAGTTACCGCTACACTGAAAATGACGTGGAACATTATCAAGAGGCCGTTCAAGTTCTAGCAACTCGTCATCATTTCGGTGGCGTCAGCCATGCCGCCAAGATCGGCGCCAATGTTGATGACGTTCGCCACAATCAATAGGAAACCCGCTCGCCACCAGATCCGCCGCGGGTATGTTCGCCGAATGGAAACGATCCGGAATTCGAGAGTGGCGTCTGGTTCCTTCGTTGTTTCGCGAAGGCGCCCGCGTTCTCAATGTTGACGACGTGCGAACCGATCCGGCTTGACCTGCGGGCCAGTGCTCGCGGTAGAGTCTAGTCCATGCCGCAGGTTCACGTGCGCTTGCCGGCGCGCAAACAAAACTACGAAATAGAGATCGGCGCGGGAACTCTGTCGACGCTGGGAGCCGAAGCGCGAGCCCGTCTCGGTTCCGGCGCACGGCGCGTGGCATTGATTTCGAACGCAACAGTTTTTGATCTCTACGGCCAACAGGTCCAGCGAAGTCTCAAAGCGGAAAGATTCAAAGTCGTTCATTGGTTGATGCCGGACGGCGAGCGCCACAAGTCGTTGCGCTCGCTCGAACAGTTGCTCAGTTTCATAAGCGAAGCGCGTCTCGAGCGAAGCGATGCCGTGATTGCGCTGGGCGGAGGCGTCGTGGGCGATCTGGCCGGATTTGCGGCCGCGGTGTACGTGCGCGGCATTCCGCTGATTCAAGTGCCGACGACGCTGCTTGCGCAGATCGATTCGTCCGCGGGTGGAAAGACCGGAGTAAACCTGCCGGCGGGCAAGAACCTGGCCGGCGCTTTTCATCAACCGAGTCTTGTCTTGATCGACACCAAAACGCTCCGGACTCTGCCTCCGCGTGAAATGACCGCGGGCTGGTGCGAAGCGGTGAAGCAGGGCGCAGTGGCCAGTCGCAAGCTCTTCCGTCAGACCGTCGATTTTCTCTGCCGCGGCGGCGACCTCGGCGAACTCATCGCCGCGCAGTGTCGCTTCAAAGCGTCAATCGTGGCCCGCGACGAACGCGAGCAGATCACCCGAACCGATCGTCGCTCGCGGCGGATTCTCAATTTTGGGCACACTACGGCGCACGCGCTCGAAAAAGTAACACGTTACCGGCGCTTTCGTCACGGCGAGGCGGTGGGCCGGGGAATGCTGGTCGCAGGGGAAATATCGAAAAATCTAGGCATGCTCGCCTCCGGCGAGTTAGAATCGTTGCGTGAGGCGGTCAGGCTTTGCGGGCCGCTCCCGCGCGCGGGCGATCTTTCGATTGACGACATCATCCGGACGATCGACCGCGACAAGAAATCCATAGGCGGCGCGGTCAAATGGATCTTGCTTGAGCGAATCGGCAAACCACTGATCGTCGATGGTCGAGAGATCGATTCACGCGTGTTACGCGCATCGCTGGGTGCGGGCTTGCAATGACTTTTTTCAACGCAGGGGAAAGAATGAACCAACAATTTCTTTTCGCGAGACAGGACGAACGGGGTGGAGCGCGTCTAAAGTTCGTCATCGCGATCGCGGTTTTCGCGATCGTCGTTTACGCCGGCTATCTCTATATCCCGGTCGCGGTGGATGCCTATTATTTTAGAGACGTGATGCAAAACAAAGTTGACGTGGCCGTTACGCAGGGCTACGAGGCCTCATGGGTCAGTGATCAGCTTAAGAAGAGTGCGGCCGAATTTCACGTGCCCGATAACGCGATTATCACGCCCGCTCTGAAAGACAGCCGCGTAGAAGTGCGCGTGCAGTTTACTCGCCCCATCACCTTCCCGGGCTACACTTACAACTACGACTTTGATTACACCGCCAGGAGCACGGCTTTTCTGACGATCAAATAACGAGGGCGGGTAACGCCGCAGGCTGAGGTGCGATCGTGTGTCCCTGCAATTGCACCAAAGCAGCGGGCGCATCCGCGAGCCAGGTTGTCGGACAGACTCCGCAGCGCGTGCATTGGTTGACGGAAGGACACGGCGCGGTTGAGCGGGCTTCGTGCGCGCGCTCGTCTTCCCGCTGCATGAACTCACGAGAGAGACCGGAATTTACAATCTCCCACGGAAGAATTTCATCGTAACTGCGCCGGCGACTGGTATGAAAGGTGGCGTCGACCTGGGTTTCGCGCAGCGCGGCATTCAAATCGCCTTTCAAGCGCGCGGCAGCTTCAATGACCCGCGCAATGCGTCGATCGCCCGAAGAGAACAGCGCCTGTTCGTGGGCGATGCGCGCCGACATGGCGCGTACTTCAACGTTGGGAATGCGCGCCAGGTTTTTGGAAACCCATTTCAAACGGCGCTTCAGTTCCTTCTCGCCGCAGATCGCTTCCCATTGAAACGGCGTGTTCGGCTTAGGCACCAGGCCATTTAAAGACGGAATGATCTTACCGGCCCGGCCGAAACGTTTGCCCGCCTCCAGCATGCGGTCCTTGATGCGCTCGACCAGCGTAATCATCTCCGCCAGGTCTTCGTCGGTTTCAGTCGGCAGACCAACCATCATATAAAGCTTGACCGTCAGCATGCCGCGATCGAAAACGGCGCCACAAATGTCGACGATCTCGTCGTTGGTCAGGTTTTTGTTGATGACCCGGCGCAGGCGATCCGATCCCGTTTCAGGCGCGACCGCGATTTGCTGATCGCGTGATTCAACCAGCGCATCCAAGAGCTCTTCGGAAATCTGATCGAGACGCAGGGACGAAACCGAGATGCGATAGTCCATCGCGCGCAGGCCTTGCAGGATTTCGCTGATCTCTGGATGGTCGCAGACGGCGGTAGAAACCAAACCGATCTTGTCGGTTTTCCCGCGCCACTGGGCGGCCTTCGCGAGAATGTCTCGGGCGGGCACGACCCGCGGCGGCCAGTAGTTGTAACCGGCCCAGCAAAAGCGGCAACCCTGCGAACAACCGCGCGAGATCTCAATCAGAAATCGATCGCCCATCTCGGCTTGCGGCGCGAAGATGGTGGTTGACGGCGCGAAGACTTCATCGCGCCTCAACTGCTCAACTATATCTTTTTGTCCGCGTCGGATGGCGCGCCTTAAACTTCCCTCTTTCGGACTCTCGGCCGAAACCGCCCGGCCGACGCGCGCCGGAACCCCTTCGGCCAACGGCGTGTAAGCCGCGATTGTTCCGTCGTCGTTGTAGCTCACGTCGTAGAGCGACGGCACATAGAATCCCCGGCCCTGCTGGGCGAGCGCCAGGAGAACTTCATCCTTCGTTTCATGCTCCAGAATCACATCGACCAGCTTTGGCCCGAGGATTTCCCCTTCGCCGACGCCAA
>WNFD01000383.1_pt1 | contig 58104 bp, 50 predicted proteins | sample 5400491 | NCBI WGS metagenome assembly WNFD01 (sample SAMN13153343, study PRJNA577476) | soil metagenome | isolation source: 120 cm saprolite under Douglas fir tree site 2 hole 2 replicate 2 | place: USA:California | collected 2015-04-18 | reverse complement strand
TGAAGAACCAGCCCTCGATCTCCTTGGCCTCGACCTCGGAATCGCAGCGCCAGCAGCGGCCCGCCTCCACCTGCTCGTTGGCGAGGATGGTCTGGCACGACGGACACCAGTTGACCTTGGAGCGCTGCTTGTAGGCGAGACCCCGCTCGAACATCCGGACGAAGATGAGCTGCTCCCACCGGTAGTACGCGGGATCGCACGTGGCGAGCTCGCGGTCCCAATCGTAGGACATGCCGAGACGCGCGAGCTGCGTCTTCATGTTGGCGATGTTCTCGAGGGTCCACACGGCGGGGTGGACCCCGTTGTCGATGGCGGCATTCTCCGCGGGGAGGCCGAAGGCGTCCCATCCCATGGGGTGGAGGACGTTGAAGCCCCGCATGAGCTTGAAGCGGGCCAGGAGGTCGCCGATGGTGTAGACGCGGACGTGGCCCATGTGAATCCGGCCCGAGGGATAGGGAAACATCTCGAGGCAGTAGTACTTGGGCCGGCCCGGATCCTCGGTGACCCGGAACTGCTTGCTCTTCTCCCAGACCCCCTGCCACTTGGGCTCGATGTCCCGGAAGGGATAGCGGTCCTGGCGGTCGTCGATGGCCATATTCTGGCTGATTTTTACCACACTTAGGAGGGGGGCGCAAGAAAGCCCCCCGGGGGCCGGAGGCCCCCGGGGACGGGCAAGGTTACTTCTTCTTCAGGGTGAGGTTGATCGCCTTCGCGGCCTCGTCAGCCTTGGCAACCGACTCGGCGTGCTTGCCCGAGTCATGAAGGGCCTTGGCTTCCTTGGCAAGGGCCTGAGCTTTCTTCGACGCGTCATCCGTCTTGCCGGCCGTCGCGTCCTCGATCTGCTTGACCAGGAGCGGGCACTGGTTGGCCAGGGCCGCCCCCGCGGTTGCGACGATCAGGGCAAGAGCTATCAGGACTTTCCTCATGTGTTCACCCCCTCTCCGTGGCTGTTGGCATTCTAACCTCTTTCCGGACCTGTGGGTTCCCCATCTGACGCCGATTCCCCGTCCGGCGCCGCCGGGGGCTCCGGGGCGGGGTGAAAGAAATCGTGGATGCGCTCGGCGAGCTTGGGCGAGACCTTCGGCACGGCGGCGAGCTGAGCGACCGAGGCCTCGCGCACCGCGCGCGCCGAGCCCAGGTTGCGAAGCAGGCTCGTTCTCAATGTCGGCCCCACGCCGGGAATCTGGTCGAGCACCGAGCTGATGGTCCGCTTCGTCCGCAGCTTCTTGTGATACGTGATGGCGAAGCGGTGCGCCTCGTCACGGATCTTCTGAAGCGCCTGGAGCGCGGGCGAGGTCAGCTCGAGAACGAGGGGCTCGAGCCGATCCGGGGTGTACACCTCCTCCGCTCTCTTGGCCAGGGAGGCCATGGGCAGGTAGTCGAGGCCGAGTGCCTCGAGGGCCTTGAGCCCCGCGCCGAGCTGGCCGCGACCGCCATCCAGCAGGACCAGATCGGGCAGGGCGCCGTCGGTCTCGAGGGCCTTGCCATAGCGGCGAGTCACCACCTCGTGCATGGCCGCGAAGTCGTCCGTGCCTGTGACCGTGCGGATGCGATAGCGCTTGTAGTCGTCCTTCTTCATCTCCCCATCCTGCCAGACGACCATGGAGGCCACCGTCTCCCCGCCCTGGAAGGTCGAGATGTCGAAGGCCTCGATCCGGTGCGGCGCCTCGGGCAGATTGAGGGCGCGCTGCAGCTCGTCGAGCACGGCCTGCGTCCGGTTGCCGCGGGAGAGGAGATGGGTCGAGAGGGCCAGCGCCGCGTTCTCCTCCGCCATGGCCACGAGCTCGCGCTTACGACCGCGCTGGGGGGCGAGGAGCTCGACGCGACCGGCCCGTCGTCGGGCCAGCCACTCGAGGACCAGATCCGCCTCGGGAATCTCGGCGGAGAGGAGGATCTCGGGCGGCGGGGTCACCTCGCGGGCGTAGAACTGGCGGAGGAAGGCGGAGAGCAGCTCGCCCTCGCCTTCCCCGCCCAGCCGCTCGAAGAAGAAGGACTCGCGCCCGAGGAGCCGGCCGCGACGGACGAAGAAGAGCTGCACGCAGGCATCGGTCCCCTGGCGCACGCAGCCCACGATGTCCAGGTCGCTGTCCTCGGTCGAGATGATCTTCTGCCGCTCCCTCACCGTGTTCAGCGCCTGGACGCGGTCGCGCAGCCGCGCGGCCTGTTCGAACTTGAGCTCCTCGGCCGCCGACTCCATCTGCGTCGTCAGCTCCTGGGCAAGGCCGTCGTTCTTCCCCTCGAGGAAGCGCTCGACGTCGGCCACCGTCCCCGCATAGCCCTCCCGGCTCTCCCACCCCGTGCAGGGCGCGTTGCAGCGATGGATGTAGTACTGCAGGCACGGTCGCGATCGCTTGCCGTCGATCTTGATCCGGCAGGTCCGGAGGGGAAAGAGCTGGCGGACGAGCCGGAGCGTCTCGCGCATGGCCGTGGCGGGGTAGAACGGCCCGAAGTAGGCGGCGCCGTCCTGCTGCACGCGCCGCGCCACCACGAGCCGCGGGTACTCCTCGTTGGTGGTGAGCTTGAGGAACGGGTAGTGCTTGTCGTCCCGCAGGATGATGTTGTAGCGGGGCCGGTGCTTCTTGACGAGGTTCGACTCCAGGATGAGGGCCTCGAGCTCATTGCTCGTGACGATGTACTCGAGGTCGCGGATCTGCCCGACGAGGGCGTCCGTCTTCGGGTCGGGGGCGCGGGACTCTTGGAAATAGGAGCGCACGCGACTCTTCAGGGAGGCGGCCTTGCCCACGTAGATGATCTGGCCCTTGGCATCCTTGTAGAGGTAGACGCCGGGCCGGGCGGGTAGCCGGTCGAGCTTGTCCTCGAGCTCCCCCGTCCCTACGCGCCCAGCCACAAGGTCACCGCGAGGAGGGCGAGGCCCACCAGCGCCGGCACCAGCACCATCCACGTCAGCATCTCCCCCCAGCGCCGGAGCGCGAGCGCTCCCGCGCGCCCGCGCCGCGGCGGGTTGAGAAAGGCGATCAGCTTGGAGAGCACCACCAGCGCCACCGCGAGCACGGCGAAGAATACGAGGGTCCACTTGACCACGAACACGGCGCCATCACCCTCAGCGCACGCCGAGGTCGACCTTGCGAAGGGCCTTGATCCGGTCCCGCAACTCGGCCGCCCGCTCGAAGTCGAGCCGCCGGGCCGCCTCGCGCATCGCCGCCTCGAGCTCCGCGATGTGGGCCTGAAGCGCCTGCGGGCTCTCCCAACTCGGCTCAGCCGTCGTGGGCACCTCGACCGTGTAGTAATCGCGCTCGGGCACGCTGTCCAGGAGGTCGCGCAGCGATCGCTTGACCGACTCCGGCGTGATCCCGTGCTCCTCATTGTACCGTCCCTGCACCGACCGGCGCCGCTCGGTCTCGGCGATGGCCTCCTGCATGGAGCCGGTGACGGTGTCGGCGTACATGATCACTTCGCCGTTGACGTGCCGCGCCGCCCGCCCCGCCGTCTGGATGAGGGAGGTCGCGGAGCGCAGGTAGCCTTCCTTGTCGGCATCGAGAATGGCCACGAGGGAGACCTCGGGCAGATCCAGGCCCTCCCGCAAGAGGTTGATGCCCACGAGGGCGTCGTACTTGCCGAGCCGCAGCTCGCGAATGATGGCCACGCGGTCGAGGGTGTCGATGTCGGAGTGAAGGTAGCGCACGCGCAGGCCGTTCTGCTGGTAGTACTCGGTCAGGTCCTCGGCCATGCGCTTGGTGAGCGTGGTGATGAGGACCCGCTCGGCGCGCTCGGCCCGCGCCCGGACCTCGGCCATGAGATCGTCGACCTGGACGCCTGCGGGCCGCACGGTGATCTTCGGGTCCATGAGCCCCGTGGGACGGATGATCTGCTCGGCCACTGCCCCACCCTGCCACGGCTGGCCGGGGGCCGCGCGCCGTCCCCCCGCCAGCCTCAGCTCATACGGTCCCGGAGTGGCGGAGACGTAGAGCGTCTGGGGCACGAGGGCGGTGAACTCTTCGAAGGTCAGGGGCCGGTTGTCGAAGGCCGAGGGCATCCGGAACCCGTATTCGACGAGGGCCTCCTTGCGCGACCGGTCGCCCGGGTACATGCCGCGGATCTGCGGCACGGTCACGTGAGACTCGTCGATGATCACGAGGGCGTTCCGGGGCAGGTAGTCCATGAGGGTGGGCGGGTTCTGGCCCGGCTTCCTCCCCGACAGGTGCCGAGAGTAGTTCTCGATGCCGTGGCAATAGCCGATCTCGCGCAGCATCTCCATGTCGAACAGCGTGCGCTGCTCGAGGCGCTGCGCCTCCAGGAGCTTGCCCCGCGCCTTGAGGAAGCGCAGCCGCTCCCCCAGCTCTTCCAGGATGCCCGCGATGGCGCGCTCCGTCTGGTCGGCGGGCGTGACGTAGTGGCTGGCGGGATAGACGCGCGCGCCGGAGACGGTTCCCGTGGCGACGCCGCGGAGCGGGTCGAGGGTCGAGAGCTTCTCGATGGTGTCGCCCCACAGCTCCACGCGTAGCGCCTCCGCCTCGGCGGCGGCGGGGAAGATCTCGACCACGTCGCCCCGCACCCGAAAGGTGCCCCGGCGGAAATCGACGTCGTTGCGCTCGTACTGGATGGCCACGAGGCTCCGGATGAGCGCGTCGCGCTCGAGGGTCTGGCCCGTCTCGAGCCCGACGTGCATGCCCTGGTAGGTCTCCGGCGCGCCGATGCCGTAGATGCATGACACGGAGGCGACCACGATGACGTCGCGGCGCTCGAAGAGGGACGTGGTGGCGGAGTGCCGCATCCGGTCGATCTCGTCGTTGACGAGGGCGTCCTTCTCGATATAGGTGTCCGACTGCGGAATGTAGGCCTCGGGCTGGTAGTAATCGTAGTACGACACGAAGTACTCGACGGCATTGTCGGGGAAGAACGACTTGAACTCGCCGTAGAGCTGGGCGGCCAGCGTCTTGTTGGGGGAGATGACGAGGGCGGGCCGATCGAGCTGCCGGATCACGTTGGCGAGCGTGAAGGTCTTGCCGCTTCCCGTGATCCCGAGAAGCACGGCATGGGGGCGCCCCTCGGCCACCAGAGAGGCGAGGCGCTCGATGGCCCCGGGCTGATCGCCCGCGGGCGCGTACTCCGAGGACAGCCTGAAAGACACGCTCAGGGGGCGGTGGGAACCGCCACCAGGTACTTCCGCCACGAGTCGAGGAAGCTGGTGGCGTGGGGGTGCCGCATCAGGTGGACCGAGAAGAGGAACTGCGGGTGCACCGGCTCACGGATGAGCCGCATGCGCGACTCCTCGAGGGTGCGATTGCCCTTGAAGAGGTTGCACCGGAGGCAGGCCGCCACCACATTGGTCCACGTCGTCTGGCCGCCCCGCGAGCGCGGCATGACGTGGTCCACCGTGAGCTTCTCCCCGCGACGGGAGCAGTACTGGCAGGTGTAGCCGTCGCGACGAAGGATGTTCTTCTTGTTGAAGGCCACCCGCTCCAGGAAGGGCTTCCGGATGTACGCGGCGAGGCGGATGACGGAGGGGAGCGGGAAGGCCCGGGAGGGCGAGCGGATCACGCGGGGCGAGCTCTCCACGCTCTCTGCCTTGCCCGCGAGGAGCAGGGTGACGGCGCGCTTGGCGTTGGTGAAGTGGAGCGGCTCGTACGTGTAGTTGAGCACCAGGACCGCGATATCGTTCATATCCGTTCGTCAAGGATAGTCAGCGGTCCCAGCACTGTCAACACCTGCCCCCTAGACCAGGGCCCGCCACACGACCGGCGCAAAGCCGGTGAGCACGAGGAAGGCCGATCCCACCCAGCGCCAGTCGCTCGTCATGAGCGAGACGGCGATGAGGACGATCATGAGACAGAGGAGGAGGAAACACAGGGCGTAGAATCGGATCTCGCGCCGGTCCGTCCATCCGCCTTTGCCCATGAGGGCAGGCATCATACCCGCGAGATAGACCGGGGAGTAGACGAGAAAGAACACAACGAGGGCAGCGGAGAAGAGCACGATGCCGGCCAGGGCTCCGATTATCCCCCAGGCGATCCACGCCACCGGTGACGCCGCGGACTCTGAAAAGAGACGCGGAACCATGTCAGGGCGGAACATGATGAGGAGGAGCGCGCCCGCGCACACGGGCAGGACCCATTCAAGCCAGGCCAGCTTGGGAGGGCGCGGGGCGATCTGGATCGCTGATCGGCGCTGCTGCTTGGCGCTGTACTGACCGGATCTATTCGCCATGGCCCCTCCCTCTCAGCGAGCCTGGGCCTCGACGACCAAGAGCAAGCTCCGCTGCTCGGCAAAGCGCCCGGACGCAGGTCTTCGCTTCATGACCTCCTCAGTATCTCACAAGGATGCCCTCCGACGATCCGCCGGCGACTGCACCCGCCCCCGCAGCTAGGCGGAAGGGCGGAGACGCAGGGCGTCGGCGAGCACGGTCAGCACTCGCTCGAGCCTGAAGGGCTTGACGAGCATGAGATCCACGCCGGCCTCCCGCAGCTTCTCCGGATCCAGCAGGTGTCCCCATCCCGTGATGAGGATGACCGGTGTGTCGGGACGCAGGCGCTTCACCGAGCTGGCGACATCGAGCCCCGAGCACTCCGGCAGCGAGAGGTCGGTCAGCACGACGTCGAAGGCCCCGCCCTGGAAGCGCGCCAGCCCCGTGAGCCCGTCGGTCGCAGACTCGACGTGATGGCCCGCGGAGGCCAGGGCCTCGACGAGCATCGCGCGGATCCGATCCTCGTCCTCGAGCACCAGGATAGAGGCGACCTCCGAGAGCGCGGCCGCCTTCCCTGGCTCGGCCGCGGTCGGTGCCGCCTCCACGCCATGGCCGGAGCCGGCGGGAAACCACAGCGTCACCGTGGTGCCCCCACCCGGCTCGCTCCGCACGTGCACGCTGCCGCGGTGGCGGCTCACGATGCCCTGGACCACCGCGAGGCCGAGCCCGGTGCGGTGCGGGGCCCGCGTGGTGAAGAAGGGATCGAAGATGCGCCGTCGTATGTCCTCGCGCATCCCCTCCCCGGTGTCCGAGACCTGGAGCTCCACTCCCGAGTCCACGCGACGCGCGGTCAAGCCCAGCCGGCCTCCTTGCGGCATGGCGTCGATGGCATTGAGGATCAGGTTCATGACGCCCTCGCGCAGGGCCGTCGCCTGCCCGTCGACCGAGAGGCGGCGATCCAGATCGGCGACCACGTCGATCTGCACGCCGCGCGCTTCCGCCTCGTCCTTCCACACCGCTCGGGTCAATGTCATCGCGTCCTGCACGACGGCGATCAGGTCCACGGACCCCGTCGCATCGTCAGCGCTGGTCACCGCGAAGCCCTGGAGGCGGCGCACGATGTCAGCGGCCCGCCACCCCGCCTCCTCGATGTCGGCGAGGTCCTCGCGCAAGGGCCCGTCGGGGACGCGCGAGAGCATGAGCTGCGTCTTGCCGAGCACGATGGCCAGGACATTGTTGAACTCGTTGGCGATGCCGCCCGCCATGGCGCCCACTGCGCGCGCGCTCGACGTCTGCACGAGCTGCTCCTGGGCTCTTTCGAGGCCCTGGAGGGCGCCCTGCACCTCGCCGTAGAGTCGATTGTTCTCCATGCCGAGGGCGAGCATGGAGGCCAGGACCTGGACGGCCTCGATCTGGTCGGCGGAGAAGTCGCGCGCCTCGGAGTCGCCCACGTAGAGCGCGCCCACCGTCTGGCGCCGGAGGCGCACCGGCACGGCGAGGCAGGCGCGCAGCCCGACCTGGAGAAGGAAGTCGTCCTCGGATCCCGCGCGGCCCTGGATGTCCCGACAGGCCGCCGGGCGCTGCGTCGCGAACATTTCCCCCGTCAGTCCGCGCGCGCTATCCACGCGGATGGTGTCGAGGGTGGCGGCGGAGAGCCCCATGGCCGCCGCGAGGGCGAGGCCGCCCGTGCCGCCCGGCACACCGATGGCCGCGACCCGCGCCTCGGCCAGCCGGCAGGCGACCTCGCACGCGCGCGCGAGCACGGCCTCCATGTCCTGTCCCACGAGCACATGGCCGAGGAAGACCTCGAGCTCGCGGAGCCGGCCGATGTGGCCTCGCGTGGTCTCGATGGCATCGCGCTGCCCCAGGGCGTTGCCGACCCTGTCGGCGATCACGAGGAGCAGCAGGACGTCGGCCTCGGAAAAGGGCGGCCGCGGCGCGCGGCGGCCCGCGTAGAGGATTCCCAACGCGCTGCCTCCCGAGCGGACAGGGACGGCGACGGCATCGGAGACGGGAAACAGGGCGAGGAACGGATCCTCCACGATGCGGGGGGCGCCGCCGGAGACGCGGGTGAGCCTCTCGTCCTGGAAGGCCTGGCCCACGAGTCCCTCGCCGGCCTTGATCGAGATGGTCTCGAGGTCGTCCCGGCGGAACCCGCGACCGGCGCGCGGCACGAGCCTCGAGGCGAGGGCGTCCCAGGTGAAGAGCATGGCGCGGTCGGCGGTGAGGACACGCGCCACGCGATCCATGGCAAGGGAGAAGACCTGAGACGGGTCGAGGCCGCTCGAGGGGATGGCCAGGATCTCCTCGCCCACCGTGAAGGCATCCCGCTCCTCCGGCGCCTCCGCGGCGACCCGGGGCCCGAGAGACGAGGGGGAAAGCGCGACGCGTCGGAACCGGTGGGTGAGCGACTCGATGCTCCGTCGGATCTCGACGAGCGCGCCGTGGAGGTCCTGTGAGGTCGGATCCGGGGAGACCTGCTCGTCGCTCATGGGCAACCCGACCAGATATTACTTCGCTCTCGGACCCACCCGTCGGGCAAACTTCAGGAGCCGCCTCCTCCGCGCTACTTGGCCGCGAGAGTGCGGATGTAGCGCACGAGCGCCCAGCGATCGTTCTCGGGCAAATGCCGCCACGCGGGCATGGCCCCGCGGCCCGTGGTGATCTTCCAGAAGAGCTCGCCGTCCGAGTCGTCCTGCACCGTCTTCGACGTCCAGTCCGCCGGCTTGGGGTTGAGGGCGACCGCGGCCGCCCCGTCGCCCTTGCCCTTGGCCCCATGACAGGTGACACAGTTGATCTGGGCCACTTTCCTTCCCTGCTCGATGGTCTTGGCATCGGCGGGCAGCGGGTTCTTCTTCTCCTTCTCTCCCGCCGGTGCCGTCCAGGGAGCCTGCGCCGCCGCGAGCCCGGTAATCGCGATGAGTGCCGCCAATCCAAGCGTCGTGCCCACACGTCGGGCTGCTCGTCTCACCCCCGCCATCATTGCCTCCTCCTTCCGTAACCTTTGTCCGCAGCATCCGTCCCGCCGCCCCCGGTGGGCCACTCGAACACGTCGTGGGCACGTCGCGTATCACTTAACATCTGCAAGATTCGACGGTCAAGCCGAATCCTCGATTCGGTATTGGGTCAAGTTGCGAGCCAGATCTACTCAGCCCTCGCCTCGGGGCTCCGCCCCTCAGCTCGAACCACCACGCCCGAGGGAGCCTGCAACGCGAGGCGTACCTGTATGTACGTTGAGCGTTGCAGGCGACCGAGAACGTGGCTCTTCGAGCCGAACGGCCCTGCCGTGAGGCGAGAGCTGAGTTGATCTGGCGAAGCAAATTGGCCCAGTACCCGCCCTTCGCGGCGCGCGGAGCCCTGTGCTATGGTCTCCACCCATGACGGAATCGACGACACACGCGGTCGCCGTCGTGGGCGCGGGCCCGGCGGGGCTCTTCGCGACCCGCGCGCTCGCCGCGGCGGGATGCCGGGTCCTCCTTCTCAATCGTGACATCAAGCCGGGCGGGCTCGCCGAGTACGGGATCTTCCTCAACAAGTACAAGATGAAGGGTGGCCTCCGGCGGCAGTTCAGCAAGATCCTCACCGACCCGCGTGTCACCTATCTCGGCCACGTGGCGGTGGGCGAGAGAGCGCCCCTGAGCGTCCCCGCCCTCCGCGCGGCGGGCTTCGATGCCGTGGTCTTCGCCATCGGGGCCCAGGGCACCAAGTACCTCGGCATCGAAGGGGAGCGACTCGCGGGCGTGTACCATGCCAAGGACCTCGTCTATCACTACAACCGCCTTCCGCCGTTCTCGGAGCGCCATTTCCCCATGGGGCGTCGGGTGGCCATCGTGGGCGTCGGCAATGTCATGGTGGACATCGCCAACTACTGCGCACATTTCTGCGAGTGCGAGGAGATCATCGCGGTGGCGCGGCGGGGCCCGCACGAGAAGGCGTACGACGACCGCGAGTTCGAGGACGTGGAGGACGCCTTCGACCGCGAGGCGTACCGGCGCGAGGTCGAGCGCATTCGCCCGCGCCTCGAGGCGGCCGGGCAGAGCGCGGACGAGCTCCTGAAAGCGCTCGCCGCCCGGCCGGAGGCGGAGGACCGCTGCCGGGCCCGCCTGACCTTTCGTTTCCTCGCCTCCCCGCAGCGCGTGGTCAGCGAAGCCGGGCGCGTCGTCGGCCTCGAGGTCGAGGAGACGCGGCTCGAGCGCAAGGGCGAGCGAATCAGCGCGGTCGGCACGGGCGAGATCTCGCGCATCCCGTGCGACACCGTGGTCTTCGCGGTGGGCGACCGCGTGGACGAGGACGTGGGGCTGCCGTACCGGGAAGGGCTCTACGTGACGGCGCCCGGGGCGGAGCAGGACCCGGCCTCCGCGTACCAGGTCTGGGATCCCGCCCACGGCCAGCCCCTCGCCGACGTCTTCGTGGTCGGCTGGGCGCGGCGGGCCAGCGACGGCGTGGTCGGGCGGGCGCGCCTCGACGCCGAGACGGGGATCAAGCACATCTTGAAGATCCTCGGGTCACGGCCCACGCGCACGCCCGCGGAGGCCGAGCGTCCCGTGACGGCGATCATGCACGAGCTCGGCAAGGCGGACGCCCGGCCCGTGACGTATGAGGAAGTCCTGCGCATCGAGGCCGCGGAGCGCGAGCGCGCCCGCCGCGAAGGCGTGGAGGAATTCAAGTTCGCCAGCGATGAGGAGATGCTGGCCCTTCTCTCGAGCTAAGTCTCTCCTTCAGCGCGGGGGGAACGGGCGCTCGAGATGGCGAGGAGCGCCAGTATCACCGCTCCCAGTCCATAGCCGGCGGCGAGCAGGAAGGGATAGGCGCTTCCGGCCGACCAGGGCCAGAAGAGCGCGCCGCTCGGCAGCGGCGAGTGCATCAGGCCGACGAGCGTGGCCACGCCGGCTGCGAGAAACACGGCGGCGGCCCGACGCAGCCGCCCATCGATGATGCTCACGAGGGCCCACCCCCAGAGGAGTGCCGTCACGATGAAGCCATTGCCGAGAGCGAGAAGATGCTGGTAGGCGAGGCGGCCGTCACCGGTCAGATCCGCCGCGCCTTTCCCCACTGAGGTCAGCAGACCATTGACCTCGATCAACACCAGGGTGGCGACCGCGGGAATGAAGGACACGGCGACGGCTGCCGCATGGCGAGAGGGCGAGGCAACGAAGGCCTGGGCCGTGATCTCGAGGCCGACGAAGATTAGGATGGGCGCCACGGCGGCCTCGGGCAGGAGGCTCACGAGAATCCCCACGAGTCCAAGCGACGCACCCACGCCGATGACGAGGGCGGTGGCCAACGTATAGCCCGCCCGCGCACCCATGGCCTTGTAGGCCGGATGTCCGATGTATGGCGTGTTTTGTATCACCCCTCCACAGAGCCCTGCGGCGATCGTCGCCACGGCCTCCGTCAACAAGATGTCTCTGGCCCGGTACTCGTCTCCAGCCACGATGGCGGACTCGGTATTGTCGATGCCTCCGATCACGGTGGCGAGGGCAAATGGCATGGCGAGCGGCAGATACGGCCAGACGGCGCCAAAGGTCTCGGCCCATGCCAGGGTCGGCCAGGGAATGGCCAGGGCGAGGCCGGGTAGCTCGGTCGCAGGCGCCGGACCCCAGCCCCCCGCCGCGCGAAGCCAGAATATTCCCGCCCCCGCCAGCACGGCGGCAAAGGCGCCCGGCATGCCGCCGGGAAGCCGCACCCGGCCGACGAGCGCGACGAGCACCAGGGTCAGCGAGACGAGGCCTACCAATGGATCGGCGAACACCCTCAGGGCCGGGAGGAAAGCGATGAGCAGGATGGCCACGCCGGCGATGGAGCCCAGGAGTGCTGCCCGCGGCACGAGACGTCGCACCCAATCACCAAAGAAGGCCAGCAGGAGCTTGAACCCTCCCATGGCGACGGTGACACCCATGCCGATCTTCCACGCGAGGATCGGATCTCCCGTGGCCAGCATGGCGGGTCCAAGAACTCCGAAGGCGATCCCGAAGAGCGACGGCGTGTCGATGCCGAAGGGCATGGCCGTGACGTCGTCCCGACCCGACGTGCGGGCCAGACGCACGGCAAGCCACGTGTAGGCCAGGTCGCCGACGAGAACGCCCGCCGCTGTCCCGGGCACGATGCGTCCGAGCACGAGATCCGGCGGGAACTTGAAGGCACCGATCAGCAGACTCGAGAGGATGACGAGGAGGGTCGTGTTGTCGAGCGCGAGGACGAAGAACGCGTTCCAGTCCCCGGGCGCGACCCAGCGCGGGGCGCGGCGGGCGACCCTCACGCTAGGCGGATCTTCGCTGAGCCAGCGCCTGGGTCACGGTCTCGCGGACGAGCCCGCGGATGCGCTCGGCGAGGGCCTGGCACCAGGCCAGGCTGCCGCGGCGGTCTCTCACTTCCGGGAAGGCCAGCTCGATCTCGGAAGAGAGCCGCTCGCCGATCCTGACGCGCAGCCCATAGGCCTTGCCCTCTCGCGGGCCCGCACGATCGAGCGGGACTTCCGCATGCAGGCTCTCGCGCTTGGCGTGGGACGTCGCGAAGTTCGAGAGCCAGCGCGCCACCTCATCGTAGTCACCGCCGCTGAACATGCGCTCCCGCTACTCCTGGTGCCGGGCCGAGGTGCGAGCCAGACGAGGCCCGAGGGAGGCGCCAGCCCGAGGCGTACCTGTTCGTACGTTGAGGGCTGGCAACGACCGAGAACGAAGTCTGGCGAAGTACATCGGCCCGGCACCTAACACTCGTTGAAGCCGCAGGACAGACACTTCTTGCACCCTTCCTCGTAGACGAGGGTCGCCTGCCCGCACTCCTTGCAGAGATCGCCGACCCGGCGGCGTCCCCCTTCGGGCGTCTCCGCGGCCTCCGGGGCGGGGCCACGGCCGATGCCGATGTGCTCCCCCAGCGTGCGGGCGAGGGCGTCCGGCAGCGAGAGCACCTTGGCCGCTCCGAAGCCCGTGGGCTGCCCGCCGCCGATCCACGCGAGCTGGCTGATGACCTCCTCGAGCCGCCGTCGGGGAGACAGCGGCGAGGGCAGGCGGAGCACGAGCGAGATGAGGCGCCCGAGGGCCTCGGCCACCGCCATCGTGTCCGAGCCCGCCTTGCCGACCTGGACGAAGACCTCGAAGGGGTCGCCGCCCGGCGTCTCGTTGACGGTGACGAAGGCGGTGCCGATGGGCGTCTCCATGCGGTAGGTGGCGCCCGCGAGGCTGTGCGGACGGGGCCGGACCACGCGGTCATCGAGCGCGTCCGTCGCCTCCGGCGCCCCCGCCGCGTCGCCGCCCACGCCCACATTGAGCACCTGACCTCCCTTGCAGCCGTCGCGGAACACGGTGATGCCGAGACAGCCCTCGCGCCATGCCAGGAGATAAGCGTCCGCCACGTCCTGTCCCGTCGCGTCGGCGGGCAGGTTGATGGTCTTGGACACGCCGTTGTCGGTATGTCTCTGGAAGGCGGCCTGGTGGCGCACATGCCAGCTCCAGTGAATCTCGTGCGCGGTCTTGAAGACGGCACGGGCCGCCTCCGGGACTCCGGGGATGCCCGCGAGGGTGCCGCGGCGGGCCACCTCGCCCATGAGGGCGTCGGAGTAGAACCCTCGCTGCCGCCCGATGCGCTCGAAGCTCTGGCTGACGAAGGGCAGGACGCGCTCGCCATCCACGCCCTTGACCCTGTGCTCGAAGGCCAGCGCGAAGACCGGCTCGATGCCCGAGGAGCAGCCGGCGATCATGGAGATGGTGCCCGTGGGCGCGATGGTAGTCACGGTGGAGTTCCGGAGCGCGCGCCCGCGCTCGTAGATGGACCGCTCGTAGTTCGGGAAGGGCCCGCGCTCCTCGGCAAGCCGGGCCGACTGGTCGTGGCCGACGTTCTGGATGAAGGCCATGAGCCGCCCGGCCAGCTCGAGCGCCTCCTCGCTGTCGTACGGGATGTCGAGGGCAAAGAGGAGATCGGCCCAGCCCATGACGCCCAGCCCGATGCGGCGGTTCGCCTTGACCATGGCATCGATCGCGGCCAGCGGATACGGATTGACCTCGATCACGTCGTCGAGGAAGCGCACGGCGAGGCGGACCACGCGCTCGAGCTCGTCCCAGTCCAGGCTCCACCGTCCGTCCTGCTCTCGAGCGAAGCCGGCGACATTGAGCGAGCCCAGGTTGCACGCCTCGTTGGGCAAAAGAGGCTGCTCACCGCATGGGTTAGTTGCCTCGACGAGGCCCACCGCGGGCGTGGGATTGGCGGGGCTCGCGTTGATGCGGTCGATGAAGACGAGGCCGGGGTCGCCCGTGCGCCACGCCGCGCGCACGATCCGGTCGAAAACCTCCTGCGCCGACAACCGCGCCACCGCCATGCCCGTCCGCGGGTTGATCAGGTCGTAGTCCCCTCCCGACTCGAGGGCGGACATGAACGCATCGGTGACGGCGACCGAGATGTTGAAGTTGGTCATGCCGCCGTCGAGCTTGCACTCGACGAACTCCAGGATGTCCGGGTGGTCGACGCGAAGCACGCCCATGTTGGCGCCGCGGCGCGTGCCCCCCTGCTTCACCGCCTCCGTCGCGCTGTTGAAGACCTTGAGAAAGGACACGGGGCCCGAGGCCCGGCCGCCCGTCGAGCGGACGAAGTCGTTCTTCGGCCGGAGACGCGAGAACGCGAAGCCCGTGCCCCCGCCCGACTGGTGGATGATGGCCGCGGCCTTGACGGAGTCGAAGATCTCCTCCATCGAGTCGCCCACGGGCAGGACGTAGCAGGCGGAGTACTGGAGCTGGTTGTCCTTACCCGCGTTCATGAGCGTGGGCGAGTTGGGCAGGAACTGCCCCTCGACCATCATGTCGTAGAAGGCGGCGGCGATCTCCTGCGAGGCGGCCGGGCTCCGACCGAAGCGCGCCTCGGCGTCGGCGATGGTCCGCGCCACTCGCCAGCACATCTCCTCCGGGGTCTCGATGACCTTCCCCTCCCGGCGGGAGAGGTAGCGCTCGGCCAGCACGCGCAGCGCGGGCTCTGACCAGCGCCCCATCTTGGACGGTCTCGTCTGAGCCTTCATGAACCTCATCTTAACATAGGAGAATCGCGGGCTTGACTCTTTGACCGCCATCCATAGAATGGATGCCAGCCAAGAGCCGATGACCCTGTCCCCTCCGGCCTCAGAGAAGCGATGACTCTCCTCAGACGCTACCGCGTCGCCGCCGTCGTCATCGTTCTTCTCGTGGCCACCGGCGGCGCGGCCCTCTTCTGGACCAAGACCCAGCAGGCCCGCGGCGCCACGCGGGGTCGCCCAGATCCCTTGGTGGGTGTCGTTTCCCCGCAGCGGCGCGACATCGAGGTCAAGCTCTCGTTCACGGCCGACATCCTGCCTATCCAGCAGGCAGCGATCTTCTCCAAGGTCTCCGGCTATATCCGGAAGCTCCACGTCGAGCGCGGAGACTTCGTCAAGGAAGGTCAGCTCCTCGTGGAGATCGACGACCTCGAGCTGCGAGCCTCGGCCGAGCAGGCTCGGGCCGCCCTCGTGTCGGCCGAGGCGGGCCTGGAGGTCGCGCGCTCCACGCTCGAAGGACAGCAGGCCAATTTCGAGAGTCAGCGCGCCAACCTGGCCAAGGCTCGCGCGGTCGCTGCCAATGACGCCCGCCAGGCGGAGCGGATGAAGACCCTCTTCCAGAAGGGCATGGTGGCCGCGGCCGACTGGGACAATGCGCGGACCACCGCCGACTCCTCGGCCGCGTCGACGGACGCCGCGGAGGCACAGGTGCGGCTCGCGTCGGTGCAGATCTCGACTCAGGAGAGCCAGGTGCGGCTCGCCCAGGCCCAGGTGGAGACCTACCGGGCGGCCCTGACGCTCGCCCGGACCAACCTCGCGAACACGCGACTCCTGGCGCCCTTCGCCGGATACGTCGCCCAGCGCAACCTCGACCAGGGCGCGGCGGTGAGCGCGCAGTCGTCGGGTACCACCAATACGTCGGTGGGCATCATCGTCGTCCAGGACATCAAGAGCGTGAAGATCCAGCTCGAAGTGCCCGAGAGGGATATCGGGCGAGTCAAAGTGGGCGGCCCGGTACGCGTGACGGCCGATCCCTACAAGGGTGAGCTCTTCGCGGGGTCCATCGCACGCGTGGTCCACAATCTCGACCCGCGCTCGCGCACCATGGGTGTCGAGGTGGAGATCCCGAACCCGGATGCCCGGCTCAAGCCCGGGATGTTCGCGCGCGTCGAGGCGGTCGTCGAGACTCGCACGAGCGTGCTCTCGGTGCCGATGGAGACCCTTCGGGTGGGTGAAGGGCCGCCCCTCGTGATGGTCGTCCGCAACGGCGTGGTGGAGACCGTCCCCGTCCAGCTCGGCGCCGCGGACGCGAAGGGAATCGAGATCGTCAAGGGGCTGAGCGAGCGCGAGCAGGTCATCCTGCAAGGCAAGGACCTCGTGCGCCAGGGACAGAAGGTCCGGACCACGCCGGCGGGCGGCCAGTAGCCCCATGTGGCTGACCCTCGCGGCCATGCGGAATGGCATCGCCATCCTCATGGCCTCCCTCGCCATCGTCCTGTTGGGTGCCACCTCGCTGGGTCGCATGCCCATCGACCTCTTCCCGAACATCAACTACCCGTCGCTCCGCATCGGCACGATCTACAAGGGTGCGAGCCCTCAGGACATCGAGCGCACGGTCACCTACCCCATCGAGAAGGCCGTCTCCGCCGTCGCCAATGTCCGGTACGTCGATTCCCGCTCCCGCCAGGGCTTCTCGGTGGTCACGGTCCAGTTCGCCTGGGGGGCCGACGTCGACGCGGGCCTGACCGAGGTGATGCAGCGGATCCAGGCCATCCTGAGCACGCTGCCCGTCGGCGTCCAGCAGCCCTTCATCCTCAAGTTCGACCTGTCGAACATCCCCGTCTGCATCCTGACGGCGTCGGGCGGGGGGCTCGACGAGCGAGCGCTCTACGACCTTGCCTACAACACCATCGAGCCCCAGATCGAGCGGCTGCCCGGTGTCGCCTCGGCCAACGTGGATGGCGGCAAGATCCGGCAGATCACGATCAATCTGGACCGTGACCGCCTCTACTCCAAGGGGCTGTCCGTCAACGAGGTGACCCGGGCGGTCAACGACGCCAATTTCCTGCTCCCCTCGGGCGACGTCAAGATGGGCTCCTTCGATTACAACGTCTTCACCAACAATCAGTTCTCCGTGATCGAGCCCATGCAGGACATCGTCGTCCGCCGCAGCGGGACCACGCCCATACGCCTGCGCGACGTGGGTCGGGTGGAGGACTCGGCGGAGACGCAGGTGTCCATCGTGCGCGTGAATGGCGAGCGCGCCGTCTACCTGCGCGTGAACAAGCAGCCCGGCGCCAATACTGTGGAAGTCGTGGATGCGGTCAAGGCCACGATGCCCAAGCTCCTCGGGCTCCCGCCGGGCGTCGATGTCCGCCTGAGCCTGGACCAGTCCACGTACATCCGGCAGTCCATCGAGAACCTCTGGCACGAGGCGGCCATCGGCTCCGTCCTGGCCTTCCTCGTCATCCTGCTCTTCCTGAGCTCCCTCGTCTCGACCTTCATCATCGGCATTGCCATCCCGCTGTCACTGCTGCTGACCATGGTCGCCATGTTCTTCCTGGGCCAGACGCTCAACATCTTCACGCTGGGTGGCCTCGCCCTCGCCGTGGGCCGCCTCGTGGACGACTCCATCGTCGAGCTCGAGAACATCAACCGGCATCTCGCCATGCCCGGCAAGCCACGGCGCAAGGCGGTACTGGACGCTGCGCGTGAAGTGGCCATGCCCATCTTCGTCTCTACCATCACCACCATCGTGGTGTTCCTGCCCACCGTCTTCCTGGAAGGTCAGGCGCGGCTCCTCTTCATCCCGCTGACCTTCACCATCTCCTTCTCGCTCTTCGCCTCATTCCTCGTCTCGCGGACGGTGACCCCGCTCCTCTGCTATCACTGGCTCAAGGGAAAGCACGAAGCCGACCACGCGCAGGCGGTGGGGCTGCTCGGCGGCCTTCGGAACAAGCTCAGCGCGGTCTTCGCCTGGAGCAGCAGGGTGCTCCAGGGACTGGACGCGGTGTACCAGCGGCAGCTCAGCTGGGCGCTGGACCATCGCAAGACCCTCCTGGGAGGCATTCTCGTCCTGCTCGCCTCCGCGCTGGCCGTCCTGCCGTGGGTGGGGACCGAGTTCTTCCCGGAATCGGACGAGAGCCAGTTCATCGTTCGGCTCCGGGCGCCGGTCGGAACTCGGGTGGAGGAGACCGAGCGCATCGTCAAGCGAATGGAAGACATCATGCGGTCCACGGCCAAGCCGGGTGAGATCAGGACGATCGTCACCAGCATCGGGGTGCCGAGCGGGCGCTCCGGGCTCTTTTCGTCGAACACCGGCCCCCATACCGCCCAGCTCCAGGTCTATCTCACTGACCCTGATCAAAGGTCTCGTAAAGACAGAGAGATATTCGCCGAGATCAGACCCAAGCTGGCAGGGCAGTTCCCCGGCGCCACCTACGGGGTCGACTTCGGGGGCATCGTGACCCGCGTCCTGAACTCTGGCTCCGACGCCCCGATCCAGATCGAACAGCTCGGCTACGACTTGAAGGACGCGAGGGATCTTGCCCGAAACGTTGCCCGGACCCTTCAGGACACTCCGGGCGTGGCGGATCCGTTCATCAGCCGCGAGGAGAACTACCCGCAGTTCGACATCGTGGTGGACAGGGAGAAGGCGGCGATGGCCGGCCTCAGTCAGCGCGACATCGCTCAGACCGCACTGATCTCTCTCAACAGCAATGTCAGCCTGACCCCGTCAATTTTCACTGATCCCAGGACGGGGAACCAATACAATGTGGTCGTGCAGCTCGACGAGCCGTTTCGGTCCACTTCTGACGATCTGTCTCGGCTCTTCGTCATGGGTGACGGGAATCGGCCGGTGCTGCTGGGCTCGGTGGCCGAGGTCAAGCAGGGCGTCGGACCCGTCATGATCGAGCGGAAGTACCAGCAGCGCATCGTGAAGATCACGGCCCAGCCTTCCGGGCGGGACCTCGGCTCCATCGCTCGGGACATCGAGACCAGGCTCCAGGCGCTTCCCCTGCCTCCCGGCTTCAACTTCCAGCTGACAGGCCAGATCCAGCAGCAGCGCGAGGCGTTCAGCAGCCTCAACTTCACCTCGCTCCTGGCCATCATCCTCGTGTACATGGTCATGGCCTCCCAGTTCCGCTCCCTGCTCGACCCCTTCATCATCATGTTCTCCGTGCCCCTCGGGATGATCGGAGTCATCTGGGCGCTCTTCTTGACGCGCACCACGCTCAACGTCACCTCCTTCATGGGCATCATCATGATGGTCGGCATCGTGGTCTCCAACGGCGTCCTCCTCGTCGAGTACATGAACGAGCTCCGTCGCCATGGGCTCGGGCTCCGCGAGGCCGTGATGCAGGGTGGCCGCACGCGGCTCCGCCCCATCTTGATGACGAGTCTCACCACTCTGGTCGGACTCGTCCCCATGGCGCTAGGCATCGGCACGGGGAGCGAGGCGAACGCGCCCCTGGCCCGCGCCGTCATCGGCGGGCTCGCCGTGTCCACCCTGCTCACGCTTCTGTTGATCCCGACGCTTTACGTGATGCTGGAAGAGCGCTTCCCGCGTCGCATGGAAGAACCCCAGGAGGAGCTAGCCCTGCAAGGGACAACGGCATGACGGGGTTGGCCCCGAGAAGGCTCCTCGCGCTGGGCCTCGCGATCTCGCTGGGTGTGGCCGAAGCGTCGGCACAGACGCAGCCCCCCGGGGGATCGCAGGTGATACCGCCGGGAGGCTCGCAGCTGCCCCCGGGGGCGACCCAGACTCCCCCCGGAACCATCCAGACGCTCCCGGGTCAGACGCCCCCGGCCGCGGCGCCGACAACCCCCGGCGCTCCGCCGGCGCCCGGTCCCGGCATGCCCGGCCCGCCCGTCACGCAGCCTCCCCTGACGATCACACCTCCGGGCGATGCCACGAGACCGCCGTCGGGAACGGGGTCCATCCCGGGCCTGCCGCCGACGCAACAGGTTCCCATTCGCGAGATGCTGCCCACGCCCTCGGGCATCCGGCCCTTCCCGACCCCGGACGAGCTCAAGGGGAAGGAGCTCGAGCTCGAAGAGGCGGTCAAGATCTCGCTCGACAACCAGCCGCTCATCCTCGCGCGCATCGGCGACTACCAGGCCTCGATCCAGAACATCTATATCCAGCTGGCGCCCCAGCTGCCTCAGCTCAGCGGCCAATGGAACGGGTTCGAGCAGAAAACTGTGTCGTCGGGCGCGAGCCCTTCGGGCCAGCTCGCGCCGCTGTCGTTGACCCGCAACGTGACGACGTCGAGCACATCGCTTTCGACCACGGCCACCGTCACCGCCTCCCAGCTCCTCTGGGACTTCGGGAAGACGCTGGCCGCCGCCGCCGCCGCCAAGGCGGGCGCGAAGTCCTCGGCCGAGGACGTCGAGATTCAGAAGGATGAGACCGTCCGTCTGGTCAAGACTGGGTACTTCACCCTGCTCCTCAACGAGCGGCTCGTTGAGGTGAACCAGGCCGCGCTCGAGCGGGCCCTCGTCAATCTCCGGAGCGCCAAGGGCTTCTTCGACGTGGGCACCCAGCCCAAGTCCGCGGTGACGCGCGCCGAGGTCGACGTGGCGACCGCGCAGGTCAACCTGATCGGCGCCCTCAATGCCGTGGTGATCTCGCGCACGACCCTCAACACGCTCATGGGCATCCCCGTGAACACGCCGACCCGAGTCCGCGACATCCTCGCCTACCAGCACGTGGACTTCGATCCGAAGACCCTGCTGCCCGAAGCCTTCGCCCGGCGCCCCGAGTACCGGCAGATCAAGGCGCGTCTCGAGCAGGCCGAGCAGACGGTCAAGCAGCAGTTCCGAAACTTCTTTCCTTCCATCACGGCAAGCGGCACCTATGGATCCGCGCGCGCCGACATGAACGAGATCTACAACTACGGCGTCCAGCTCAACTGGACCATCTTCGACGGCGGCGGCAAGATCGCGCTGTACAAGCAGGCGCAGGCCCAGCGAGACGCCGCGCAGGCACGGGTGCGGGACACGGAGCTGATCATCTGGCAGCAGGTGGAGCAGGCATACAACACGGCCATCCAGAGCGAGGAAGCCATCGGCGCGGCCACCAAGGGGGTGGAATCCGCCGACGAGAACTTCCGCTTGAGCCAGGGCCGCTTCGACGCCGGCGTCGCCAACATCATCGAGCTGACCGACGCCCAGCTGGCCCTGACCACGGCCCAGGCCACCCTCGTCCAGGCCCTGGCGACCTACCGGATCGCCATCGCGCAGCTCGAGCGGTTCCTCGGCCGGCGCTAGCTCGCTCGGAGGAACGGACTCGCGAGCGGCCGGAGCGTCCCCCGCCTCTAGGAATAAAGCCCCCCGCGGGGTAGTCTCATGGCTATGAGTCGTCGTGCGTGGATCGTCGTCGTGATGATCGTGCTGGCCGCGGGCGCCAGCGGCGCGTGGTTCTACACGCAGAGCCGCGGCAGCACGGCCCGCTTCCGCTCGGCCAAGGTCGAGCGGGGGCCGCTCACCGCCACCGTCTCGGCCACGGGCACGCTCAATGCCGTCGTCACCGTCCAGGTCGGCTCCCAAGTCTCGGGGCAGATCAAGGAGCTCTTCGCGGACTTCAACTCCCAGGTCAAGCGCAACCAGCTCGTGGCCCGGATCGACCCCGAGAAGTTCCAGGCCGCGGTGGCCCAGGCCAAGGCCCAGGTGGACGCGGCCAAGGCGACCGTCCTCAACCAGCGGGCCCTGGTCGAGAAGACCCGCGCGGACCTCGCCAATACCCAGGCTGCCCTCGCCGTGGCCAAGGCGCAGACCGCCAAGGCCCAGGTCGCCGTGGTCGACAGCCGACGCACCCTTGCGCGCAACGCGGACCTGAGAAAGCGCGGCCTCATCGCCCAGGCCGACGAGGACACGGCGCAGGCCGCGTACGACTCGGCCGTCGCCCAGGCCGAGTCGGCGAAGGCGCAGGAAGACGCCCAGGCCTCCCAGATCCGATCCGCCGAAGCGCAGCTCAAGGTGACCGAGGCCATGCTGCAGGCGGCCATCGCCAACGTGGTCCAGCAGGAGGCCGGCCTCAAGCAAGCCCAGGTCGACCTCGACCACACGGAGATCCGCGCGCCCGTGGACGGCGTCGTGGTCTCGCGTACCGTGGACGTCGGCCAGACGGTGGCCGCGAGCCTCCAGGCGCCCACGCTCTTCACCATCGCCCAGGACCTGACCCAGATGCAGGTGGACACCAACGTGGACGAGGCCGACGTCGGCCGCATCCGGGAAGGGCTGCACGCCACCTTCACGGTGGACTCCTTCGCCAACCAGACCTTCTCCGGCGAGGTCATCCAGGTCCGCAAGGCGCCCCAGGTGCTCCAGAACGTCGTCACCTACAACGTCGTCATCTCGGCGCGAAACCCGGACCTCAAGCTCCTGCCCGGCATGACGGCCAACGTGCGCCTCATCGTGGACCAGAAGGACTCCGTCCTGAAGGTGCCGAACTCCGCGCTGCGGTTCCGTCTTCCCGGTGATGACAGCGTGCCCGTGCGAGGCGTGGCCCCGGGCGCGGGGGCCGGCGGCGGAGCCACGCAGCCCTCGATCGACCAGATTCGCGAGCGTCTCACCAAGTCACTGGGGCTCACTCCCGAGCAGCAGCAGAGGCTCGAGCCGATCCTCCAGGAGACACGGGAGAAGATTCGCGCGTTGGGCGCGCGCGGCGCCAGCGACAACGAGCGCCGGATCGAGGGCCAGCGGATTCGCGAGGCCTCCCGCGAGCAGATCCGGGCCATCCTGACGCCCGAGCAGCGTACGAAGTACGACCTGGAGATGGCCGACGCGCGGGCGGCCCGCCAGGCCATCTCGGGGCGCGTCTTCGTCCTCGGGCCCGACGCCAAGCCCGTGCCCGTCACGGTGCGGCTCGGCATCACCGACGGCAGCTTCACCGAAGTGCTCTCCTCCGACCTCAAGGAGGGCCAGGAGGTCCTCGTGGGCTCGGCGGACTCGCGCTCCCCCTCGCGTCCGGGCGACAGCCCGCGGCTGAGGCTCTAGGGTGGGCAGCGCTCTCATCGAGACGCACGAGCTGACCAAGAACTACCGGGTGGGGGGCCAGGTCGTGCACGCCCTGCGTCAGGTCTCGCTCGAGGTCCGCACCGGCGAGTTCGTCGCCGTCATGGGTCCCTCGGGGTCGGGCAAATCTACCTTCATGAACCTGCTCGGCTGTCTCGACGGCCCGACCTCGGGGCGCTATGTCCTCGACACGCAGGACGTGTCCAACCTCTCGGGCGATGCCCTCGCCAAGATCCGCAACGCGAAGATCGGGTTCGTGTTCCAGGGCTTCAATCTCCTGCCCCGCACGAGCGCCCTCGAGAACGTGGAGCTGCCCCTTCTCTACACGGGCCTGCCTGCCCGCGAGCGGCATGAGCGCGCCCAGGCCAAGCTGGTGGCCGTCGGCCTGGCCGATCGGGCCGACCATCACCCCTCGCAACTCTCGGGCGGACAGCAGCAGCGCGTGGCCATCGCCCGCGCCCTCGTCAACGATCCGGTCTTGATCCTGGCCGACGAGCCGACGGGTAATCTCGACACGCGCACCAGCGTCGAAGTCATGGCCATCCTGCAAGACCTCAATCGCCAGGGCATCACGGTCGTCCTCGTCACCCACGAGGCCGACATCGTGCCTTTCGCGGCGCGCACCATCACGTTCCGCGACGGTCGGGTGCTCAAAGACGAAGTGGTGACGGAGACCCGGGACGCGCGGCAAGTGCTCACCTCCCTGCCCGTGGAAGAGGACGAGGAGTGAACATCCTCGCGGGTGCCCGCATCGCCGTTCGCGCTCTGCGCGTGAACAAGCTCCGCAGCATCCTGACCATGCTCGGCATCATCATGGGCGTGGCGGCGGTCATCGCCATGATCTCGGTCGGCTCGGGGGCGCAGGCGCGCATCGCCGAGCAGATCCAGAGCCTGGGGGCGAGCATGCTCGTCGTGCTCTCGGGCTCCAGCACGTCGGGCGGGGTGCGCCTGGGGGCAGGCTCCCAGCTCACCATCACCGAGGAGGATGCCTGGGCCATCAAGCGGGAGATCCCGAGTGTCGAGGCGGCCGCTCCCACCATGCGCGGCTCGGCTCAGGTGGTTTGGGGCAACCTCAACTGGTCGACCCAGATCCAGGGCACCACGCCCGAGTTCTTCGAGGCGCGGGACTGGCCCGTCGTGGCGGGACAGGCCTTCGCCCAGGAAGCGGTGGACGGCGCCACCAAGGTGGCCGTGCTGGGCGAGACGGTCGCGCGCAATCTCTTCGCCGACTCGGATCCCGTCGGCCAGGTCATTCGCATCAAGAAGGTCCCCTTCACGGTCGTGGGCATCCTCGGCAAGAAGGGGCAGACCACCTGGGGCCAGGACCAGGACGACGTCATCCTGGTGCCCCTGTCCACCGCCAAGCGCAAGCTCCTCGGGGTGAGCCAGGCCAACGCGCGCTCCGTGGGCGCCATCTCCGTCAAGGTGCGCGAGGGCGAGGACATGAAGGACGCGGAGACGCAGACGCGGGAGCTCTTGCGGCAGCGCCATCGTCTCCAGCCGTACCAGGACGACGACTTCAACATCCGCAACCTCGCCGAGTACGCGGCCGCGCAAGAGGAGTCCTCGCGCGTGATGACGATCCTCCTCGCCGCCATCGCCTCCGTATCCCTGCTCGTGGGCGGGATCGGCATCATGAACATCATGCTCGTGTCGGTGACGGAGCGCACCCGCGAGATCGGCCTCCGCATGGCCGTGGGCGCGCGCGGGCGCGACATCCTGATGCAGTTCCTCGTGGAGGCGGTGACGCTCTCGCTGATCGGCGGGACCATCGGCGTGGTGGTCGGGCTCGTCACCTCGTACACGATTCCCTACTTCGCGGGGTGGCGCACCCTGGTCCGGCCCGAGGCCATCGTCATCGCCTTCGGCTTCGCGGCGGCCATCGGGATCTTCTTCGGCTTCTATCCCGCCCGCAAGGCCGCTTCGCTCAATCCCATCGAAGCGCTCCGCTACGAATGACCGCCCCGCTCCTGCTCGCCTTGGTCCTGGCCGCCGCCTGGGCCGGCCCCGCCGCCGCCCAGACGTATACCTACACGCCCCAGTCCTCGAAGGACCTGACGGTGACCTTCCAGATCCAGCGGGAGGGCGGCTCGCGCGTGCTCGTCCTTGGCGAGGTGCGCAACGGCTCGAGCCTGCCCTGCGAGCGCGTGGTCCTCAAGGCGGAAGGCCTCGATGAAAATGGCCGGGTGGTCAGCCGCGCTCGGGCCTACGTCCAGGGACAGGTGTCCGCCAAGGCGGTGGCTCCCTTCGAGGTCAGGCTCGCCTCCACGGGCAACGAGCGTCGCTACCGGGTGGAGATCGAGACCTTCGAGTTCGTGAGCACGTCGAGACGACCCGAGTCCGGCCAGTAGCCGCAAGGGCAGAGTCGCGAAATTGCCGCATGGGATAATCGACGCGTGAAGCGCAAAGCTCCCCGCCCCGCGCCCATCTCGCCGCCTGTCTCGCCGCCTGCGCCGCCCCCCGCGCCCGCTCCCATCCCCGAGTCCGCGGCCGACACCGTCCGCGCCATCGAGGAGCGCTTCGCTCCCATCGTGGCCGCGGTGGACCGGGTCGCCCGCGGGAGCGAAGCGCCCGCGGTGAGACTGGAGGGGGCGATGGAGATCATCTTCGGAGCCCACGGACAGAGCGATCCGGATTTCTCCGAGCTCCTCCTCACGGGCTGGACGCGGGCGCGCCACGACAAGCACCATCGTCTCGCCCTCGCCTGGCAGCGCGAGCAGCTCCGCCTCGCCCTCCAGGAGATTCTTCAGGCGGGAACGGCCTCGGGCGCGTTCCGGAAGGATCTCGACGCGGGCGCGGTGGCCGCCGTCATCCTGGGAGCGGCCGAGGGCTGCCTGCTGCAGGCGGCGACCCAGGGCGGCGCGGTGCCGCCCGGGGAGATCGTGCGCACCCTCTTGAGCCTGGCCCTCAGCGGGGCTTGAGCTCGATCAGGTAGCCGTCGGGGTCGCGGAGGTAGAGCGACGGCCCCGTGCCGTAGGCCCCGCGCCTCTCCACGACCTCCCCCTCCAGCGAGACCCCGCGGTCCGCCAGCGCCTTCCTGACCGCGCCGAGATCGGAGCAGCGGATGGAGAGACAGAAGTGGTCGAGACCCTCGGCGGAGGGCCGGCCGGGCAGGAGGTCGATCAGCTGCTCGCCGAAGCGGAGCTGCACGAGCGAGATGCGCGCGTTGACATGATCGAGCGTGCACCCGAGGACGTCGATGTAGAAGCGCTGGGCGGCTTCCTGATCGCGCACGCGCAGGACGATGTGGTCGAGACCGAGGGGGTCGAATTCCTTCATCGCGTTCGCACCGCCTCCATGATCAAGGTGCCGATGCCCGCCAGCATCACCACGACGTTCAAGACGCTCGACAGGCGATGCAGCCGGGAAAAGCTGGCCGCCGCCGCGGGGTCCGCGCCCGTCGCGCGCATGGCCTCGCGCGCGGCATGGGCCGCGGGCAGGACCACGGCGCCCGCGAAGAGCGTGAGCGTCAGCATGAGCACGAGAAGCGCGATGGGCACCCAGTCCAGGGGCCGCACCCCGCGCCCCAGGACCCTCACGACCAGGCTGGCCAGGGCCACGAGCCCGAGCCCAAATCCCGCGGCATAGTACCTCGGAAAGACCGCGCTGACGAAGCGTCCCGCCGCCTCCCGATCCAGCGTGGAAAAGGCCGCGGGCGCCACCACGAAGGCGAAGAAGCCCATGGCGCCGAGCCAGAGTCCGAGGGCGGCCACGGTCAGCTGCTTCATCTCGTCCACAGTAGCGGTCCCACCGGCCCAGTTCAAGTTGACACGCCGGAGCCCCGCCCCTAGCATCACGTCATGCGCGCGCTCGCCGTCGCTCTCGTCGTGATGGCCACGGTGATCCCCGCGCGGGCCGAGTCGCCGCTCGTGTCCGAGCTGCGCGCCTTCTCGACCCGCTACCACGAGAACCCCCCGCGCATCGACGAGCTGAGGGCCGCCCTCGAGAAGGCCGCGCAGTCGGATCCGCGGCCGGAGATCCTCCTCGCCCTCTCCGAGGCCTGCTTCATGTACGGCGATGTTCGCGCGAGAACCACGGAGGAAAAGCTCGAGGCTTACGACCGTGGACGCCAGGCCGCCCAGCGCGCCATCGAGCTCGCTCCCAAGAGCGCGGCCGCCCGGTTCTGGTACGGCACCAACACGGGCCGCTGGGGGCAGACCAAGGGCGTGCTGCGCTCGCTCTTTCTCCTGCCCTCGGTCAAGGAGGCGATGCAGACCGCGCTCGAGCTGGACCCGTCCTTCGCGCCCGCGTACGCCCTCGGGGGCACCATCTACTACGAGGTCCCGGGCTTCGCGGGTGGCGATCTCGACCGCTCCGAGGCCCTCTTCCGCAAAGGTCTCGAGATCGACCCCCACTACACCAACATGCGCCTCGGCCTCGCCCGCACCCTCCTGAAGAAGGGACGCGGCGCCGATGCCCAGCGCGAGCTCGAAGCCGTGCTCGAGGAGAAGGCGCCCTTCAATCTCGCCGACTGGACCATGAAGGACGTGCCGGACGCCAAGGCGCTCCTCGCCAAGATCAAGGCGCGCGGCTGAGCGGAAAAGGGCGGGCCGTCGAGATCGGCCGGGTCATCCAGACCTTGACCCGGCACGCCCCGCGCTGGCGCAAGACGTCGATGGCCGAAGTGGCGGCGGAGCGCAGCGACCCCTTCCGCGTGCTCATCGCCTGTCTCCTCTCGCTCAGGACCAAGGACGAGACCACGGGGCCGGCGGCGGCTCGCCTGTTTGCCCTCGCCGACACGCCAGAGGCGATGCGGCAGCTGCCCGCCAAGCGGATCGAGCGCGCCATCTTCCCCGTGGGCTTCTACCGCACCAAGGCGCGCGTCCTCCTCGGCGTCTGCCGGGATCTCCTGGAGCGCTTCGCGGGACAGGTGCCGGACGACATCGATCGGCTCCTCACCCTCAAGGGCGTGGGCCGAAAGACCGCCAACCTCGTGGTCACCCAGGGCTTCAACAAGCCCGGCATCTGCGTGGACATCCACGTGCACCGCATCTCGAACCGCCTCGGCTACGTGAAGACGAAGAACCCGACGGAGACCGAGACGGCCCTCCGGGCGCAGCTGCCCCGCCGCTACTGGATCGGCTACAACGATCTTCTCGTGTCCTTCGGGCAGAACATCTGCCACCCCGTCTCGCCCCGATGCTCCGAGTGCCCCGTGCGTCCGCGCTGCGCCCGGGTGGGCGTCACGCGCTCGCGCTAGCGCGGAGCTTGCGCAGGAGCGCGAGGGCCGCCCGGTCCGCCTGCGGCTCGGGCTCCTTCGGGGTCTCGAGGGCCATGGGCACCCGCAGGAAGCGGCCGTCGGCCATGAGGCGGCGGAAGGCGGCTACTCCCAGCTTGCCCTTGCCGATCTTTTCGTGGCGATCCAGCCCGGAGCCGAGCGGCGCCTTCGCGTCGTTGAGATGAAAAGCGCGGACGCGCCGGATCCCCACGTGGCGGGCGCAGCTCTGCATGGCTGCCTCGTAGCCGTCGGGCGTTCGCAAATCGTAGCCGGCGGCGAAGAGGTGGCAGGTGTCGAGGCAGACTCCGACGCGCTCCGGAACCTTGACGGCGCGGAGCAGCATGGCCAGCTCCTCGAAGGTCCGGCCGATGGTCGAGCCGCCGCCCGCGGTGTTCTCGAGGAGGACCATGACGCGATAGCCGCGCGTCCGCGCGATCACCTCGTCGAGGGCGGCCACGATACGGCCGATGCCCTTCTCGAGCCCGTCGCCCCGGTGGGAGCCGGGGTGGATGATCACGAAGGACAGGCCGAGGGCTTCTGCGCGCTCGAGCTCGTCATGAAACGCCGCCACCGCTCGCTTTCGTTCCCCTTCGGCGGGCGCGGCGAGGTTGATCAGGTAGCTCGAGTGGGCGAAGACGGTCCGTATGCGCGTTGCCTTCCACGCGTCGCGGAAGCGCCGGATGTCTTCCTCCGTGTACGGAGCGGCCGTCCACTGGAGCTGGTTCTTGAGAAAGATCTGCACGACGGAGCAGCCGACCTCCAGGCCGCGCTCGAGAGCGCGGTGGACGCCGCCCGCGATGGACATGTGGGCGCCGAGGAGATCAGGCATCGAGCGCCCGCTCCACCGACTGGAGCTCGCGCTTGAGGCGCCGGATCTTGCCGCTCAGCGCCTGCCCTCTCGGCGCCCGACGGAGCAGGCCGTCCTCCACGAGGGCCAGGAAAGCCCCCGAGACCTCCTCGGCCCCCCATCGGCCCGCGGGGTTGTACCACTTGTAGAGCCAGTTGAGCATCCCCAGGAGGCCGAAGACCACGAGGCGGGGCGGCATGTCCCGGAAGACGCCGCGCCGGACGCCCTCGACCACGATGGACTCCACGCCCTTGTCGTAGCGGTCCTTCTGCGCGGCGAGCTGGCGGGCGAAGCGCGCGGGCAGGCTCGCCTCCTCGCTGAAGAAGACGGTGAGGAAGGAGCGGTTGGCGATGACGAAGCGCACGTGCTGCCGGACGACGCGACGGAGCTTGTCCTCCGGGGAGAGGCTCGAGCGCAGGACCAGGCTGAGCTCCCGCGTGAATCCCTCGACGGTCTCCCGGGAGATGGCCGCGAGCATCTCCTCCTTGGCGCGGAAGTACCCGTAGAGCGAGGCCTTGGACATGCCGAGCCGCCGGGCGATGTCGTCGAGGGTGGAGGCCCGGTAGCCGCGCTCGCGAAAGAGGTCCGCCGCCGTGCGGAGGATCTGGTCCCGGACGGCCTGCCGCCGTGCGTTCATGGCTCCGGAGTCTACTTGACGGGGGCGCCTCCGGCATGATAAAAACCGAGTAGTCTCAAAAGGATACCTCGGAGTTTTCCAAGAGGGAGGTGCCCCATGGATCGCCGCGTGATTCCCAGCCCCATGGACACGGTGTTCGAGTTCGACTACGCGGTGCAGGCCGAGGACATGCGCAGCCTGTACGAGAAGGCCAAGCGCGACCAGTGGAACGCCTCCCGCGACATCCCCTGGGACACCCCGGAGCCGTCGGACGGCCGCACCCTCGCCGACGAGCTGGTAGACATCTACGGCAGTCCTATCTGGAACAAGATGTCCGAGAAGGAGCGCGTCGAGCTCAACCAGCGCATCACCGCCTGGCGGCTCTCCGTCCTCGTCTACGGCGAGCAGGGGGCCATGCTCGCCTGCAGCCAGCTCGTGGACACCGTGTCGGGCACCGACCAGAAGTTCTTCCAGGCGACCCAGGTCATGGACGAGGCCCGCCACAACGAGGTGCTGGAGCGCTACATCGCCACCCGCCTGAACGGCCTCCACTACCCCATGCCCGAGAACGAGCGCGTGCTCTTCGACAGCATCCTCTCGGACTCGCGCTGGTACATCAAGACCATCGCGCTCCAGCTCGTGGCCGAGACCTTCGCCGTCTCCATGTTCAAGATGATGGCGGAGTGCGCCCACGACCCCCTCCTCCAGGAGGTGTGCCGCCGCATCCTCCAGGACGAGTCGCGTCACATGGGCTTCGGCATGCTCGCCCTGCCCGAGGTCATCCGCGAGGCGAGCCCCGCCGAGCAGCGCGAGATGGAAGACTTCACCTGCGTGGCCATCGAGAAGGTCCTGACCGGCTTCTTCCCCGTCGACGCGTACCGCGACATGGGCTTCTCCGCCGCCCAGATCCGCGAGGTGCAGGCCTACCGCCGGGACGTGGCCGCGCGCAACGACTACGCCGTGTTCAGGAAATACTTCAAGCGGGACATGCACGCGGCCATGGTCAGCAACCTGGCGCGCCTCGGCCTCCTGACCGAGCGCGTGCGCCCCCGCCTGGCCGCCCTCGGCATCGAGCTGCCCTCGGCGGCGTGAGCGAGGCTCAGCCCCCGCCGAAGCGCTCCCGGAGTCGCTCGTCCCGGTAGTCGAAAAGGGCCACGATCCGTCGCCCGATCCCCATCCCATGCGCGGCGCGGCCGAGCGGACCCAGCGGGAGTCGATAGGTCACCCGGTCCTCCACCCACGTCCCCGGCGGCCCACCTGCCACAGCCCTCTCCTCGAGAAACCGGTGCCGGTGCTCCCAGCGGGTGAAGGGACCCCAGAGCTGGGCGTCCACGAAGCGGAAGGGCGGGTCGAACTCGCGGACCATGACGCGCCAGCGGACGGGCAGCCCCGCCGCGCGCACGCGGAAATCCAGGAGGGCGCCCGCCTCGAGCCGCGCCGGCGGCTCCACGAGCCAGATCGGCCGCGCCCACCTCGGCTGCACGACGGCGAGGTTCCGCGGCGACGCGAAGAAGGCGAAGATGTCGGCTCGCGGACGCGGCAGCCACAGACGCCGCTCGAGGACATGGTCGGCCATGACGGACGCGCTATGATAGGCGGGTGCCCGGTCAGGGTCAAACCGGCGCCTACGCCGCCCTCGCGCTGATCGCCGCCCTCTGGGGCTCCTATCCCGCCTTCGCCAAGCTCGCGCTGGTCGCCTTTCCCCCGCTCGTCCTCGTGGCGCTTCGCTGTAGCATCGCGTCGATATTTCTCGGCGCCCTGCTCGCGCGTCGCGGATGGAGCGAGTTCAATGCCCTCCGCCTCCGTGACCTCGGCCCCTTGGCCTTCCTGGGATTCGCGGGCATCTTCGTCTCGACGGGCGCGACCTATCTCGCCCTCGCCTTCACCACGGCCTCGAACGCAGTGCTGCTCCAGCCGGTGACGCCGGTGATGGTCGCCATCGGCGCCCGGCTCTATCTCAAGGAGCGGCTCGCCCCGATACAGTGGGCGGGCGTCGCCTGCTCGGCGGCCGGGGTCGTTCTCATCATCAGCAAGGGGAGCTGGCGGGCCGTCACCCACCTCGATCTGCGGCCCGGCGATTTCATCCTGCTCGCGGGGCAGATCGGATGGACCGTCTATACCGTCTACGGCCAGCGGGTCCTCACCCGGCACTCGCCCGCCGTGGCGACCACGGCGGCCTACATCCTCGGCTCCATCATGCTGCTGCCCCTGCCCCTCCTCACGGCGGACTTCTTTCCGCGGCCGGATCTCGCCTCGCCCGTGGCGTGGACCGTGGTGGGCTATCAGGCCATTCTCGGCTCGGTGGCGCACGTGTGGTGGTACGAGGCGGTGCGCGCGCTGGGGCCAAGCCGCTCGGCCGTCTTCCTGAACCTCCAGCCCGTGGTCGGCGTGCTCCTCGCCTGGATCATGCTCGGAGAGCGCATCGGAGGGTTGTCGCTCGTGGGGGGCGCCGCCATTCTCACCGGCGTCGCATTGACAAGCCGACGGCCGGGAGGCCGCTGAAAAAGGCCCATCTGCAGCGATGAGCGCTTGCGCGAAGAGACCCTACCGCTCAGCCAAGGTCATCCACACCTAGCCAAATAGAAGACGGCGCCCTCGGCCGCAGGTTCAACGTACAGAGAGTACGCCTCACCTGCGGCCTTCGGGCGCCGCCTCGCATCTGGACCTTTTTGAGCGGCCTGTAGTGGTTCGGCAGGCTACGAAGGGATCTTCTTCAGCTCCCCGAGGATCTTGTCAGGTTCCGGCAGCTCGCCCTTGCCATAGCGCTCGGCGAAGACGACCTTGCCCTGCTTGTCGACGATGAAGGTGGCGCGCACGTTGGCGTTCCAGTCCGGCCAGTAGACGCCGTAGTCCTTGCTGACCGTCCGGTGCACGTCCGAGAGGAGCGGATAGTTCGAGATGCCGACCGACTTCGCCCAGTTCTCGTGGCTGAACGGGCTGTCCGTGCTTATACCCAGCACCTGGGCATTGACCGCCTCGAAGTCCTTGGCGCGACGATCGAAGGCGGGCATGCACTTGGATCAGCCGGGCGTCCAGTCCAGCGGGTAGAACAGGAGCACCACCCTCTTGCCCTTGAAGTCCTTCAGGCTGACCTCCTTGAGCCCGATGGTCTTCATGGTGAACTCGGGCGCGGTATCTCCCACCCCGAGCGTCTTGTTGTCACTCATGCCGACGAGCCTCCTTTCGCCTTTCGGCGTTGACGTCCATCCCGCATGATAGCGGACGCTTCTTTCTTCTTCAATCGCGGCTCCATGCGGCGAGCCGGCTTGCGCGATCCCCTCCAGAGATCGCTCCGTCGCGATTCGAGCGCCTCGTCGGGAAGACCAAGAAAGCCCGCCGCGGTCAGGACATGCCCGGTGTCCCAGAGGCGCCGAAAGCGCTCGCCGTAGTCTGGTGCGCGCAGGGCGTGGTGATCGAAGAGTACCCGGCAGCCGGTTTGCCCGATCACGTGGAGCAGCTGCTCGATGCCCTGCTCGATGAGATTCCGTCCAAGCTGTCCTTCGAGATAGGCGGGCGGCCCCGAGAGGTAGAGGAGGGTCGGCCGCTCGCGGATGAGGTAGGCGGCGGCCACCGGCGAGAGCGGCCCCTGCACGTCCGAGGCGTGGACGAAGCGCGTACCCTCTCGCAGATCGGCCACGGTGAGCGCCGTGACGTAGCCGAGCCCGGTGCCCTCGATGCCATGGGCGAGTGGCGGCGAGGCGCTCAGACGCGCATCGCGCGTCTCCCAGCTCCGCCCCTCGGCGGAATCGAGCCGGGAGACGCCCGCGATGCTCTTCCAGAGTGTGTCGGCACGCTCGGCCTGACGGGGATTGATCATCCGCCGAGGATCCTTGGCCCACACCGTCCGTCCGGCATAGAGCCCGGGATCGTAGCGGAAGTGATCCTCGTGGTAGTGGCTGATGAAGACCAGGCCCGCCCGCGCCGCGTAGCCCGAGATGCGGTCGTTGGCCCGCTTGAGCGCGTCCCACTCCGCGTCCGCGGGCGGCAGGCCGTAGCGGTTGGGGGCGAGGGCGGCGCCGGGGTCGATGAGGATGCGGGTGGCGCCGCATTCGACGTAGGTCGCCATGGAGCGGACGCCCAGGGAGTCGGCGGCCAGGGGCACGACCTTCACGCGCAGCGACCCCCGTCGACCAGGAAGCAGCTCCCCGTGATCATGGCCGCGTCGTCGGAGGCCAGGAAGAGCGCGGCCTTGGCGATGTCCTCGGGCTGGTTGAGCCGGCCCAGGGGCACCGTGGCGACGTAGCGCTGCATGCCTTCCTCGTCCACCTCCTTCTTGCCCATGAAGGTCGGCAGCATGGGCGTCTCGGTCGCCACGGGGGCGATGACGACCACCCGGATGCCGAAGGGCGCCAGCTCGAGGGCGAGGCTCTGCGTCATGGTGGTCACCGCGCCCTTGGAGGCCGCGTAGCACTGACCGCCCGGCCGCGGCTTGAGGGCCGCCGTCGAGCCCGTGATGAGAAAGACGCCGCTCTTCTGCCTCTTCATGACGGGCACGGCATGCTTGGCCCCGAGAAAGACGCCCCTGACATTCACAGCCATGATCCGGTCGAAGACGCTCTCGTCCACCTCGTCCACGGCGCCGGGCCACTGCGGCACGCCCGCGTTGGCGTAGAAGATGTCGAGCCGGCCCCACGCCGCCACCGTCTTGCCGATCGCCTCGCGATTGTCCTCGCCGCGGCTGACGTCGGCGGCCAGCGCCAGAGCCTGCCCGCCGGCCTTCTCGATCTGCTGCGCCGTCCCTCGCGCAGCGTCGGCGTCGAGGTCGAGCACGCCCACGCGCGCGCCTTCCCGGGCGAAGAGGAGCGCCGTGGCCTGGCCGATGCCCGAGCCCGCGCCCGTGACGATGGCGACTCTGTCCTTGAGTTTCATCGCTTCCCTCCTTGAGCTGGCTTCCCCTGCTCCTTGAGGTCGGCCACCCGGCCGCCCGTCGCCCGCACCAGCTCGGCCGGGCTCAGGGGGAACACGCACTCGGGCACGCCCGCGGCGGCATAGATGATCTCGAGCCGGAGAAGATCCTCGTCGATGAAGATCTCGAGCGGCATCTCGAGGGCGATGGGCGCCACGCCCCCGATTGTGAAGCCGGTGGCCCGCTTGACCGTGTCGGCATCGGCCCGACGCGCCGGTCCACCAGCGAGAATCGTCAGTTTCTCCTCATCGACCCGGTTGGCGCCCGAGGCGATCACGAGGACGGGTCGCTCGTGGACCGTGAAGACCAGTGACTTGGCGATACTTCCAACCGCCACCCCCAGGGCATCGGCGGCCTGCTGGGAGGTGTGCGCGGAACGCTCGAGCTCGATGACACGCCGCTCGAGGCCCAGCGCATCGAGCGCGGCCTGGACACGAAGCGCGGGCGGCTTCACCGCGCTAGAGCGCCAGCTCGGCCATGACGCGAAGGGCCTCGACCTGCCCCACCCCGCAGATCAGCGTCGTCACGCCGGAGGACTTCCAGATTTCGAGGCGCTCGCGGATCCGCTCACGAGGGCCGCACAAGGCCACCTCGTCCACGAGGGCATCCGGGACCGCCGCCGCCGCCTCGTCCTTCTTGCCGGAGAGATAGAGGTCCTGGATGCTCTTGGCGACGCCCTCGTACCCGTAGCGGCACACGAGGTCGTTGTAGAAGTTGCGCCCGCGCGCGCCCATGCCGCCGACGTAGAGGGCGAGGCGCGGCTTGACCATGGCCCGGCAGGCGGCGACGTCGTCGCCCAGCATGACGGGGACGGTGGGCGCGACGTCGAAGCGCGCGAGGGACTTGCCGCCGCCCGCGCGCGAGAAGCCCGACTCGAGCGATTCCTTGAAGACGGACATCCGCTGAGGCGAGAAGAAGACGGGGAGCCAGCCGTCGGCGATCTCTGCGGCCAGGGCCACGTTCCGCGGCCCGATGGCGGCGAGATAGATGGGAATCTCCGGCCGGCCGTGGAGGATGGACTTGAGCGGCTTCCCCAGACCGGTGGCATCGGTGCCGGCATAGGGGATCTGGTAGTACTGCCCCTTGAACTCCACGGGCTTCTCGCGCCGCCACACCGAGCGGACGATCTCGACGTACTCCCGAGTGCGCTGGAGCGGCTTGCCGAACGGCACGCCGTGCCAGCCTTCCACCACCTGCGGCCCCGAGACACCGAGCCCCAGCCGGAAGCGCCCGCCCGACAGCTCGTCGAGGGTGAGGGCGGTGGTCGCCGTCAAGGTCGGGGTCCGGGCGGGAATCTGCATGATGGCCGTCCCCACGCCGATCTGCTTGGTCAGGGCGGCGACCCAGGTGATGGTCGTCACGGCGTCGGAGCCATAGGCCTCGGCCGACCACACGGAGGAAAAGCCCAGCCGGTCGGCCTCCTGCACGAGGGGCATGTGGATGCGGAGCGCGGAGCCGGAATAGCCCATGTTCAAGCCGAGGCGCATGTCACCCTCCGTAAGTCCTCTTCATCGTGTCTGATCTCCGACGCCCCGCTGGAGAATTCCGTCGCGCGCGGCCCCGGGCGGGTCCATCCCATCCATGGCGAGCGAGCGCCACCCGCCCCCGGCGGAGCCGCACTCCTTCCTGTTCCAGGAGAATGCGCTGGGTGACCATGCTGCCCATGGCCGCCCGGAGGCTGATGCCGCCTCGCGCGTTCACCACGCGGTGCCACGGCACACCCGACGGCACGCTCCGGAGCGCGCGGCCCACCATCCGCGCGTGCCGCGGATACCCGAGCCAGGCCGCGATCTGGCCGTAGGTGGCCACGTGCCCCCGCGGAATATCCGAGATGATTCGCCACACGGCCCGGCGGAAGTTCATCATGTCCGTCCGGCGCCGAACTGCAGCTCGTAGAGTCGCGCGTAGAAGCCTCCCGCGGCCAGCAGCTCCGCGTGGCGGCCCGCCTCTCGCACGCGGCCGCGGTGGAGCACCAGGATCCGGTCACACGTCTGGATGGTGGAGAGCCGGTGGGCGATGGCGACGCTCGTCCGGCCCTGCACCAGCTCCTCGAGCCCCGCACGGATGAGCGCCTCGGACTCCGGGTCCACGCTCGACGTCGCCTCGTCGAGCGCGAGCACGGCAGGATTATAGATGAGGGCCCGGGCGATGGCCAGCAGCTGGCGCTGGCCCTGCGAGAGATTCTGGCCGCGCTCGTGGATCTCGTGGGCGAGTCCGTGCGGCAGCGAGGCGACCACGCGATCGGCCCGCGCCGTCTGGAGCGCGCGATCGATGGCCTCGCGCGAGGCGCCGGCCCCCCCGCCCACCACGCGCAGGTTCTCCTCGACGGTGCCCGTGAAGAGGAAGACCTCCTGCGGGACCATCCCCACGGCCCGGCGCAGGGCCGTCAGGTCCCATTCCCGCACGTCGCGCCCGCCCACCAGCACCTGCCCGCGCGTGACGTCGTAGGAGCGCGTCATCAGCCGCACGACGGTGCTCTTGCCCTCGCCCGTGGGGCCCACGAGGGCCACGCGCTCACCGGGGGCGACCTCGAAGGAGCAGTCACGCAGGACCCACTCCTCCCCCCCGTAGGCGAACCACACGTGGCGGAACTCGACGGCGGGCGCGCCCGTCTCGAAGTCGCGGGCCCCGCCGGCCGGCGGGCGCACGGATGCCTCCGCGTCGAGGAGGGCGAAGACCCGCTCCGCCGACACGGTGGCCGCCTGCATGACGGTGTACTTCGCCCCGAGGTCGCGGATGGGGAGGAAGAACCGTCCGACGTATTCGAGGAACGCCACGAGGCCGCCGAAGGTCAGCGCCCCCGTCAGCACCTGCCCGCCACCGTACCAGAGCAGAAGCGCCGCCGTCATGGACCCGAGCGCCTCCACACCCGCATAGAGGAAGGAGTCGAAGCGCGTGGACCTGAACTGGGCCCGGCGGAGCTCGCCGTTCAGCCCGCCGAAGAGCTCGGCCTCCCGCCGCTCGCGGGCGAAGAGCTGGATGATGGACATGCCCTGGAGGGACTCCTGGAGAAAGGCGTTGAGCCGGGCGAGCCTGATCCGCACGCCGCGATAGCTGTCCCGCGCCTTGAGCCGGAAGTACGCGGCGCCTACCGCGAGCAGGGGGACGAGGGCGAAGGTGACGAGAGCCAGCTCCCAGTTGAGCACGAGCATGAGCACGACGATACCGGCCAGGGTGAGGACATCCCCCACCACCGCCGCCGCCCCGCTCGCGAAAAGCTCGCTGATCGCCTCGACGTCGTTGAGGAGCCGGGTCATGAGCCGCCCCACGGGATTCCTGTCCATGAAGGCGGCGTCCTGCCTCTGGAGATGGGCGAAGAGCGCGGCGCGGAGGTCGTGCATCACGCGCTGGCCCGCGAGCTGGGTCAGATACGACACGGCGACGCGGAGCCCGTAGAGCCCGAGCAGGCAGGCGAGATAGGCGGCCGCGACCCACGTCAGCCCCACCCAGTCGCCCGGCAGGATGTAGCGGTCGATGGCGATCTTGGTCAGCCACGGCTGGAGGAGCTCGAGGGCCGCCACGAGGGGGAAGAGGGCCATCGAGAGGAAGATGACGCGCCGATGAGGCCGGGCGAAGCTCCATACCCGCCGCATCAGCCGCGGATCGTACGCCTTGCCCAGGATCTCGTCGTCGTGGTCACTCATTGGCAAGCTCTTGCTCGATCTGCTGGATGCGCCAGAGGCGGGCGTAAAGACCGCCCGCCTCGAGGAGCTCGGCATGCGCGCCTTCCTCCACCACGCGTCCCTCGTCCAGGACGACGATGCGGTCCGCCTCCTGGGCGACACGGAGTCGATGGGTCATGACGAGCGTGGTTCGCCCCGCCACCGCGCCCTGGAGCGAGCTCAGGATCTCGGCTTCCTTGCCCGCGTCCACGGAGGCGAAGACGTCGTCGAGCACGAGGACGGCGGGCGCGGGCACGAGGGAGCGGGCGAGCGCCGCGCGCTGGCGCTGTCCGCCCGACAGCGTCAGCCCGCGCTCGCCGACCACGGTCGACCAGCCTTCGGGAAAGCCCTCGATCTCCGGGGCGAGGCCGGCCGTCTCGGCGGCCCGATGAAGCCGCGCCTCGGGGGCGGTCTCGTCCCCCAGGGCGACATTGTCCCGGATGGACCGCGAGAAGAGAAACGCCTCCTGCGGGACGTACCCGATGGACGAGCGCAGGCGCTCGCGCGAGAGCGCGCGCACGTCGATGCCGCCCACGAAGACGGCGCCGGGCGGCGGCTCGTGGAGGCGGGTCACGAGGCTGCCGAGGGTGGACTTGCCGCTGCCCGTCGGACCCACCACGGCGACCATGCGGCCCTCCGGCACGGTGAAGCTCACATCCTCGAGGGCGGGCCGACGGCCTTCGTAGGCGAAGGTCAGGTGCCGGAACTCGAGGCCGCCGCGAATCGGCGCCGAGCCCGTGGCTGTCGCCTCGCCGTCGGAGGCGCCGGGGACATCGAGGATCTCGGCGATGCGGGTCATGGAGGCGAGACCCCGCTTGAGATTGGAGAGCGTCCAGCCGAGGGCGATAGTGGGCCACGCGAGGTGGGCGAGGTAGCCGCCGAAGGCCACGAAGGCGCCGAGGGTGATCCGCCCCTCGACCACCGCGCGGCCGCCCACCCAGAGCACGATGAGGCCGCCCAGCCCGGAGATGAGGCCGAGCATGGGCGAGAAGGCCGCCTGCGTCCGAGCCAAGCGCAGGCTGCGCATGAGGTATTCCGCGTTGAGCCGACCGAAGGCCTCTATCTCCCGCTCTTCCATAGTGTAGGCGCGCACCACCGTCATGCCCGTGAGATTCTCCTGCACCCGCGCGGAGAGTGCCCCCAGTTGCTCCTGCACGGCCGTGGACTCGGTCTCCACGTGGTGATTGAAGCGCCGCGCGAGCAGGACGAGCGCGGGCGAGGGCGCGAGGGCCCAGAGGGTCAGCCAGGGATCGATGGCCGACATGGCGATCAGCGTGCCCGCGAAGGTGAAAGTCGTCCCCACGAGCATCACGCCCCCGAAGCCCGCGAGCGCGCGCAGGGCGGAGACGTCATTGGTGGCGCGGGACATGAGGTCTCCCGTGCGATGAGTCTGGTAGAACGCAGGAGGCAGCGTCTCGAGGTGCGCGTAAAGGTCACGGCGGATGTCGTGCTCGACCCACTGCCCCGCTCCAAGCATGGTGAAGCGCGAGCCGAGCCTCGCCACGCCGTGCAAGAAGGCGAGCGCGAGAATGGCGGCGGCGTACACGGCCACCACCTGGGTACCCGTCCCTGCCCGCAGCGCGTCTACCGCGAGCTTGACCTGCCAGGGAATGGCGAGGGACAGGCAGGTGGCGGCGGCAAGGCAGAGAATCCCCGCCGCGTAGCGTGGAGCGTACGGACGGACATACACGAGGAAGCGTCGAGCCGGGGACACCCGGTCAGTATACCGGCGCCGGACTGGGTCATGCACCTTGCGATCCGACTCACGCCGCGCCGCCGAGCAAGCGGCACGCCACGCTTTTCCGCTTGACAGCTTTGTCAGGGTGACTCGGTGATGCGGCGGCAGCCCTCGGCAAGAGCCGGCCCAGTGGCCCGCGCGCGGCCGTCGCTGCGCAAACGAGCGGGACCGGATCAAAAACCATTCCGCGTCCGAAAATCGCTCATCCCAGACGCTCCCCGGAAGCTCGAAAACCAGGGTGTAGAGTCGCCTCATCACGAGGAGGCTCCTATGCAGATCCACGCGTCCACTGTGCTCGCCCCTCCGCATTCAACCTCGGAACTCGACCAACTCGGCGATGAGATCGCCGAGCTGTCCGCCCACCTCGACGCGGCCACCGCGCGCCTGCTCGAGCTGATCCGAGCATTCGATGCCCGCGGCGGATGGAACACGGGCTTCCGCTCCTGCGCGGCCTGGCTCTCCTGGCGAGTGGGACTCGACCTGGGCGCGGCCCGGGAGCGGGTCCGGGTCGCGCGCGCTCTCGCCACGCTGCCGCTCTTGGCCGAGGCCCTTGGCCGCGGGGAGCTGTCCTACGCCAAGGTCCGTGCCCTGACTCGCGTGGCCACGCCGGAGACGGAAGCCCGGCTGCTGGGGGTAGGGCGTGCAGGCACGGCCGCCCACGTCGAGCGGATCGTGCGCGGGTGGCGGTGCGTGGATCGGCGGGCCGAGGCGCGGGAGACGAAGCGCCGGCATACGATGCGAGCCCTGCACGTGTATCACGACGAGGACGGTATGATCGTCCTCCGAGGGCGGCTCGAGCCGGAGGTAGGGGCGCTAGTCATGCAAGCCCTGGCCGCCGCCCGGGAGAGCCTGTACCAGCGGGACCGGGAGCGGGCAAGGACGGCCACGGGCTTCGGAAACGTTTCCGCGGAAACGCCCCCGGTCTATCAGCAGCAGGCCGATGCCCTGGCCCTGCTCGCAGAGACGGCCCTCCATCACGGCCTCGATCCCGGTCCCCCGGGAGAGCGGTACCAGGTGGTGGTCCATGTCGACGCCCCGGCGCTGGCCGATCCGGAGCAGCCGGGCCAGTCTGTCCTCGAGGGGGGCACGCCCGTTTGCGCGGAGACGTCCCGACGCCTGGCCTGCGATGCGAGCCGGGTACTGATGCGCGATGACGGCAACGGCCGCCTGCTAGAGGTCGGGGCCCGGACCCGGACGATTCCCCCTGCCTTGCGGCGAGCGCTCCGCCATCGAGACCAAGGCTGCCGCTTCCCGGGGTGCGGCGTGCGCTTCACCCAAGGACATCACCTCCGCCACTGGGCGCACGGCGGGCCGACCACGCTCTCGAACCTCGCCCTCCTCTGTCGCCGGCACCATCGCGCCGTACACGAGGAGGGCTACCAGGTAGCGCGTTTACCCGACGGCACCCTCCAGTTCTGGCGGCCGAACGGCCACCCGCTGCCCGAGGTGCCGTTGCCTGCCGTGGTGCCCGGTGATCCGGTCGCGGCTCTTCGAGCGAGTCACGACGCGCAGGGCCTGCATGTCACCGCGCGGACCGCATGCGCCGGCTGGCTCGGGGAGCGACTGAATGTGGCTTGGGTGATCGACGTCCTGCACCCGCTCGCCCAGAGATCGCGACCCTGTTCGCCTGGACAGGGATTGTCGACCATCCGCCGATCAACGGCCGCCCCGGCGGCCGAGTCCACCTCCGATCCTTAGCTGGCGGCGACGTTGGTCTGCGCGCTGAGCCCTGTCTTGTGATTCGGACAGACGCCTGACATTCGATCCAGTTGTAGGCTCTCACCCTGAGGCTCTGCTCTCAGTCGCGTAACCGATAGCGGCTGAGCGGCCGGCGCTGGCAGCCCTGACGTCCACACCAGCACTCACGCCGGGCCCCTCTAGCCGTCTGTTAGCCGCCAGACCGGTACAAACCGGGTACATAGGTAACACATCTAACCGGGAACATGGGTGACACCGCATAGGCTGCTCATCGGGAGGTGAGCATGCCTTGGAAGGAGACGGCACCCATGAAAGAACGCATGCGGTTCGTCACTGACTGGGAGCGGGACCTGTACTCGATGGCGGAGCTGTGCGAGCGCTACGGGGTCAGCCGGAAGACCGGTTATAAGTGGCTCGAGCGCTACGAGCACGAAGGTCCGGAGGGGTTGCGCGAGCGGAGCCGCGCGCCGCACCATTGCCCGCATCGCATTTCGCCCGACATCGCGGCGGCGATCTGCGCCGCGCGCCGGCAGCACCCCAGCGGGGGTCCCGAGAAGCTGCTGCACTGGCTGACGCGGCGTCATCCGGCGATGGACTTGCCCGCCCCGAGCACGGCGGGGGACCTCCTCGCCCGGCGCGGCCTGGTCAAGAAGCGTCGCCGCCGGCGGCACTACACCCATCCGGGCCTCGTGCCCCCGACGACGCGGCAGCCCAATGACCTCTGGACCGCGGACTTCAAGGGCCACTTCCGGACCCGCGATGGCATCTATTGCTATCCGCTGACCGTCGCGGACCAGCACACGCGCTACCTGCTCGGCTGTCACGGCCTGCTCTCGACCAAGGGCCAGGGCGTCCGCCCCGTCTTCGATCGCCTCTTTCGCGAGTACGGGCTGCCGCGCGCCATTCGCACCGACAACGGCGTGCCCTTCGCCACCACCGGCATCCACGGCCTCTCGCAACTCAACGTGTGGTGGATCCGGCTGGGCATTCAGCATCAGCGGATCCTGCCCGCCAGTCCCCAGCAAAACGGGGCCCACGAGCGGATGCATCGGACCCTCAAGGCCGCCACGGCGCGGCCCCCGCAGGCGCACCTGCCCGCCCAGCAACGCGCCTTCAACCGGTTTCGCGTCCTCTACAACGACGAGCGCCCGCACCAATTTCTCGGGGGCCGGACGCCCGCCGCGCTCTCCCAGCCGTCGCCCCGCCCGTACACGGGGGGCCTCCCGCCGATCGAATACCCGGGCCATTACATTCCCAAGCGGGTGACGAACGCGGGGACCATCCGGCTCCACAAGCGCCTGCTCTTCATCGCGAACTCGCTCAAGCAACACGTCCGCGGCCTCGAGGAAGTCGATGATGGGGTTTGGTCCATCTACTTCTGCCATGTTCTCCTGGCCCGCGTCGATGAACCTCCTGGCCCGCGTCGATGAACGCGACTACCTCATCCGCGCTTGAGGCGCCGCGGGCGCCGATTTCGGGGGTATCACGGTATGGCCCCGCCCATCATCGTCGCTCTACGGGGCAGCGCGCGATGCCTTATCACGCCGAATCGTCCTTCCAAAGCACTCGGGACAGCATCGACTTCACTTTCAGCAAGTGTTACCCATGTTCCCGGTTAACTCTGTCACCTATCTTCCCGGTTGCTCAGCCGCGTCGGGCAGCGGCAAAGCGATTACGCGGGTCGCACGAGAACAACGACGACGATGCTCTAGGCCATACCCCATCAATCTGCGCGTCATGCCTCCCGCTGACGCCGGATGAAATAGGATTTCCAGAGACCCCAGACTCGACCGAGCAACCTCAGGAACTCTACTTCGCTCTCGAAGGCGTCCTGGCGCCGGGAGAGAGCGGCCGTGCCCCAAGTGCCGAGCGCTATAAGGGTCCGCCGATAGTCGTACAGGGGCGCCCCCAAGAAGTGGCGCTTTGTTGGCGACGGAGACATGCGGCCCTCGCCTTCGCCCACGTCGAAGTTGATTCGTCGGAAGTATGCTCGACGCATTCGTTCGGCGGAGATCCGATGCCAGACGACGAGGGCTGGATCATAGACGACCGCGAGGCCGTCGAGGAGGAGCTCCCCTATAAGATGGCATTCTTCACCTCGGTAGAGCTTTTCGCCTACCATTCCCCGAGCGGGATCGAACCTGTGACCCCGTTCGAAAATGTCCCGCCGGAATGCCATGTTGGCGCCCCACACACCGGGTATTCCCGTGCTCCCCGTAAGCCTCGTCACCGTGTCGTGCGACATGATGGCCAGACGAGCTTGCAGCGGGATGGAGGTATCGAGCCATTTAGGAAGGGGAGCCCCCCATTTCGGAAGGATGCGTCCCCCGACGACGTCAGCGCTCCAGCGTTGCATCCTATCGTCTATCATGGCGACCCAGTCAGGCGCCGGCAAGACATCGTCGTCGGTGAAGGCAATGATGCTCCCCTTGGCTCGTTCGATGCCGGCATTGCGCGCAGGATTGATGCCCTGGCGGGGCTCGAAGACGTGGTGGAGGGCCACCGGGAAGGCGGCGGTGGCGGCGTTCACCACCGCATGCGTATCGTCGGATGAGTTGTTGTTCACGACGATGAGCTCCCACGTCGGGCAACCAGGAACGGTCTGCGCGCGGAGGGCCTCGAGCGTGTGCTGCAGCGAGTGGGCCCGGTTATACGTAGGTATGACGACGCTGACGTTCATGGTCTTCCTGTTATTATTGCGGGCTCTGCATCGATCCTTCGACCGTGACGATGCCGCATCTCGCGGGTGCCGGCTATTCGCTCGTCACGCGCCTCATCACAACATACCATCCTACGTCTTCCACAACCCGATATTGCTCGACAATCGTCCTATTCACGGCAAGGTCTGTCTCGAGGGCCTCGTGCTTGCACCGCAGCGAGGCGTGATAGATGAATGACCTTCGTATGGTCTCGAGATGCCTGCGACAGGCGTTGATCGGCCCAAGCCAGCCCTTGTCTACGAGAAGATATTCGTGCCGGCTCGTGTCGGCAAGCTTGCGGGAGAGCTGCTCCTCCGAATATACGCCGATGATGCCGCAGTAGTATTCCGGCTCGATCTTGCGACGCGACCAGAGATATGCCATGGTCTGCCTGTCAGCTCCGTACGAGCAATACGGCAGGCCCAACGGCGGGTATTTATCGAGCAGACGGAGCTGGCTGACTGTGATCTTGGGCTCCGTGCTGCGAAGCAAGACGAGGACACTGCCGGGACGGAGCGATTGCATCGAGATGCCGTAGAACGACCGTGCGTTGCTCACGTGACAGCCGCCGATGATCACGGCCGCGTAGAGAGCAGCGCAGAACGCGAAAGCCTGCCGCGATCGAATGCCCGCCTGCACGAGAAGGAGCATCGACACGCCGAGGCCAAAAAAGAGAACGTGGGGCGGATCGGCCCGGCTCAGGGCGCCGGGAATCATGATCACGCATACCGTGGCCATCGAGAACAGGAGTGCTCCGTGCTGGTCGCGGCCCACCAGTGCGTCGGCGAGCAGCCTTGGCACGGCCACGAACACCGTCGCAAGGTAGAACACGATGTGTGCGGCGGGCAGGAGGGGAAAGTTGTTGGCACCGCCCGAGAAGCTGAGCAACGACCCGGCATACTCGCGGGGCAACATCAGCGCGCTCAACCCCACGGCCACGGCCAGTCCCGAGAGGGCGAGGATCGCCCTGATTTGAGCGGTGCAGGCCGTGAAGAGGCAATAGGCGCCCCATCCGACCACAAAGGCCACTCCGATCTCCGGGGAAATCAAAAAGTTCATCAAGCCCAGCACTGCGACGACGATCAGTCCCCGGGCGTGTCCACGTGGGCGGCTCAGGACGCGATGGGCCAGGAGAATGCTTAGATAAGGAGGCACGTATCGGACAAGGTTACCGTTGAGGCCCATGTACGGCATGAGTCCTGCCGCAGCCAGGACGCAAAAGGCGACTTCCTTTTGCACCCGAAGCATGACGGTCTGGTTGAGTATCAGGAGAAGGGCCCACATCCCGAGGACGTTGCCGGCGAGGTACGACGCATAGTAGGCCGCCTCCAACGAGACTCCCGCTGGAGCCAGTATTCGATGCAGGAAGAGGGGCAGATAGAGCAGCGCCGGGCCGTACTCGTGCTGAAAATCTACGTAGGGGCGGGCACCGAAAAGATCCATCAGCTGGAGCCGCCACAGGAAGTGCGACGCTTCGAAATCGATACGCCAGAAGGTCGACGTTCGCGCGTGTACCCACATGGTGACCGTCAAGAGTGCATGCGCGAGCACCATCAGTACGAAGACGCCCAACCGGATCCGAGACGGGAATGGGACCTCGCCGACGAAAAACCACTTCAGCGAAGGGTCCCGGTGAAGACTCCGCTGTCGGCGGCACAGCTGGAACAGCGTCGCGACGCCGATGAGCATCACAACGCTGGCTATGGCTACCGAGTTATTGAAGCCGAAGACGAGCGACGGCGACACTATCTTCTTCGCCGGGGGAAATCGGAAGGGTAGGCGGAAAATCATGTAATAGCTGGCGAACATGAACACGAAAGCGAAAAGGATCGTCGCGCGGTCAAGACGATCGCGCGGGGCATCTGGGGGGAAGCCGGCAGGAACAATGGAAGACATCATGGGCCTGACACAACCGAATAAAAGGCGATCCGAGCGGTGCGTCTCCGTACGCGCAGCATGCGGACCCGACGGGAACCATGGTCGGTCACGACGCGCACGCCGTCAAGGGCGGGTGCGGGCCGCCTTCGTCGAATGCCTCGCGGGCAGGCTCGGAGTACCTGGACCGCCTCGGCAAGATATGTCATTGTATGCGGGTCACGTGGGCCGGGCGACGCAATGTCCGACTCCACTCTTTGGCCGCAGGCCGCTCAGACGCTGGCCATCGATGTCGTATGTGCAGGCAGGGGATTCACCCGCTCTTCGCGTATGGACAACACAGGCGCGTGCTAGCTGATGAAGCTTCTCATCGCGATCCCCGCGCTCAATGAGGAAGCCAGTATCGAACAGATCATCGAGCGCTGTCTGCAGGCTCGCAAAGAGATCATCGATACATCACGGGTGACGCAGGTGGACATCACCGTGGTCAGTGATGGATCGACAGACCGCACAGTGGAACTGGCGTCAAACTATACCGATCGCATCAAGTTGATAGTGTTCACGAAGAATCGAGGATACGGGGCGGCCATCAAGGAAGCGTGGGCACAATCGAATGCAGATCTTCTCGGTTTTCTCGATGCCGACGGCACCTGTGAGCCGAGGTTCTTTTCGCAATTGAGCAACGCCCTGAATGAACATGACGCTGACGTGGTGCTCGGCTGTCGGCTCAACGTCAGCAGCAAGATGCCCTGGGTTCGTCGTGTTGGCAACATCGTCTTTGCCTCGATGCTGAGCCTGCTATCGTCTTCAAGAGTTCGCGATACGGCAAGCGGCATGCGGGTCGTCCGACGTACATGTCTCCCGAAATTGTTGCCGCTTCCGGATGGCCTCCATTTCACGCCGGCCATGAGTGCGCGTGCCCTCTTGAGCGACACCCTGAAGATCATCGAGATCGATATGCCGTACCAAGATCGCCAGGGAGAATCGAAGCTTCGCCTTGGGAGGGATGGGCTCCGATTCATCAAGGCCATTCTCGATGCCGCACTCCTTTATCGTCCCGCGCGCCCGTTCGCGATCCTTGGCTTGATGTGGCTCGGCCTCGCCGTCGCCCTCATGCTTACCCCGACCGCATACTACCTACGTCACCATGCCGTGCAAGAATGGATGATTTACAGGTTCGTGGTCAGCCATCTCGCCGGGACTCTTGCCGGCTTGCTCCTATGTGCCAGCTATCTGACAGGAAGGATGGTAGGCATTGCCCTCACGAAGGTCGAGGGCAAGCGGCGGCGGAGAAACGTGCTTGATTGGTTCTTTTCGAGCCGCCTCGTCTGGTCGATTCCTGCGATCTTGATCATCGGCGGCGGTCTCCTGGTCCTTCCGAGTTTCCTCGAGCTCGTTCGCACTGGCGCCACCTATGAGCACTGGTCACGCTTCATCGCTATGTCGTTCTGCTGGGTCCTCGCCTTCATGATCGTGGTGACGCGCGTCATCGACTACGTTCTTGATTTGTTGGGCGCCCAGCTCGCGTACAACACGCGTGCAGCCGAATAGCAGCGTCTCTCGAGTATCCTGTCTCAGCCGGTGCCGAGGGCCCGTCGGATGGATTCCCCGCTACAAGAGCAGGGACATGCGCGCGGGATGACAGGCCGCTCGATCAGCAAGATGCGTCTTCTGCTTGTCCTCGCTCTGCTTGCCCTGACCGTGGCAAGCTGGCTCCCACGCTTCAGGGGCCCGCTTGATCTTCGCTGGGACGCGGGCAGCTACTACGTCCTGGGCACCTCTCTCGCTGAAGGGAGAGGCTATCGGCTGTTGAACGAGCCCGGGCAGATCGAGGCCATTCAGTATCCGCCCCTCCTTCCGTGCATCGTCGCGGTCCATCAGTGGATCCTCGGAACCAGCGACCCCATCCTCGTCGGTCGGTGGTTACGACTGTCGTTCTTCTTGATGTTCACGATTTATATCTTGAGCGCGTACACGCTGCTCGAGCGATTCCTCCCCGCCGGGTGGGCGTGCGTGAGCGTGGTCATGTGTCTGCTTCATCTGTTTGCGATGTTTCTATCTGATGTCCTGTTTGCTGAGCTGCCCTTCGCACTTGCCTCTGTGCTCTTCATGCTTTGCCATGGCAAGAACGGGTCCCGGATCTATCCCGTTCTGTCCGGGGCGTGTGCCATTCTCACGTACTTGTTGAGAACGGCCGGGATCGCACTCTTGATCGCGTGGGTCGGGGAAAGCCTCCTGAAGCGAGATTTCAAGCGTGCCGCTCTTCGATTCGCGGTCGCGCTTCTCCCCGTCCTCGGCTGGCAATCGTACATTGCCCACGTGCAGGCGAGTGCCGTGTATACCCTGCCATCATATCCGTATCAGCGCGCCGACTATCTGTTCTACAACGTCAGCTACGTGACGAACCTCTCATTGCGCGATCCTCTTCGCCCCGAACTCGGCAAGGTCTCTCTGAGAGACGTGGGAAAGCGCATCGTGCACAATACGCTGCGGATCCCCCAATCGCTGGGCGAAGCGGTAAGCACAGACCGGGCATACTGGCAGGGTCTCGTCCTCGGGCGCTTGCCCGGTGCCCGCCATGTCCCGGACCGGATCGGATATACCTGTGTCACGGTGTTCCTGGCTTTTCTCGGCGCGTTGACGCTTGGAGGGGTCGTCGTCCAAATGGCACGACGCCAATGGGTCGTCGCCCTGTACATCATGGCCTACATTGGCGCAGTGTGTCTCACGCCGTGGCCGCTGCAGTGGCGGCGTTATTGGTCGCCTCTCGCGCCTTTTCTGGTGCTTGCCTTGCTCCAATGTCTCCTTACGCTTCGGGATTGCTTGCAGCGCGCCGTGCCGCTCCCCACGAGGGTTGTCGTGGCCTTTTTTCCCGCTGCCGTCGTGGGCCTGATCCTGGTGGTTGAGTCACTGACCGTCTTGGAAGCATACAAGACTACGCGGGGCGAAGCCGTGCTCCACGATCGCCAGGGCCGCCCGGTACACGTCGAGCTCTTCTTTTACGGTCAACCGAACAGAGCGCTCGACGAAGCACTTGCGTGGTTGAGGGTCCACGCGCAGCCCACGGACGCCGTCGCCACCGCCATGCCCCACTGGGCGTACTTGGTGACACACATGACGACCGTCATGCCGCCGTTCGAATCCGACCCGGAGAAGGCGCAGGCGCTTTTGGACGCCGTGCCCGTCCGATACATCGTCATGGACAGCACCGACGTGGATGTGTCCCATCTCATGCGACGGCGGACCTGGCCGGTGCTCCGAGGGGTCCCATCTCGCTGGACAGAAGTCTATGCGGACCCGGCGGGTCTCGTGGCCATTTACGAGCGCGCTCAACGAGAGAGCATGTGAGAGACAGGACCGAGACCGGGTCCCGCTTCCGATTCTCGTCGAATACGGCCCAGCATGAGAGCTGAGGGTAGTCGTTCATAGACTCGCGCTTCGTTATCAGGAGTTTGATAGATTCGCCTCCACAAGTCCGGGTGCCCCTCGACGGCGGGCGCCGCGTATCGTTGGCTGATGCGTGGATATTGCAACTCATCCAGCACCACGAATCTCACCGGTACCGCGTCCAGCAGCCGCCGCGCTTCATCGTGATCCGCCTCCATCGGCGGCAGAACCGACTTGACCCCCGTGCGGAGGTACGCCCAATGGGGCATGGAGGTCGCCATGACGTCACCTGGCCTCGCCCGCTGCCGAACCGCGTCCAGCGCTTCGTCCAGCCCCGCGGCCTGGGCGTCGTAGAAAAGTAGCCGCCCGCTCGTCGCGCAACCAGCAGCGTCGTAGTAGGTCACCGCCCGGTCCGAATCGAACCGAAACGTCCACCACGCCACGTATGCATCTTCCGCCAGTATCACCGCGAGTACGACGAGCATGAGGCCGTATCCCGCCCACCTGGAGTGTCGCCGAGCGCTCGCTCCGTGCCCGGCCGTTACGTCAACGGCCAGCCCGAGCGCCGTCACGAGCATGATTGACAGGAATGGGATCATCGGCGAGAAATACCGGACAAATTGCTCGGGCCAGGGTGTCAGGCACATCGCTGCCCCGGCCCCCGCGCAACAGAGCGGGAGCAGCCATTGCCGCCGTCGCAGCATGACCATCGCTCCGGCGACGATCACCAGCCCCAGCCCGGTCATCGGGATGAGAGCCGCCCACGGCGGCACGAGCTCCCCCTTCACGAAGCGATTGAGGCGACGGATCGTCAGTTCCCAAAATCCTCGCTGCGCGGTGACGGCCCCGCCCAACGAGGGCGTGATAAACGCCACGTTCTTCAAGAAACGAGAAAGTCGCCCGATGGCGGTGATCTGTCCCCGCTCCGGTGAGAACGGACTAATCAGACTGATGTTCTGCGGGTAGGTGACGTTGGAATACTGATAGGCCGCGCGCTGATACGGGTACACGGGATGCCGATACTCCACGCTCGACGTGACCGATCCGATATAGGCCTGCCAGGCTACGATTGGCAATAGCGTGAGGGCGGCCCGCGCGGCCGCCCGCCGGAGCCGCGACTTGAACGACGACGCCCCCACGGCCTCGGTTGGATGAGGGACTCGGTTGACCAGCGCCTCGATGACCCACGCGGCGAGCAACACAATCCCGGCGGTCCTCAGCAGATACGCAGCCGTGCCGAGCGCCGCTGTCGCGAGCCAATATCCGGGCCGGAAGGCCCGGCGCGCACTGATCGCGAACAACACAGCCAGCAGTGCGAGGGGGATCTCCGTATAGAGCACGCCGGCCAGGTACCACATGTGCAGCGCCAGGGTGCAGATGACACCCGCGAACAGCGCCCGCCGCGCCGGCAGGTATTGCCGCGCGAGGGTGTACATCATGGCCGTCAAGGCGAGCGACATGACGAAGTAGAAGCCCCGCAGCCACGTGCCGACGACCACGAAGTCGTTGCTGCCCAGCGCCTTCTGGTGTGCGGCCACCATCAACGGAAGCAATGGCGGATACTGCACTGCCCGGATATCTCCCGGCTCGTTGAGCAGTCGGTATCCGTGTCCCTGGGCCAAGGATGTTCCGAGTATGTAGTAGATCGCGCCATCAGAACGGACGTCGATCGGCCCATGGCGCTGCGGTATCCACCACAGCATGGTCAGGCCGATCAAGGCGACGAGAAACATCCAGTCATGACGTTCGCGCATGCATGTCCCTTTGGGACGAGGCCCTCCGGAGAATCCCGTACGCAATCGAGCGTAGTCCTCCGACACCCCTTGGTCAACCGCCCTGTCGCGACTACCGGAGCGGATTCCACTAAACTATTTGACACGGCTGCTCCCGGGACAGATGCTCGTGCGCATCGAAGGATTCGCGCGACATTCCACCTATCGACAGGGCGATCGTAGGGTGAAGCGGAACGGATCGACGTGAGCGTTGGCGAGGCGAGTGATCACGGAACGGAGAATTCCAGAGGCCGCGCTCCACCGAACTCTCGTTGGCGCCACGGCAGAGGAGGAGAGCGTGTGAGTCACTCACGAGCAGGCGATGAACGGAGGAAGGCGTCGTCGTGGCGAGTCCGGCTGGCGAGCCGGATACGCAGCTCCTATAAGCTGCAGCGTCTACGCAAGCTCCATGCGGACGCTATGGAATTTCGGGTTCGCTCGCTTTTCTTGCGCGCTACGGTCCGCCATCTCCACGGCCCGAGAAAGATGGCCTATGGAATGAACGAGCTGATCGTGCTGTGCGTGGTCAGAAATGGAGCGTTGCATGTCAAGTCGTTCTTGGAACACTATCTCGCCCTGGGTGTGAGACACATTGTGCTTTTGGACAATGACTCGACCGACGGGACCGTCGAGCTGGCCCGCACGTACGATCGTGTCACCATTCTGCGTACGAAGCGCCCGTATCGAACGTATGAAACGGCAATGAAGCGGTATCTGGTGGAGCGATTTTCTCAGAACCGATGGAATCTCCTGGCCGACATCGACGAGCTGTTTGACTATCCGTATTCCGATGTGCTCGGCGTGGAGGCGCTTCTTGCGTACCTGAACAAGAATTCCTACACGGCGGTGATTGCGCAGCTGCTGGACCTGTTTGCCGATAAGGCCTTGAGTAGCCTGCAGAGTTCCACGCACGATTCTCTCAAGGAGCGCTACCCGTACTATGACATTTCCAATATCCGGAAGGAGGACTATGTCTTCGGCACTCTCTCCAATGCGAGGATAAAGATGCATTATGGGGGGATTCGAAAGTCGACCTTTGACACGGACAACGGCCTGACGAAGGCTGCCCTGATTTGTGTTTCGTCGGGGCTCGTTCCTTTTGTGGGATGGCACCAAACTGCCAATGCGGCGATCGCCGACTTCAGCTGCGTGCTGCTCCACTATCCTTTTGTGAGCACATTTTACGAGAAGGTGCGAGAGGCCGTACAGACAGATCGGTATCGCGTGTCGGCCTCCCACGAATATGCGAAGTACTGGGCGAGATTGAAGGATGATCCTGGTCTAAGCTTGAAAGGTGAGACGGCGCAGAAGTTCGAAGGTGTGCAGCGGTTGCTCGAAAGTGGGTTCTTGGTCGTATCGCCAGAATACGTGCGGTGGGTTGACGCGCAGAGGAAGCGAACGGTCGCGGGAAGTCGATCTCGACGCTGACCGGGGTGCTGTCAAGTCTGGACCTCGCGCGTCGGCACCGATCACAGGTTCTAGGCTCAGCCAGAATGAGAGCGGAGGTGAGCCAGATCGTCCGAGCTTGTCATTTGCTGGTTCCGATCCTTGCTCTCGAGGTAGAGACCGGCACGAGATCGACGAGATAGAGGGGAATGGCGCCATCCAAGGCGACCAACTCGATCCGGGCGCCTTTCGCTACTAGTTCTGACAGCAACCATGCCCATCTGCTCATGTCCCCATAGAGCAGAAAGCGGGGATGAGCTCCGACATAAGGACGGTAGTCCTCTATCATCATCGGTGTCCATCGCCGGAATTCCTGGATTCCGATCTCGGGCGTGTCCGTCTGCAGATGGCGAAGGGAGGCGGCCGAGTCGGCCAAATAGACGAATCGGGAGGCGAAGTCCGGAGGGGCATAGTGGCTCAATTGAAAGAACACATGCGGGCTGGCGATGGCGAGAGGCAGGCCGATCGGCGCTGAGGCTCGAAAGAAATCGTACGTCTCATGGTGATCGGCCCGGTCCTGACGTAGTTTTGCGGCAAGCTTGATACCGTCCGTGACCACGAACCAAGAGCACAGGATGACCGCGAGGAGTGCTCCCATCGTCTCGCGCCGATCGAGGATGTGATAGGCACCCCAAGGAATGATGAGGGCGAGGCCCACTACGCCCGTGATCGCATAGCGGTCGGTAAAAGCTCCCGTCACGAGCTTGGCGAGCAACACGGCGACGGCAGGAATCGCGAGGTACCCGACGGCGGCGACCACTTCGTGAACGGGAACTCGGGCAGAGGCGGTGTGATCTCGCTCGCCTCGATAGGGGCGAATGATTGCGTAAAGTGCGAGCAGGAGAAGTATCGCGAGGAGTGGAAAGGGACCTGAGGAGAAGAGATTGTGATAGAAGCCAACTACGTCGTGCCATCGCGGTTTTGCCCAGAAGGTGCTCGTGTGCCTGCGGCCGGCCTGTATCAAGGGCAGGAAGATCCAGAGCGGGATGGTGGCAATGAAGAAAGCAAGCCAGATGCGAAGATCGACGCGCTTGCGCATGATAGATCGCGCAAGCTCACCCGCGGCGAGGGGAACGAAGAGCAGGACAGAGTAGTAGTGGGTGGCTAGTGCCGCCGTGAGGGCCGCCGTCAACCCTACGAGCGAGAGGATGCGCCGGCGCCCCTCCGCTGCCGACTGCCAGCAGAAGAGGGAGGCGGCCGAGAACCCGAGCACGAGGCCGTAGGGCCGCGCTTCGTACGCATAGTAGTAGGCCTGCGTGACTAGGGGAAGGATCATCGCCACCACGCCGTAGGTGGTCGAAGCACGATGGGCAACGACGAAGAACAGACAGAGGCTCATCAGTCCCATCCCGAGAATCTCCGGAAGGCGCACGGCCAGATGATTCTCGCCGAACAGCCACATGAACGTGCGTGTCAGGATATGGAAGGTCGGCGGCAGCTGCTCCACTCCCGTGTCGAGGATCGACCAGATGTCCACGAGACGCGGGAGTCGGGAGATATATAGAGTAAAGAGCTCGTCGTTCCAGAAGAGCTTCTGCCGGGCCAGAGTGCACGTGATGGCCAAGTAGAGGACCAAGACGGCGCCTACCAGCCACCATCGTCTCCGGGCGAGAGCAGCCGGCAGACCCGTCTCGAGGCGATCCAAGCCCTGAAGCAATCTCACGGGCGTGTCTCACACCCAGCGAGCTCGCGGAAAATGTCGTCCAGGGAGCGCGTGATCCGCCAGTCGGGATAGTCGGCCCGCAACCGTCGCAAGTCGCTGATATAAGCGATGTGATCGCCCACGCGACTGGCCTCCACGTATTCCACGGTCAGCCGCTTCCCGATGAGATCCTGGCAGTGCTCGATCGCCTCGAGTATGGAGACGCTGTTGGCCCGCCCGCCACCAAGGTTGTACACCGCCGCTGTGCGCGGATTGTTGTAGAACTCGAGGAAGGCCGTGCAGACGTCATACGAGTGGAGGTTGTCACGGACCTGCTTGCCTTTGTAGCCATAGATGCGATAGACGCGGCCTTCTTTGACGGCCCTCGCGAGGTAGGCGAGAAATCCATGGAGCTCCGCGGCGGAATGATTGGGGCCGGTCAGACATCCGCCGCGAAAGCATACGGTGGGCATCCCAAAGTAGCGCCCGTATTCCTGCACCATGATGTCCGCGGCCAGCTTTGACGCCCCGAAGACGCTGTGGATCGACGCGTCCACGCGACAGCTCTCGCCGATCCCTTCGTGGTCAGTGGGATCGGCGTATTCCCAGCGGGTGGCCAGCTCCACGAGCGGCTTCTCATTCGGGGCATCCCCATAGACCTTGTTGGTGCTCATGAAAATGAACGGGGTCTCCGGACAGCGTAGGCGGGCTCCGTCCAGCAGATTCAGCGTCCCGGTCGCGTTGATCGCGAAGTCCTCCATCGGTCGACGGGCGGCCAGATCGTGCGATGGCTGGGCCGCGCAGTGGATGATGAGATCCGGACGATGGAGACCGAGGAGGTCGGAAATCGCCTGACCGTCGCGGACATCCAGCTCGTGGTGCGTAAAGTGTCGAGCCTGGCCACGGAGACGCTCCAGGTTCCACGTCGTATCGCCATCAAGGCCGAAGAAGGACCGGCGCATATTGTTGTCGACGCCGTGGACCTCCCAGCTCAGTTGATCGAAGAACATGACGGCCTCGGACCCAATGAGGCCGCTGCTTCCCGTCACAATGACTCGCTTCACGTACGTCGCCCTCCTTTCACCGGCTCGTCTGTTCCCTCAAGCGGTTGTTCTTCTCCGGCGACGCCAGACGCTGTACAGCGCCGAGGCGAGTCGAACTTGAGAGATACACTGCAAGTGCGACAGAAAAACGAGCTTCTGGCTCTCCCGTCCTCTGGCCGTGGTCGGTAATGAAGGGGGTCAAATACCGCTCAGACTGGAGGACCGAGGGGGCCACGTGTGTTGGGGTGCGACCGCTTGCCTTGCCACGCAGTCCACACGGCGCGGACCAGCGTGCCCATATAGTTAGGCGCCACCTTTACTATCCGGAATGACGAGCTCCCCATGTCAATCGTACGGTTGATCCAGGAGATCGGCACCTCCTCGATGTCGTATCCAGCAAGTATCGGTTTCAGCCCCAGCTCGGCGTTGGCCGCGAAGTGCCGCTCCTCGATCTCGATGTTACGGAAAATGTCCGTGCGATACAACTTCAGGTTGTTCGAGAGGTCCCTCACCCGCCACACGAGCAGGAGGTTGACGAGGAGATGGAAGGTCCGGTTACAGAGAGTCTTGAAGAACGGGTAGTTGATCATCACTGATTCATGCGAGAAACGGCTACCGATCGCTCCATCGCGGCCAGCCGCGATCGCATCGAAGAGATCGCCCACCTCGGGGAGGATCTGGACGAAATCGCAGTCCATGGTCAGGATGTATCGACCGCTGGCCACCGCACAGCCGTCCCGCAGAGCCAACCCGACGCCATTGGGCGGCGGGCGGTCGATAAGCTGAACGCGCGGATGTTGACGGGCAACTTCGCGAGTCACCTCGGCCGTCCGGTCGGTGCTGTTGTCGTTCACGATGATGATCTCGTGGATGTAGTCGCCGTAGAGCCGTACGAGCGTTTCAACCAGCGGGCGGATGTTCAGCTCCTCGTTGTGAGAAGGCACGACGACCGACGTGGAGCCGAAGAGCTCGCGGTGGCGCGCGAGACTCACTCGGGGACGCTCCGGCTCCTTGTCGGCCGGTTTCCTGGCCCAGATGTAGAGCGTCCCACAGAGCTCGCGAATCAAGGGGACCCGTTCGAAGATGAACGCCAGCGATTGCACCAGTCGAATCATGGAGCGGGGCAACATCGGATGGACGATGTCGTATGGGATGGTCTCGATGTGGGTGAAGCCCTGCTGAGACGTCATATGCATCAGCTTGTACTTTCGCATGCCCACTTGAGACGAAGGGTGTCCGAGCCTACGCCGGACCGCGCGAATGGCGCTCTTGAGGAGCACCTGGGGGTTCCAGAAGTTCGCCTCGAAAAAGAGAAGCTGGCCACCCGGCTTCAGCAAACGATGAAGCACCTTCAGGTTCAGGGCGTAAGCGTCGTGGCAGAGAATGGCTGTGCCCACGATGAAGTCGAAGCTTTCGGGAGGCAGATCATTCGCGAGGTTGGTGATGTGAACGAATGTCGTATTGGGCAATTTCTTCTGCGAGGCGGTTTCCCAGAAGTCTTCGTTGAACACGGCCGCGGTGATGAGGGCTTCCCCTCGAAGCACGCTGACCAAATGCTCGGTCCATAGGCCGCTGCCGGCCCCAAGGTCCAGCAGCGATTCCCCGGGCAGGACGTGGAAGGAGTGGCGGACAGCGAGGGCTCGCCATCGAAGCTTGACGGGCGAAGTTGCCGGGTAGCGAAGCCAGTACGCCTCGCGCCCACGCTCCATCTCGCGAAGGTTGCGCTCGAGATCCATCTGGTTCGGTCATCTCGGAGAAAGAAGCCCATCCGACGTGACCGCCCTCAGCCACATCTGATGGCGAAAGGGGCAAGCCGATTGACCGTCAGTCGCGCCAGTATAACCCTCCGAAAGGGTACAGGGGCGGGAAAACTGGACGCCACGACTTTTGGATCAGGCTCGGCCTGGACAGGGCGCTTCCTCCTATCAACGGCGTGACGTGGTGTCGCTGCCGTTCTGGATGCTGGCTTAGTCGCCGCTCCCGCTCGGGCCCAGCGCTTTCCGTGGCCGCGAGATGATTCAGAGGGCCTACATTATGGGCGCCAAAGGAGGGAGAACACGCCTTCTCGGCCGAGCAGGATGTAATCCTCGCGTTGTACGGGCGCGTGCAGCTCGATCCAATTGTTTCCTTCGCGCAGACCCTTCGTCCGATCTTCGAGGATGACGTAGCGGCTTGATCGACTATATGTGTCGGCACAAACCAATTCCTGTTGAAGAGAGTATTTGTATTTCATATAGAGATCGTAGGCCATGCTAACACTATACGGCCAGGTGTCAGGACCTCCGGGTCACTTGAAAGATGGGTTGGGGGCATGTGTCACCACCTGCGGGTCATTCATAGAAGCGACGACGCGGCAGCGCGTAGGGAATCTCGGCGAGGAGGGGCTGCTGGTCCGGCTGCCG
>WNFD01000495.1_pt1 | contig 58105 bp, 50 predicted proteins | sample 5400491 | NCBI WGS metagenome assembly WNFD01 (sample SAMN13153343, study PRJNA577476) | soil metagenome | isolation source: 120 cm saprolite under Douglas fir tree site 2 hole 2 replicate 2 | place: USA:California | collected 2015-04-18 | reverse complement strand
CCGCTAAACCAAACTCCCTCGCCTACGGCAAGCCCGATGTCGTAGTTACGCGCAACTCTAACCCCGAGCAAACAACCCGACAGTCAAATCTTCAACAAAAAAACTGCGAAGCAAAAACCTATTTCTTCACAGCTTCCAGCCTCCGAGTAATCTTCCTGCAATTGCCTGGCGCCGAACCATGGCCATTGGTGAATCCAGAAATTATCGAACGCAGCAGCGAGAAAATCGTTGTCTGGGACGCCTGCCTCAGCTTCCTGTCGATCTTCATGCAGGTCGCACGGCATCGCGGAATTACCATCCGCTACCAGGATCTTCGCGCCGAATGGCACGAACTGCACGCGGGAGACGACCGCAATCTTTCCGAACTCCTGCAGCACGAAATCGATCACCTCGATGGCATCCTGGCCGTCGATCGCATCATTGACATGAAGACTCTCTGTACCCGCGAAGAGTTCGAGAAGCGATATCGGGACGCCAGCCCATACGCCGCCTCTCCAGCTACAATCAAAAGCTGATTGATTCGTAACTGAGAACCGAGAACTGTGCCTCAACACATCGGCATCGTCGCCTGCAGCACGGAAGGAGCCGCGCTCTGTTATCGCACCATTTCCTTGGAGGGCGCGCAGTTGCTTGGTCCCCACGACCACCCCGAGGTCTCGCTGCATTCCCATTCGCTCGCCCAGTACATGAAGTGCATCTACGCAGGCGACTGGGCGGGAGTGGCCGAACTGATGATGTCCTCTGCCGAAAAGCTGGCCCGCGGTGGCGCAGACTTCCTCATCTGCCCCGACAACACCATCCACCAGGCTTTCGATCTCGTGGAGCACCGCTCGCCTCGACCCTGGCTGCACATCGCGCGGGAAGTCGGTCGTGAAGCCCAGCGCCTGAAATTCAAGCGACTGGCTGTGCTGGGCACGCAATACCTGATGGAAGGTCCGGTCTATCGTGAAACGCTGAAGACCTTCCGCATCGACCAGCGCATTCCCGGCGCGGAGCAGCGCGAACGCATCAACCACATCATCATGGACGAACTGGTAAACGCCCAGTTCCTGCCGCGTTCACTGGCATATTTTGTCGAAGTGATCCGCGCCCTCAAAGACGAAGGCTGCGACGCAGTCGTGCTCGGTTGCACGGAAATCCCGCTGCTGGTGACGCCCGAAGGCTCTCCGCTGCCCACACTAGATTCCACGCGCTTGCTAGCCAGAGCCGCAGTGCGCAAGGCGGTAGAGGACTGAACTGGCCAAGTAGGGACAAGTGAAGCGATTGTGTGGCGCGGGCACTCCTGCCCGCGAAATCTATCCACGTCGAGGTTGTATCAAGCTCCCGGGACTCGGTCGAAGGATTCGTTCTAATCTATATTGTCAAACCATGCGCACCGCGAAACCCGAAGACGAACGCCCCAAACGTCACCAGCTCAAATTCCGTTGGCTCCCAGGTTTCTACGCCATCGTGCGCCTCGCTCCCGACGTGCCCATCCCCAACTGGGCCACGAAAAGCAACTTCACCTCGATCACCCGCACCGCCGATGAACTCTCAATCGTCTGTCCCGCCGCAAACCTCCCGCAAGACGTCGACCCCGGCCCGCGCTGGATTTGCCTAAAACTTGAAGGCCCGTTCCCCTTCTCGCAAACCGGAGTGCTGCTCTCGTTCATCGAACCGCTCTCGAACAATGGCGTTCCCATCTTCGCCATCTCGACCTACGATACGGACTACGTTCTGGTGCAGGAAGAGTACACGGAAGGAGTGCTGGATCTCTTGCGCGAAGCGGGACATCTCCGATGACGACGAAGGATCGAGGAGGTTGATCGAGTAGAGACTGCAACTTTGGGTTGGGCACGTGAGTCAGTCCTGGCACTGGACCTGCGCGATCCACCATTCAGCCCAAAATTTCTCCCGAACGCTGTAGCCTACCCCGCGTCTGGCCACACTCTGTGCTGTAATAGAAGAGCAACCCCGACATGTCAGCTCGCCCCAAAACTTTGCGCCGCCGTCTGAAGGCGCTCCACCGCAACCTGCGCGGAGCGAGCATGGCCGTGCGCGCGTTCGCGTCCACGGACCATCCGCTGCTGGCGCACGTCATCCCCATTCGCCGCTGCAACTTGGCCTGCACCTATTGCAACGAGTTCGACGATTTCTCGAAGCCTGTGCCCACCGCGGAAATGTTCGCCCGCCTGGACAAGCTCGCCGAGTTGGGCACGGCGGTTATCACTATCTCCGGCGGCGAGCCTCTGCTGCATCCTGAACTGGACGACATAATCCGCCGCATCCGCGCCAACGGCACCATCGCCGGCCTGATCACCAACGGATACTTCCTGGTTCCCGAGCGCATTCAGCGCCTTAATCGCGCTGGACTGGAGTGGCTGCAGATCTCCATCGACAACGTCAATCCGGACGATGTGTCCAAGAAGAGTCTGAAAGTCCTCGACAGGAAGTTGCAGTGGCTTTCCGAGCACGCCGACTTTCACGTGAACATCAACTCCGTGGTTGGGGGAGGCGTCAGTAACCCGCAGGACGCGCTCACCATCGGCAAACGCGCCATCGAGTTGGGTTTCAGCTCGACCATCGGGATCATCCACGATGGCAGCGGCCAGTTGCAGCCGCTCGGCGGGGAAGAGCGCCGCATCTACCACGAGATGAAGTCGCTGGAAAAGCAGAGCTTTACCCGCATCAACGCTTTCCAGGACAACATTGCGCAGGCCCAGCCCAACGACTGGCGCTGCCGCGCCGGCGCCCGCTACCTCTACATCTGCGAAGACGGATTGGTGCACTACTGCTCGCAGCAGCGCGGCTATCCGGCAGTTCCGCTGGCAACCTACACCCGTGACGATATCCGCCGCGAATATCTCACCGAAAAATCCTGCGCGCCTCACTGCACGGTTTCGTGCGTACACCAGGTTTCGATCTTTGACGCGTGGCGTGCCCCGCAGTATCCCGCCCCCGCGATGGCGCCCGCCGCAGGGGACCTGGTCCAAATCAAATAGGTCCAAAGCGGGCTGAGAAATTCCGCAGCATGGGCAGCTAAAACGCGCAAGTCATTTGGAATCAAAGCGCGAATTTCCAGCAACCGGGCAAAGCTGTTCATTCGATTGGGAGTCTTAGTACAGTGCCGCAGGTCTCCGCATTAGCTGGAAGCTAATAACTCGATTACAGGTGATTCTAGCCCTTCGACATGAGCGGACGAACCCCTTTTCTCGTTCAAGCCACAGAACGCGCCTATAAGTCACCTGTGAGCTTTCTAGAGGCATCCTACGCAAGCTTCGGGATGCTATTGGACCGGCTTAGAAAGTAATGGCCGACACATTTTCAATAACTTAGAGATAAGCCATTGAAAACAAAGGCGCGGAAAGTAGCTCCCTTGCGCTCGGCGTCCGCCTACTTCTTCGGACGCGCCGAGGGCGGCAGAATCCCATTCAGCCGCAGGTACATCGCGGCCGCCGCATAGTGATCGGCCCAACCGCTGGCCAGGCTCAGTGCGCCCATGGCGCGGGGAAACTGGTGGCCACCAAAAAATTCAACGCTGTCGCCTAATTTGGAGTCGTCCATTTTACCCAGTGCCTCATGGCAAAAGTCGAACGAAGCTTTCGCCGCGGCAAGGAGTTTGTCTTTCGAATCGCTTTCCTTGGGCTCGTCAACCTTGGGCGCGGGAACATCCGCCACCTTGGCGCAAAGACCGTTGTTGGACTCGACGATGTGCACAACCAGGTGCGCGAAGGTCATCTGCTCGGGGGTGGGTTTATAAGAAAACTTGTCCACAGGCATGGCTTCGATCGCGCCCAGGATATTATTTTGCGAGCGCGGCAAGAGCACGCCTAACGAAGCTGTCACTGGATTTTTAGTGGGAGCCGAAGCGGTGGCAGTCTCTGCTTTCGCAGTTGAGGGAGCCGAAGTCTGTGCTTGCCCGAAACCGAAAATACCGTAAGTCAAAAGAGACACAATAACAATCCTTTTCACAAGAAGCCTCCTAAGCTTTTCTCGAATAGGCGTCCCAGCATAAACTTGCCGCGGCGATTGCTCGGGTGCTGGACTGGGGATCGCAACGGGCGGGACCGGGGCCGCGGCCATGGCTTCCTCCTCGAGTTTCGCAGGAATTCTAGTCCCTGGCCAACACGGAAACAAGCGAGAGTTGAGAAGGCGCATGCGTCCTCCGCATGCGGAAGGAAGCGTGGCAATCAGTGTGAACACGCACACCAACCATACAGCCAAATCGCAACTGCTTGAAGACGCAGCATAAAATTACATCGCCGCAGATGGCCAGCCTTAGGCTGCTCGATAGGAGACAACCATCCGTCGAGGCAGAAGCATCGAAGGACGAACCAGCAAAGTCCTGTGGCTGCAGATAAGGTGTCTGGGAAAATGTCGCGCCGAGTACTGATAGCTGACGACAGCTCGCTTACCAGGAAGACGCTTAAAGAACTGCTCCAAGCCCACGGGTGGGAAGTCTGCGGTGAAGCCGAAGACGGAGTGGCCGCGGTCAGGATGGCTGTGGAACTCAATCCTGACGTGGTAATCCTGGATCTAGCGATGCCCTCCATGGACGGGCTGACAGCCGCGCGAGAGATCTCGGAGTCGCTTCCCACAGTCCCCATCGTAATGCACACTCTACATGCGCTTCCGCAGCTTGAACTCGAAGCGAAGAAGAACGGCATTCGCTGCATAGTGCCAAAGTCCGAGGGTGCTCATATTGTTTCCGTACTTGACGAGTTGACCTCCTCTACCGGCTCCGCTGCCTCATCTGAAGCTGTGGCGGAGAAGGAGGGGACGACGACACAACCAATCCAGGTCCCGGTCACAGAGAGCACGGTCCCCAATGTTCAGGCAGCAGAGCCCACTTCGCAGACCGACAGCCCAGACGATATCGCAAAGGCAAGTTGAACGTCCTTGTAAGCTGCCATTTGTCTAGGTACTTGATTACGCTAGCCAGACCAAGGAGAAATCTCCATGTCGAGCGACAAGCCTGAGCAGCAGAAGTCTGAGGCCGAGAAACCTTCCGTTACTCTCCCTGGAACTGTCGAAAAAATCATTCCGGCTTTCTATCCCTCTGAATCCGACAAGGCACAGATCGTCATCGACGGGGCGGATCACCTCTATCGAGAGATTCGCGTCCCGAATACCCTGCAAGATGAGAGCGGCAATGAGGTTGCACTCAAACAGGGTGCTGACGTTGACGTCACAATTGAAGCGGACGCAAACGCTACAATGCCGAAGAAGCCTTCCAATCCGACGGCTTCCGGCGAATCAGCACAGTCCGAGCGGGAGGAGCGGTCTGGATAACAAAAATCCGGTTGACATCACAGCGTCTTCTCCCGGAAGAATGACCGACGAAGAGATTTGCGAGGCTTATCCCGAGTCTCCCCAAGTTACTTCCGCCATTTTTCTCCCGCCACCGCGGCAACCACATCGAACAATATCTGCGGACCCCGGCGAACTTCGTCGATCCTGATTCGTTCGTCATTCCCATGCTCGGTGCTTCCTTCTTCTTCTGTTGCGGCATAGGGATTGAAGCCGTAGGCATGGATGCCGAGCGGCCGGTAGCGCTGGTTCTCGGTGTAGCCGCTGGTGATGTGAGGAACGACCGGCGTTCCGGGAAAGTACTTCCCCGAGACCTGGCGGATGGCGGCGAACAGGGCCGTGTCGGTCGGCGAATAGTTGGCCACGCGGAACTCCGCATTCAGCGGTTCGATGCTGACGTTCGGGTCATTCACTACGCGCCGCAGCGCATCCAGCAAGGCTTTGGGGTCGCCACCGGGTAGGATGCGCACGTCCAGATTGGCCCAGGCCTCCGGCGGAATCACGTTGGTTTGTTCAGAACCGCCCATCATGGTCAATGAGATCGTGTCGCGCAGCAGGAAGTTCAGCGACTCATCATGCTCGACTTCCTCCTGGAACTGCCGGTCCGTGACCGCCTTGCGGACGTCGCGATACTGACGAGCGCGCTCCGCCGGTTCGTAGGCCGCCATGTCGCGCAGGAATTCATCGACCACGGGCAACACTGTGAGGGGCGTGCGGTAGGCCAGGATGCGATCGAGCGCGCGCACCAGGCGATTCGGAGCCGAGTCCAGATTCGGACGCGAGCCGTGCCCGGGGCGGCCGTGTGCAACCACGTGCAGCCAGAAAGTTGTTTTCTCGCCCACGTCCACGCCGACATATTTGACCTTGCCATTTTCGAGCAGATTCTCGCCGCCCTCATTAATCAGAAACTCCGTGTTCCCGACCAGGTCGCGGTGGTGAGCGATAAACCAGTCCGTCCCCGTACCTTCGGCTTCTTCATCGCTGACTGCGAGAAAGATGACGTCACGGTCCAACGGCACCTTCTCGCGCTTCAACATGATCATGGTCATCAGTTGCGCCAGCCCTTCATCCTTCATGTCCTGAGCGCCGCGGCCCCACAGGTAACCATCCTTGATGTCGCCGCTGAACGGAGGAACCTTCCAGTGCGAGGCGTCGCTGGTGACCACGTCCATATGGTTCAGCAGAATGATTGGGCGCTTTGCCTCAGCCGTGGTGTGGGGAAGCCGCGCCCACAGATCAGCACGCCCGGGCGCGTATTCGAAAACCTGGTTTCCGATGCCCTCGTCATCGAGGATCTTCTTCAGGAACGTGGCCGCACGCGATTCATTTCCCGGAGGATTGGTCGTGTCGATGCGCAAGTATTGCTGCATCCAGGTGACGGCGAGGTCGGAATATTGCTGCAAGTGATTCGCAGGAATGCGCGAAGAGGCCACCGGAACAGCCTCGGCATCGGCATTCGCATTCGCTTCGCCCCAGGCTATACTCACCAGCAATGCGATCGAGGCAATGGTCAGCATGCAAAGTTTTTCCCATCTTTCACCATGTCTTGCGTTTGTCTTGCGCCCGCGCGACGTATTAGTGCGCCGAGCTGAGTCCACGTTCGCCAAGTTGTTCTCCCTCGCGGCCTTAGTTTCCACGCAGTTTTTATATCAGGTTCGCCAAAATTACCCTGCCTGTGCACATGCGGAGTATCTTCTCTCCGTCGGCGGGGGTACAATGCCCTTAGATATCAAGCAGTTAACTATTCAACCCTGCGGCCGGTTTTGGCATCCCAACTGTAATAGGAATAGCAGGCGCATGATTTTGGCGCCTTCAGTTTTCAGGCATGCGTTGCGTCAGCGCAGGCCGGCAAAGCGACCCACTGCTTGCTTCGTTTTCCGTTAGGGGACGCAACAAAAATCACGCAACACGCCCGTTTAGGCGTGCTGGAGTGGAGCCCCAAACGCTCCCCCAATTGGAGGAAGTCAATATGAATAGCCGCATTTTGCTTGCTCTGCCCCTGGCCGCGGCGCTATCGTTGCCGGCCCTTGCGCAGACCACGTCGTCAACTCAGGATCAGAATCAACCCGCCGCAACTTCTCAGTCCAACTCGAGTCAACCAAGTTCGAACGAGAATGCCACCGGCAAACAGCCTTTGCAGCCACCGTCCCGTGAGGGCTTCTGGGGACATCTGAACCCATTCGCCCGCAAGAGTTATGTGAAGCGGCAGACCGAACCGATTCGTGATCGGGTCAACGAACTCGATGATCTGACCGCCGCGAACGGCAAGGCGATCAAGGACACCGATTCACGCGCGCAAGCGGGCATCAAACTGGCTTCCGACAAGGCCAATGAGGCCGATCAGCACGCCGTCGACGCCGGCAACAAGGCCACCATGGCACAGCAGACGGCACAGCAGGCTACGCAGCGGCTGCAGACTGTTGAGACTGTGGTCGGCAACATCGATCAGTATAAGGCCTCGAACCAGACTGAAATTCGTTTCCGGGCTGGTCAGACCATGCTGAGCAAGAACGCGAAAGACGCTCTCGACGAAATGGCCAACACGGTGAAAGGGCAGCACGGCTATATCATCGAAGTGCAGGGCTTCTCGTCAGGCAGAGGGCAAACCGCGATCGCGAACTCGCAGAAGATGGCCGAGTCGGTTGTGCGTTACCTGGTGCTCAACCATGAGATCCCGGTCTACCGGATCTACCTCGTAGGCATGGGCAACGCTCCAATCGCGAATGCGGATGAGACCGCGAAGCCCAAGCACATGAGCGGCGGACGCGTAGAGGTCAGCCTGCTGAAGAACGATCTGGAGCAGCTCTCGAGCAACTCTGCGGCTCCAGCAACCAGTCCGGACCAGCAGCAGCAACCGAAGTAAGCTGGACAACTTGAGTTTGGGACCAACGGGCGCCTCGCCCGAGTCCCTCCCCCAGAGAAAGGCCCTCGCGCAAGCGAGGGCCTTTCTCGTGTTGGAAACAAAATAAGCGAGCAACGGACACAGCCAGGCCGTTTAACTACTTCAGCTTTTCGTACTCTGCCTTGGCTTGCTTCAGGATGGGGACATCTGGATCGGCAGCCTTCCACAGGGCGAAGAAATCCTGGTAAGCGGCTCTTGCTTTCGGAGTGTCACCTTGAAGCGCGTAGGCGCGCCCCACGCCCAGCCGAGCCAGGGAATAGAGCGGGCTGGTTGGATCAATGCCGCGATGATCAAGAATCTTCTGATACTCGGCGGCTGCCTTCACGCCATCTCGCGCCCTAAGAAAGGCTTCGCCGCGAATGTACATGGGCCAGTAAAGGGCGCCGTCCGGGGGGCCACCCCATTCGTAGGGCGCGGCTGACTCGAGCTTCGCAATCGCCTCGGCCGGGTTATTGCGCTGGATATCGTTGGTGGCTTGCGCTAATGGCAGCCAAAGCTGGTTGAGTAGAGTGTCGAACGGCCACTCCTTGGCAAGCTCGCCGACGAGCTTCAGGGATTGTGCGCCGTCCCCCTCGCGGGCGAACACGTACGCGGCGACCGATCGCGATTCCTTGTTGGCAGAGAGGGCCAGCGCCGCACTCATTGTCTGGTGCGCCTCTTTCAGAAAACCCAATTCCGAGTCACAGGTCGCCTCAGTCGCCATTATGCTTCCCGCGAATTCCAAGTAATTGTGGATTTTGGCCGCGCTGACGGCAGTAGCATAGCTTTCCCGGGCTTTCTTTATTCTTCCCTGAGCACACTCGCCCTGCGCTTGTAGAAGCAGTACCACCGGTACCTCAGGTTGCGCCTTTGCGCGCTCCACTTCCTGCCGCATGGTGGCTTCATCGCCCCGGATGACCGCCAGATTGTAAAGGAGGAGGTAGATCGTCCAGGAGTCGACTTTTTGTGCGATTGCCTGGTCCGCGACAGTCTTTGCCTCGTCGTAGCGCCCCAGAAACTGGTAAGCGCTGGCCAGATTGTCGCGGGCGTACCTGTCGTTCGGGTCCAGGCGAACAGCCTCGCTGGCATTGGCCACTGCCTTCTCGTGCTGGCCCATCACTTGATAGGCGAGCGCCAGGTTGTCTCGAGGAACGGAATCGCGAGGATAAGTCTGTTTCCATTGCTCGTAGATCTCGACAGCCTTTTCTAGTTGATTCCTGGCGGTGTCGTAGTAGTGCGAAGAAATATAGAACTTCTCCCGTTCGCTTGCCCGGTCTCGCAGATCAAATGCTCTTTGAATGTATCCGACTGCACTGCGGCTATCGCCCTCATTCCTGTAGGCGATCCCCAGCGTAGCCAACGCCATCGCAAAATTGGGGTCAAGTTCGATGGCGCGCTTCAGATGCGGGATCGCGGCCGCGTCGTCAAACTTCTGGTGCTCCGCCTGTCCCAGGCTGAAAGCCTGCAAAGCGTCCAGCGACGACGTAGTCGCCGCTTCCAGCGGTGTGGCGAACTTCTGAACCGAACCGATGGACTCGCCCAACTTTCCCCGCAGGCTGGATGCAGCCACGTCCAGCGACTTCAGCACCTGCTCTTTACTTTCCGCCTCAGCCTGCTCACGGGCCAGCGAATCCCCGCTCTGTGCGTTCACGGCCTCCAGCGAAACCACGTAATGGCTGCCGAGACTGGAAATCGAACCAGTCAGCATGGCCTTGACGCCTTCGCGCAGGCAGATTTCACGGGCCACCGCGCTTGTCACCCGCTCGTCGGGGGAGCGTCCCATGAAGCGCAAGGCTTCGTGAATGCGCGATTCCGGGAAAATATTTAGATAAGGAGACTCCTCCAGTTCCACCGCCAGCGCCTGTTTCAGCGTCCCGTCGAAAACGCCGTCGCCGGTGGTGTTGACGAAGTCGGCGAGGAGCACGCTGTCTTTCTCCGTCAGCTTGGCGGATTGCCTTGAGCGCCAGTAGAAGCCCAGGGCAACCAGCGCGGACAGCAAGACCAGAGCCGCAGGCACGATGATCTTCCAGGGCTTTCTCCCGGGCTCGCCAGCGGCAGGCCGCACAGCACTCCCTGAAGCGGAAGATGCGGGTACTGTTCGAGAAGATAAAGGCGGTACGGCGTGTCCAACTGCGGCCTGAACATTGGACTCCGAAGCGACTTCGACCGAACCGGAACTGCCCGCGACGGCACGCCCGGACTCCGTGTCGCGCTTCAACCGCTGCAGGTCGGCGCGAATGTCAGCGGCATGCTGGTAACGCAGATTGCGGTCCTTCTCCAGCGACTTGTTGATGACGTCTTCGAGCTTCGCAGGCAAGTCCGGATTCAGGCGAACAGGAGAAGTCGGCGCGCGATCGAGAATGGCCTGAAAGATCAGCGCCGACGTTTCGCCCCGGAAGGGTAACGTGCCCGTGGCCATCTCGTACAACACCACGCCGAAGGAAAATAGATCGGTTCGAGCGTCGAGATCCTTTCCCTTGGCTTGCTCGGGAGACATGTACGCGACCGTGCCCAAAGTTGACCCAGGGCTGGTCAAGTGCTCTTCGACAACTACGCTTTCGGGCGCGGTGACGTCCGGCATCCCGCCGGAAGAAGGCGGACCGGCTTTTACTTTAGCCAAGCCAAAATCGAGAATCTTGGCGTGTCCGCGCTTGGTGACGAAAATATTTGCGGGCTTGATGTCGCGATGGACGATGCCCTCGGCATGCGCAGCGTCGAACGCATCGGCAATCTCGGTGCCCAGCGATAGAATCGTTTCCAACTCCATCGAACGGCCGCCGATCAGGTGCTTCAGCGTGGTCCCGTCGAGAAATTCCATCACGAGAAACACCTGGCCATCCTGCTCGCCGATGTCGTGAATGGTGCAGATGTTCGGGTGGTTTAAGGCCGACGCAGCCTTGGCCTCGCGGCGGAAACGCTCGAGCGCTTGGCGGTCCTGGGCGAGATTTTCCGGAAGAAACTTTAGAGCGACAAAGCGGCCCAGCCGGGTGTCTTCGGCCTTGTAAACCACACCCATACCGCCGCCGCCGAGTTTTTCAATGATGCGGTAATGCGAGATGGTCTGACCGATCATGGTGCAGGAACGAGCATGGCATGCCATGGTAGGTGTGCAGGGAGTGGAAGTCAAACCAACGCACCGTTCGGACATTCCGGGTCTGTTAACACGGCGGAGAAAGCGTCTCTACGGGTCCGTGCGGTGGGTACACCGGTATGCTCTTGCGAGCAGTCATCCAAAACAACTCAACAACGCGTTCAATTCTCCACCCTTTGCAGCCTGAACATCACGTTACCCCACTGCACCTTCGCCCGCATCTGGACCGGCATGTGATCGGCGTCGTCGGTGAACCAGACCATAAGCTGGCCCTTGCCCTGGAGTTTACCGGTGGTGGCCTCCACTGAGAGGCGGACGGTTTGGAATGTTCCCGCCGGAACCTTGACTTGTTCGCGGCCTTCGACGCGTGCCGCGGCCAGCGTGGTCTTTCCGCCATCGGTAACCGGAAAATCGATGCTGTTCCCCGGCTGCAGCGGCAGGGATGCGGCGTAGAAAAACCCGCTGATGACATCAGTCGTGCATCCGGGCACGTCGTTCTCTTCGTGCTTGGTTGCGCCGGTCTGCAAGTTTTTTTCGTCCAGTATGCTTTTACGCCGTGCCAGGTCGATCTGAATTTGGGTCTCTCGCTTGTGCTTGCCTTCTTCGGCGTGTTTGAAAATTCGCGTGGTGCAATAGGTCCGGGGATCGATTCGCGTCTCGAACACGTCACGTACCGGAAAAAGTAGATTGACGGCGCCGGAGGAGTTTGCGGCCATGGTCAGTTTCTCGAATGCGCCGTCTGGCTGGAGCTTGATCGTCGCCGTGCCCGCAGTAAAGACATGCCACTCCGCCGTGAACACAAGAGTCTTGCCATTGGGAAAGCGGTAGTTCTGCGGTGGGGGCAAAATTTGTGCTTGGGATGCCCGAAACGCAGGCTGTCCGTTTTGTTGCTGAGAAATTGACTGCGCGTTCGGAGTGCCGGTTGAACTCAAAGCAACTGCAACCAACAAGAGCAACGTCCCGGGGAAGGAGGTCTTTGCGAACGAGAGCATGGCTAGTTCGATGCGGACCGACATAGCTTCGTTGAATATCTTTCACTCGACGTAAGCCTGTTAATGCGATCCTCGGATGAGCACGATCTTCAGTGCGAGCGCGGCCATCATGGCCAGCGTTCCAAGCAGCGCGTTGTACTCGCGATGCTTCAGATAGAGTTCCAGAGAGAAGCCGGACGAAACTTCATTGCTAGCGTTCGGGGAGGACACGAACCGCGGGAACATTCTCGGGACCCGCCGCGCATATTCATCGAACTCTGGAAAACGCTGGCGCAGGAATGCTTCCTCGTTGTGCATCACGGGAAGATAGATGGCGAAGAACATGATGACCAGACCGATACCCACCCACCAGCTGCGAGCTGCTACGGCAAATCCGACTCCAATCAGCAACGACCCCAGGTAAAGCGGATTGCGCGTGTAGGCGTACGGTCCGGAGGTAGCCAGAGCCTCGTTCTTACGCACATGGCCGGAAGCGAGCGCGCGAGTCAGAAGTCCGGGTAAGACCACGACGGCGCCTAAAGCCATGGAGCGCCACGTAGGTCTCGCCAGCCAGAAATAGAGCACCGCGAAAAGGAATCCCAGCGGCACGCGTATGCGGCGCGCAATGCGCGACCATTCAGCCATGAGTCCTTTCCATCATTGCGAAGGCCTCGCCAGCAACTCGCGGGCGGCAGCGGCAACCGCGTCTGTGCCGATCTCCAGCATTCCCTCGTCTGGCTGCGAACGACGAGCATGCGAAGTCGCGCTGGCGGAGTTGCGCAACACGATGCTGCGGGTTCCGTAGGGCCCGTTACGCGCCGGATCCGTCGGACCAAAAATCGCAACCACCGGAACTCCCAAGGCCGCAGCCAGATGCATCGGCCCCGTATCGCCGCCAACGAATAGCCGGGCGCGGCGTGTGAGCGCAATCAACTCTGTGATCGAACACTTCATGGCCCGTGCCGCCCCTGCACCAGCGGCTTCGACTTCGCGAGCCAAGCTCTCTTCACCCGGACCGTAGTTGACAATCGAACGTACTCCCTCGCTGGCGAGTTTGCCAGCCACTTGGCCATAACGCTCCGCCGGCCATCGCTTCGCTCCCCAACCTGCGCCCGGATTCAGAACGGCAAAGTCTGTGATTCCCTCTTCTGAAAGCCTCGCGTCTATTCGCGCCTCAGCCTCCGGGTCGCGCGGAAACTCCACGCGAGGTATTTTCATTTTCTGCTGCGCAACCGCCTCGGCGACTGAAACGTTTTGCTCAATCACATGCGATCCGCGCGCGACCGCCGTGCGCGTGTACCACATACTTGCGGGAGACTCGCGGGGCTCGGCCGCTCCGTATACGATCCCCGCGCCCGACCAGCGCGCGAGCAAGGCTGACCGAATCGCTCCCTGCAAATCCACCGCAACCTCGTAACGCGCTGCCCGCACGTCGTTCCACACGGTTGCGATCTGTTGCAGAGTCGCAATTGTGCCCAGTGACTTTGGCCAGCCGGTGAGGTTCACCCTATGGACCCAGTCCGCGAGCGGCCGTTGCGGGGACCGTGGTCCTCGACGCGGCGCTCCGGGGGCGCATAGAAGCTCGGCCCAACGCTCTTCAATCAGCCAACCGATGGTTGCGTGGGGATACGCGTCGCGCAGTGCGTATGCGGCGGGCAATGTGTGGATAACGTCTCCCATGGCGCTGAGGCGCACGATCAACAGGCGCTCAATTGTGGTGGCGGAGGATGAGCCAGGAAGAGCGAGACTCCTTCCCGCAGATGGAATGCTGTTCCCCGTCTGTGTGGCGGAAGAACGCGGGCTCATGAGGACTTCTGCCCTCGATCATTCTTCGACAGGCGCGAGCGGATGATTTCGCTGGTGGAATGATTTTTCGCATCGCCGACAATTTCCACGCGCCCTCCGTATTCCGTAACCGCGTCGCGCTCGGGAACGGAGTCCGCCGTGTAATCGGTGCCCTTGGCCTGGATGTCCGGGCGAATCTCGCGAATGATGGCGCGGACATCGAGTTCGGGGAAGACGACCACCGCATCGACATCCGCGAGTGCGGCGACAATTTCGGCGCGTTCTTCTGCCGGCATGACCGGACGTCCCTCACCCTTGAGTGAACGCACCGACTCATCAGAATTAATCGCGACCAGCAGCTTGCCACCGAGCGCCTTCGCCGCCCGAAGATAACGCACATGGCCCACGTGCAGCAGATCGAAATTGCCGTTCGCGAGTGTGACGCGCTCTCCCGCGCGCCGCCATTCCTCCACCCGCAAGCGAAGTTCGTCGCGCTGCAGAATTTTGTCTTGTCCGATTTTGCTGTTTCCGCTCAATGAGATCTTGTGGCCGGGGGCGCCTGGTCAAGCGCATGCAGCAATTCCTGTCGCGAAACTGTTGCGGTGCCTCGCTTCATGACCACAATTCCGCCGGCGTAGTTGGCCAGTTGCGCCGCCTCCTCCGTGCTCGCTCCCGCGGCAAGCGCCGCGGTAAAGGCAGCGATCACCGTATCTCCCGCACCCGTGACGTCGGCAACCTCGTCGGAGCCAAAAATCGGGATGTCCACCGGTTTGTGGCCATGATTGAAAGCGACCATGCCGTCGCGTCCGCGAGTGATGACCAGCGACTGCAGCTTCATCCGCTCCATCACCTGCCCGCCGGCTGCGAGCAACTTTTCCCAGTCTTGCCCAATCCGTAGGCCCAGGGCGTCTTCCACTTCCGGCTCATTCGGAGTGGCTGCGGTTATGCCTGAATATTGCAGCAGCCGGTGCCGTGAGTCGAGAATGATCGGGAGCGCTTCCAGCTTACCCTTTTCCCGCAGGGCATTCACGATCGCGGGCGTGGCCGCGCCGTAGCCGTAGTCAGAAACCAACAGCGCGTCCGACGCATGCGCATACTCGCGCGTTGCCAGATACAGTTCGCGCATCAGGTGGTGATTCGGAGGTTCCTGGGGCTCGCGATCCACGCGTACCACCTGCTGGCGCGCCGTGTGCGTCATGCCCGCAAGAATGCGGGTTTTCGTGACTGTCGTGTAAGTCTTATCTTTCAACACTCCGCTGAGCGCAATCCGTTTGTGGCGGAAATACTTCAGCAGCAAACGCCCTGGCTCGTCGTCTCCCACGATACCTACGGGAAGGACATTCACGCCGAGGTCGGCCAGATTATTCACTGCATTCGCGCCGCCACCGGGCAGAACGGTTCGTTCACGGTGCTTCAGGATGAGCACTGGAGCTTCGCGCGATACGCGTGAAATCTCGCCGAAGACGAATTCGTCCGCGACCAGGTCCCCCAGCAGGGTTACTGTGACCTTGGGAAAGGCTTCAACAATCTTTCGCAGCCGATCGGCTTCCTTGGGATGTTTGGTCATCAGATCCGGAGTTCACAATCCAAGTAAACGCTGTGCACACGGCATTCTCTCATGCTGCGCGCGTCCCTTCTTCGATTCTGCGCAGCATGGTATCCACGGCGTTAGCTGCGTCGTCCAATTCCATCTTCACTGGCACCACCGACAAGGGCTCAAGCGCGGAAAGGTAGCCACCCAGATTCACGGCATCCTTCTCGGTTGTGACAAAACCGCCAGCCTCGCTGCGTTGCTTGAGTTGCAGGAGTTCGTCGATGTCTCTCTCAGTGTAGGCATGATGGTCACGATAGAAGGCCTCGGCCACCGGCTCGATGTTCGCTGCCCGCAACTGCAGCACAAAGCTCTGCGGACGGGCAATTCCGCAAAAAACTACCGGCCTCAGTGGAACATTCCTTGGGATGATTCCTCTCCGCACGCGCCAGACGAGTTTGCCTTCGAGGGGAAGTGAATCTCCCGAGGCGCCACTGGCGAGCACAATCGCGTCGGCCCGGCGCAACGAACTCAGTGGCTCCCGTAATCTGCCGCCGGGAATTAATCGGTCCCCAATGTCGGGAGGCGTAACCATCACAATGTCAAAATCCCGTTCCAATGAACGGTGCTGAAAGCCATCGTCCAGCAGATGCAGTCGCGGTCCAAATCGTTTCTCGGCGAAGTCACCGGCCTGGAAGCGATTCTCTCCCACAACGACGGGAACCTGCAGCTTGCGCGCAATCAGCACAGGCTCATCGCCGAAATCGCGAGGCAAGCCACCCGGATCCACAAGCAGCACTCCGCGAGTCTGGCGTCCGTAGCCGCGCGAAAGTACATCGAACTCGATCCCCCGCTCCTTCAGAAGTTCACCTAACAGCAGAACGAAGGGTGTCTTGCCGGAACCTCCGGCCGAGAGATTCCCAACGCTGACTACGCGGCCCGTGAGGTGTCGCGGTCGGAGTAAGCCGCGGTCGTAGAGCATATTCCGCGCCCCGACGACGCCACCGTAGATGGAAGAGAGGAGGTTCACTCTGTGCGCGCGGCTTGCGCCGAGGAGCGCGGCTGCACCCCGCGGGTGGCAAGAAGTTTCTCCAGCGCCTCGATTGTCCGCAGTGTCGCTCCCGTCTGGGATTTCATTGTTTCCGCCGCTCGCCGCCCCAGCGCTGCCCGCTCACTATCGTTCGCCAGAAGTTCCATGAGAGTTAAAGGCAGTTCCGCCAAACCCACGACCCGCAGGGCATCCCGGCTCTGAAAAAGGCCCACGATATCGCGAAAATTTTCCGTGTGGTTCCCAATGACAATGGCCGCGCCATGTTGTGCCGGTTCAATGATGTTGTGGCCGCCCCTTGGCACCAGACTTCCGCCCACGAATGCGACATCGGCCAAAGCGTAGAGCGCCGCCAACTCTCCGATCGTGTCCACCAGCAAAACTCCGCCGGTGATGGGCTCGTCATGCCAATTCGATCGCCGCCAAAAAGGGATGCCCATCTCTTCTAGTAGCGTCGCCACGGCAGCGAAGCGTTCCGGATGGCGTGGCGCGAGAATCATTGCCGCCCGTGGATGGGCGACCAGAACATTCTCAAACGCTTTCAGCAACAACGACTCTTCCCCTTCGACCGTGCTGCCGCACACCAGCACGGGGCCGGTACCCGACTCCCCCAGCGATCTTCGCAAGGTCCCAATGATTGGTGGCGGGGCTGGAAGATTCATATCGAACTTAAGATTGCCCGTAATCTGCACTCGTCCTTTGCCGGCTCCGAGGGACTGCAGCCTTGTGGCATCGTCCGGCGTCTGTGCCAAAAACAAGTCTACGTTTGCGAGTACTTTCCGCAGTGCCCACCGGAACTTCTGATAGTTCGGCCAGGAACGATCTGAAATCCGTGCATTGACGATCGCGATGGAAGCGCCGCTGGCATGCGCCAGATGCAGAAAATTCGGCCAGAATTCTGTCTCCGCAATGACCACGAGTTCCGGCCGCAGGGCGCGCAGGTAAGGGAGAATGGCAAACGCGAAATCCATCGGAAAATAGAAGACGTTCTCTTCGCCGAAGCGTTTGCGGGCCAGGACCTGTCCGCTATCCGTGGTAGTGGTGACGACGATCCGATGCTCCGGAAAGCGGCGCCGAAGTTCCTCGACCAGGCCACGGATAGCGAGTACTTCCCCGACAGAGACGGCATGGACCCAGATTACCGGTTGGGCGTGAGCCGCAGAGCCTCCAGCCCGCAGCCGCGACGGGACGTGTCCGAAGCGCTCGGAAAGTCCCTTGCGGTACTTGCCATGGCGCAGCATTTGGAACGCCCAGTAAGGCGCACTCAGGAGCATCCCAGCGCCCAAGAGCAAGCTGTAGAGGAGATAGATCAAGCTGAGCCATTCTAAACTCCGCTTCACCGGCAGGCGCAACCGTTGCCTTTATAATCGGGAGCATGCGGTCCGCGCCCAGATTGTGTTCCCGCTACGTGCTTCTCGTCCTCTGCGCTGTCGGAGGGCTCTCGACTTCTCTCGCGGCCAAGAACTTCGTGAAGCCGGTGGCCCAGCCGGCCAGAACTTACCCGGCGCACGATGACCATCCGGCGGAAAAGGTGAGCATAGCCGCCGACCCTTATGACATGCCGGACAAATCCAACATTTTTTCGGTTGATTTCCGCGAGCACGGATTTCTGCCGATCTTTTTTGTTGTGACCAACGACAGCGATCAGCCTGTTTCCATCGCGAACGTGGAGGCCAAGCTGGTCACGGTGAATCGCTCGAAGCTCACCCCCACCTCTCCGGAGGATATCTACCGTCACCTGGCGAATCCGCAGGCGCGCACCAGTTCCCCTTTTCCCATCCCGCAGAAAAAGGTGAAGGGCACAATCAGCAAGAAAGAAATGGATGAGATCGAATCCGCACAGTTTGCCGCGAAAGCTGTGGAGCCGCACACGACTCAGTCCGGATTCCTGTTTTTCGATGTAGGAGGTATCTCCGCGCCCCTGGCCGGTGCGCATCTGTACGTCACCGGCGTCACCGACGCGAAGGGCAGCGAGCTGATGTATTTCGAAATACCCATGGAGAAATATTTGAGCGCGCCGTCGAAACAATAGGTTGCGCGATACGTTTGTCTGGAGCATTCAGGGCAGGACCTTATAATCAGTATTTATGGTCACCACGCCACACACTTCCGTCGCCTCCCGCACCAAGTACGAGCCGGTAATCGGCCTCGAGGTCCACGTTCAGCTTCTGACGGCGACGAAGATTTTCTGCTCCTGCTCCACGCGCTTCGGAGCTCCGCCGAATAGGCAGGTCTGCCCCGTGTGCCTCGGAATGCCGGGCGCCCTGCCGGTGCTCAACCGGAAGGCAGTCGAGTTCGCCACCCTGGCGGCGATGGCTTTACAGTGCCGTATCAACGAGACTTCCATCTTCGCGCGGAAAAATTATTTTTACCCCGACCTGCCCAAGGGCTACCAGATTTCGCAGTACGACAAGCCGCTGGCCGAGCATGGCTTTATCGAAGTGCCGAAAACCGGCGACGGAAACCGGGAACTGAGAACTGCCCGAAAAAAGATCGGGATAACGCGCGTGCATCTTGAAGAGGACGCGGGCAAGAGCCTGCACGAGGGCTTTTCTGAGGCCGCCGAGAAGACTGCCATCGACCTCAACCGCACGGGCGTTCCATTGATCGAAATCGTCAGCGAACCTGACATTGCCACGCCCGACGAAGCCTACGAATACCTGACACGCCTAAAAGAAATCATCCTCTACACAGGCGTCAGCGACTGCAACATGGAAGAGGGCTCGTTGCGCTGCGATGCGAACGTGAGCGTACGTCCGCGCGGCCAGAAGGAATTGGGCACAAAGACCGAAATCAAAAATGTGAATTCGTTCCGCTTCATCCGCGAGGCCCTGGAATACGAAATCGACCGCCAGATCGAAGTCATCGAATCCGGCGGCAAGATCACTCAGGAGACGCGGCTCTACAACTCGAATGAGGGCAAGACCTACGCCATGCGTTCCAAGGAACAGGCGCACGATTACCGCTACTTCCCCGAGCCTGACCTGCTTCCGCTGGTGGTCGACGACAAATGGAAGGCGGAGATCACCAAGTCCTTGCCCGAGTTGCCAGAGGCTCGCCGGCAACGAATGGTAAAGGAACACGGCATCACGGAATATGACGCGCAGGTGCTGACTTTTTCCAGGTCTCTCGCCGATCAGTTTGAGGCTGCGGCGAAAGCGGCGAAGAATCCCAAGCGTGTCGCCAACCTGGTGCAGAGCGAGTTGATGGGACGGCTAAAGGCGAAAGGCATCGACATTGAGCGCTCTCCGATTTCCATGCGAGGGGTCGCAGCCTCCGCCGATCTGGTTGAGGCAGGGGCGATCTCCGGCAAGATGCTCAAAGATCTCTACGACCTCTGCTTTGAACGAGGCAAGGATTTCCCCGAAGTGTACGAGGAAGAAGGCCGCCCGCAGCAGTCGAGCGATACGTCCGCGCTGGAGAAGATGATCGACGAAGTGTTGGCCGCGAATCCCAAGCAACTGGAGCAGTATCGCGCCGGGAAGACAACGATGCTGGGATTTTTTGTCGGCCAGGTGATGAAGGCCTCAAAAGGCCAGGCAAACCCACAGCTGGTGAATGAGTTACTGGGTAAGAAGTTGGGATAATCGCACGTGTGTGTGGGGCGGACACTCTTGTCCGCCGCTTTTGACTTAGCCCTTATTTGCAGTTCCTCCAAAAGCGGCAGGGCCAACTGCCAGGCAACAATTCAAAATCAAGGTCAAAGGCGGCGGACAAGAGTGTCCGCCCGACACAACCAACATGTTACTCTGACCGTCACTTTGGTCATCTAAACCTCGTCTCCTCGGCCAAGTACCATGATGCTGGGCCTGTGTGAAGGCTGACCGCCTGAGAGTCGCCATGAAGTTCAAGCTCGATCGCATTATCAGCATTGTGACATTGCTTGCGTCGTTGCTCGCCATATTTCTGGTCCTGAAAAAACCCGCGCCCGTAGCTCAGCCGCAGGCTTCCGCGGCCATCACGGCAAACGCTCAGTCTTTCGATCAGAAACTCGCCCAGCTCGAGCTGGCGTCACAGCAATCGCAAGCATCGGCCAGGGACTACCCTCAAACATCGCAGACCAGCCAGCAGACCACCGCGCCCCGAGTGCAGAGTCCAAAGGCCGAGGTGCACATCAGTTCCGATGAGATTGGCGCCGTGATTGCGCAGTCGCTGGGTGAGGCCGGAAGCGGCGCAGCAGGCCTTTCTCCTGATTCGAACCTGGGCAGCGGAGCGCCCACGATCAAGGATCAGCACGTCAGCTTTGAGGGGGATGTCGTCCACGGACAATTTCTCGCACAGATCGCGGGCAAAGATGTCTGGGTAACTGTCTCCGGCCATATCGGGCAAAAGGATGGTTACGCCACGTTCGAGCCCACCGAATTCAAAGTGGGAGACCTGAGCGTACCGGTATCGCTGGTGAATCCCGCGCTGCAGAAGAAGCTGGCCGAAGAGCGCGACCGCATGAAGCTTCCGGACTTTGTCGGAGATGTGAAAGTGCAAAACAGCGAACTAGTGATGCAGGAAAAATAATCGTTCCGCGCGGTCAGGAACTGTTTCGTAGCGGCCTCTCGGTTCGCCCGACCGGATCAGTCGCACAGCCCCTTCAGAAACCGGATCCCACACGTGCTACCGGCAGCGCATTCTGAGCCGCAACTTTTGCATACCAGCGTCCTGACTCTTTGATGCTCCGCTTCTGCGTTTTAAAATCTACGTAAGCAAGTCCGAAGCGCTGGCTGAAGCCTTCGGCCCACTCGAAATTGTCAATCAGACTCCAGGCGTGATATCCGCGAACTTCAGCACCGTCAGCAATGGCGCGGGCCACGGCGGCAAGATACCGGCGATGATATTCAACCCGCCGGCCATCGGGGACGACCCCCTTCGCGTCGGGGACCTCGTTGTAGGCGCACCCGCTCTCAGTTATTTCGATCACGGGGCGGTTATAGTCGCGCGAGATGCGCATCACCATGTCATACAGCGCCTGGGGCCAGACTTCCCAGCCGATATCGGTTTTGGGACCCTGCTCTCCGCCAACCATTTTCACTGGGAAGAGCCACTGCTGGGCGTGAGCGAGCCGCTCCATCGCGCTCGACGCTGACGCGATCGTTCGGTAGTAGAGATTGATGCCGATGAAATCCAATGGCGCTCGCACTTTCTCCATGTCCCCTGCCTTGATACCCATGGTGGTTTCAGGCAGAAAAGTAAAAGCCTGCGGATAGCGTCCTCTGAGCGCAGGCTCAAGAAACCAGACATTGGTGATGGCATGAGCACGCTCGGCGGCAAGCTTGTCCTCTTCCGAATTGGTGGCCGGTTCGCATGATGACATGTTGAATGCAGTACCCACGCGCGCCAATGGGCGCGCCGCCTTTAGCGCTCGAAAGCCTGCTCCCTGCGCCAGATTCACGATATGTGTAGCGCGCAGAAAATCCAACAGACTCTGGCGTCCCGGAGCATGTGTGCCTTCCAGGTAGCCCAGGTCGGTGAAAGCGGAGGGCTCATTGAACAGCATCCAGTCGGACACGCGGTCGCCCAGCGCGCCAGCCACGAGTTGCACATAATCTGCGAAGCGATCAGCCGTATCGCGATTGGGCCAGCCCCCGGCGTCTTCGAGGGCTTGCGGCAGATCCCAGTGATAAAGCGTGACGAACGGCCGGATCCTGGCCTCGAGCAAGGCATCCACCAGCCGGCTGTAGTAATCCACACCCTTGGCGTTAGCCGGGCCGGATCCCGATGGCTGAATGCGCGGCCACGAAATCGAAAAGCGGTAGCTGTTCAAGTTCATCGCGCGTACCAGGGCAATGTCTTCTCTCCAGCGGTGAAAGGAATCGCAAGCCATGTCGCCCGTGTCACGATTCTTGATCTTCCCTGGAGCATGCGCGAAGCGGTCCCAGATCGATTCACCTTTGCCGTCTTCCTTCCACGCACCTTCAATCTGGTAGGAAGCAGTGGCCGTGCCCCAGAAGAAATTATTGGGGAATCGAATTTCGGAGGAAGCGGCAACCTGCCGGGCAGGCGCGCTCGTGAAGGCTGCGGCGGACGACAGAGGGCCCGCGGCCTTGGACGAAACGCTGCACGCCGAGAAGAGACCGGCAGGCAGCGCTGCTATGGCCGTAGCGCTCGACACTGACTGCAGAAATTCCCGACGTGACAGGCGCAATGTAAGAACATCCTTCAACAATGAAACGGCTGCGGCGCGTGATCCCCTGTTCGTGCGTGATTCGGTGACATTCTACAGAGATAAAGGTTAACAGCCAAAGCTCTGAGATTTACAGTTTGAGGTTCTTCAGATACTCGCGGAACGGCTCACCCAGGTCTTCCCGCTTGAGCGCGAACTCGACCGTAGCCTTAAGAAATCCCAGTTTGTCCCCGGCATCGTGGCGGCGTCCTTCGTAAACATAGGCGTACATTTTTTCTTTTTGCAGCAGAAGCCGCATGCCATCGGTCAGTTGCAGTTCGCCGCCCGTGCCCGTCGGGGTTTTCGCCAGGCAGTCAAAAATCGTGGGTGTCAGGATGTAGCGGCCAATGATTGCCAGGTTCGATGGAGCTTCCTCGGGCTTGGGCTTTTCCACCATATTCTTGATCTCGTACAGGCGTCCGTCAAAGCTGCCGTCCGCCGGCTTCACGTCGAGTACGCCGTAAGCCGAAATCATCTTCCCTTCGACCACCTGGGTGGCCAGCACGGAGCACTGGGTCTTTTCGAAGACCTGGACCATCTGCTTAAGGCACGGAATCTTCGCGTCAATAACGTCATCGGCAAGAAGCACCGCGAAGGGTTCTTTTCCGACAATTTCGCGGGCCATCAGCACCGCGTGACCGAGGCCAAGCGCTTCTTTCTGGCGGACGTAGGACACGTACATCATGTCCGAGATGGAGCGCACGATGTTGAGCAGGTCAGTCTTCCCGCGTTCCTCCAGCATCTTCTCCAGTTCGTAGCTGACGTCGAAATGATCTTCGATGGCCTGCTTGCCGCGGCCGGTGATGATGATGATCTGATCGCATCCCGAGGCCATCGCCTCTTCCACGCCGTATTGAATGATGGGCTTATCCACCAGCGGGAGCATCTCTTTGGGCTGCGCTTTGGTTGCGGGCAGAAAGCGGGTGCCCAGGCCTGCGGCGGGGAATACAGCTTTGCGAACTTTCATGGTCATGAGGGGTTCGTTGGTGGTTAGTGGTTGGTCACTAGCTAATGCCTGACCGTGGTTGATTGTACCCGTTGATGCCTAGCGCTGGGAACGAACCTCCGTTGCTGCTTCCGCGCTCGCCAGTTGCTCCAAAACGGTGCGCAGAGCACGCAGTACCTCTTCCGCCGCGGTTGCCTTCAGAACAAACCTTAGCATGCCATCTGGCGTGAACTGCGCGCCGCGTTGCGAAGAGACAAAGCGGGCCAACTGCTCCGGATCGACGGAAGCGTTCTGCGGGAACTTGAAGGTGACGAAGTCCCGCTTACGCTCGATGCTGTTCACCCCCACGCGCATGCACAACAACTTGAGCGAAGCGTACTCAAGCAAATTGCGGACCGCTGGCGGAGGCGGCCCGTAACGATCCTGCAACTCTGAGGCAACATCCGTCAGTTGCGCTTCAGTCTCAACGCCAGCCACGCGCTTATACATCCGCAGACGCTGGTTCTCTTCGGGGATGTAATCGCTGGGGATGCGGATGTTGAGTCCGAGGTTGAGCTGGGTTTCAGCCTCGTCAGGCGCGGCCTCTCCCTTCATCTCTCGTACAGCGCGCTCCAGCATCTGGGTATAGAGTTCGAAGCCAATGGCTTCGATGTGGCCGCTCTGCTCGCCCCCGAGCATGTTGCCGGCGCCGCGCAACTCAAGGTCAAGTGCCGCGATTTTGAATCCCGCACCCAGGTCTGAAAATTCTTTCAGCGCAGCCAACCGCCGGCGTGCGATGGGAGTGAGTTCAATCTCCGGTGGCAGCAACAGATAGGCATAGGCCCGGCGGTTCGAGCGCCCTACGCGGCCGCGGAGCTGGTAGAGCTCGGAGAGTCCGAGTCGGTCGGCCCGGTTGATGAGAATCGTGTTGCATAACGGAATATCAAGCCCGTTTTCGATGATCGTGGTTGCCACCAGGATGTCAGCTTCGTGATGCATGAACTTCAGCATCATTTTTTCCAGCTCGTTTTCTCCCATCTGCCCATGGCCTACGATGATGCGGGCCTGGGGAACCAGGGTTTGCAGCTTGGCTGCGATCTCGAAAATGCTATCTACACGGTTGTGGACGAAATAAACCTGCCCGCCACGTTCCAGTTCCTGCTCCAGGGCGGATTGAATCAGCTTCTCGTCCCAGCTCGCGACTACGGTCTGGATCGCCATGCGATCTTTCGGTGGAGTTTCGATCACGCTCATGTCGCGCAGTCCGACCAGCGACATGTGCAGCGTGCGTGGAATGGGCGTGGCTGACATGGTGAGTACGTCCACCTGCTTGCGCATCTGCTTGATGCGCTCTTTATGGCGGACGCCGAAGCGCTGCTCTTCGTCCACGATGAGAAGGCCAAGATCGGAAAACTTGATGTCCTTGGAGAGAATGCGGTGCGTGCCGATCAGCACGTCAATCTTGCCCGCTTCCGTCTTCTGCAGAATTTCCTTCTGCTGTTTAGCGTTGCGGAAACGGCTGATCATCTCAATCGTGACCGGGAACGCCGCAAAGCGCTGCTTGAAGGTCTCGTAGTGTTGAAACGCAAGCACGGTAGTCGGCGCGAGCACCGCGACCTGTTTGTTGTCACTGACCGCTTTGAATGCGGCGCGCATCGCAACTTCCGTCTTGCCGTAGCCGACATCTCCGCACAGCAGACGGTCCATCGGCTGTGACGACTCCATGTCGCGGATAACGTCGGAGATGGCCTGCGCCTGATCTTCGGTCTCGTTGAATTCGAAGGCATCCTCAAACTCACGCACCCACTCGTTGCCCGCTGGAAATGCGTGACCCACAGCCGTCTTTCGCTCGGCATAGAGTTTGAGAAGCTCCTCGGTCATGTCCTGCATGGCCTTGCGCACGCGGGCCTTGGTTTTTGTCCAGGCGGCCGTGCCCAGATGGCTCAAGACGGGCTTCGCGCCTTCCGACGAACGATACTTCTGCACCAGGTCGAGTCGAGTCAGCGGAACGTAGAGCCGCGCGGCCTCCGCATATTCGAGCAGCATGAATTCCGTGCTGCCGTCGCCCTGGTTGATTTCCTTCAGGCCCTGGTACTGGCCAATTCCATGCTCCACGTGGACCACATAATCGCCAACCTGCAGGTCGCGGAAGTCCGAGAGAAACGCCGAGACTTTTGATTTCTGGCGCTGAGGCCGCGAAGCTACGCTCTCTGACTCGTCAAACAAGTCACGCGCGCCGAAAATGGCGAGATTGGCTTCCGGGAACACAACTCCGTCCGGGATGTAAGCTTTGGCGAGAGTCGTGGTCAGCACGTCTCCGGAGAAATAACTGGTTTCGTCGGCGTAGCTTTCCCCACCACGAGTGCGGCTTCCCAGCCGGTACGAAACGTTGTACTCCGTGAAAACGTCCGCCAGCCGCTCGACCTCGCCGGTATTGGGCACCGCGAGCAGCACTTGCTTGCCTTCCCCCGTCAGCTTTTTCACCTCTTCGAGCATCGACGGGACGGCGCCGTGAAAGCGGGGAGCGGGTTGCGAAAGGAACGAGACGGCGGTCTCGGCCTCGCCTTCGTCACTACGGGTGATGCCCAGGTGCTCGACATCCGCGCCAGAAAGGCTACCGACTTTCTGCCACCAATCATCAGGCGCCAGATACAGATCCTCAGGACGAACAAGATTTCCCACCCCGCTGCGCTCGTGCATTTCGCCAACCCGACTCCAGAAGCGGTCCAGTTCATGTTTAAGCTGATCGGGTTCGTCGAGCAGAACCGCAGAGCGGGGAAGCAGATCGAACAGGCTGCGATCGGCTCCAGCAACCGGAGCGTAAAACTCCCAGCCGGGAAACACCGTCACCCCACCGGAGCGGACTGCGGCTTCGACCACATCTTCGGAGCCCGCGATGCGCTTTCCCGACAACCGTGTGTGGATTGCCCCGAGCAGTTGGTCACTGACCGGCGTTTCGGTTAAGGGCAATAGCAATGCTTCATCCACAGGATTGGAAGATCGCTGCGACAGCGGATCAAACCTGCGAATGGATTCCACTTCGTCCCCGAAAAACTCGATGCGGACGGGCCGCTCCGCCTCGGGCGAGTAGACATCGAGAATCCCGCCACGCAGCGCATACTGCCCCGGCATTTCGACCACATCGGCGGAGCTATAACCGACCGTGTTGAGATGCGCGAGCAGAGCGTCGGTTTCGAGCGACTCCCCGCGGCGCACGGTTCGGGCAAGGTCGGCATAGTAGTCCGCCGATCGAAGGCGGATCGCCGTGGCTGCCACCGCAGAGACCACAATCGACGCGGTACCCGCAGCAATCTTCCACAAGGCTGTAGCCCGCTCCTCCTGAAGTTCAGGATGCGGCGAGAGATTCTGGAACGGCAGGACATCGCGAGCGGGCAAGGCGACGACCAAGTCAGGGTCGCAGGCGCCGGTGAGCTCGCAGAAACCTTGCAGCACAGGAACCAGGTCCTCAACGGCGCGATTGTCATTCACCACGAAGACCAGCGGACGGTCGGCCGCACGCCGTAACAGCACCAGCAGCAAGGCTTTTGCTGTGGGCGTCAGCCCAGACACACGGATACGCCCCGTGCCCTCTTTCAGGTGGGAGGCAACACGCGTGAAGGCGGGAAGTTTTTCCACGTCCGCGAAGAGTTCGCGAACGAAGGGAAGAAGCATGCCGATTGATTTTAACAGGAACCAGGTTGCCTCACTGCGCAGGGAGAGGGATAGTTTCCAAATAGCCGACGGTCCGTCCGGTATACCCCGTTTCCTTTGATAAGAAAGTACTTTACTATATAAAGGCAATCGCCCGGCGGCTCCTTGAGTCATTGGCCGTGCGGAGGTCCTGATGAACGCACCGATGAAGCACCGGCGGCTAGCCCGCCGGATATTCAAAGGCTTTGCAGTGTTGGCCATGTTGGGTGTCCTCGGGGTCGCGGCGTTGTTGGTCTCCCTCTGGATGGAGCACAGAACCGAGGTCACACTGCCGACACCCACGGGACCATTCGCGGTTGGCCGCGCACTCTATGATTGGGCTGATGATGAGACATTGGACGCGCTAGCGCCGGTGCCAGGAGTCAAGCGCGAACTCCTCGTCTGGATCTGGTATCCGGCGGTGGCTGGGCAAGCAACTGCCATTGCCGACTACCTGCCCGCTCAGATGCGGGCGGCGGCCGAACCCGCTGGCGGTCCGCTGAGACTTCTAACGCGAGATCTGTCGAAGGTCCATGGGCACAGTCTTCGGAACGCCGACGTGTCACCGCAGCAGCGACCGTACCCTGTCGTGATCATGAGGGCGGGGGCTTCTCTCGAAGTGTGGAATTACTCGACACTCGCCGAGGATCTGGCCAGTCACGGTTATGTCGTCGTGGGCTTCGACGCGCCTTACCGCACCTTTACCGTCGCTTTCCCTGACGGCCGCGTGATGAGACGGATTCCGGAAAACAACCCGGAACTCTGTCTTGAGAAAACGGGCCAGGAGCGGGACCGTTGTGCGAACAGGCTGCTGAGTGCGTGGACTGCGGACACCGCGTTCGTCCTTGATCGGTTGGAGCGATTGAACACCTCGGATGCATCCGGCAAGTTCACCGGACGGCTCGACATGACGCGCATAGGAGTATTCGGCCACTCCTTTGGTGGGGCCGCAGCCGCACTGTTTTGCCACGAAGATCCCAGATGCAAAGCAGGCATCGATGTGGATGGCGCTCCACACGGCAGCGTCATTCAAGCAGGAATCGATCGCCCGTTCATGTTCCTTCTAAGCGACCACAGCCATGAGTCCGACCCCGAGAGCCGTCAGATCCTGGCCAACATGCAATCAATTTACGATCGTCTGCCGGGGGATGGAAGGCTACGCCTCGTGATCCGTGGGGCGAACCATTTCCTCTTCAGCGACGACGGAGCATTGCTAAAGAGCCATATGGTGCAGCGGACGCTCCGAATGTTGGGTATTCTCGGTATCGACGGACGCCGCCAACTTGCCGTGACGGCGTACTGCTTGCGCAGCTTTTTCGACGCGTACCTTAAGGGGGCAGGTTCTTCGCGGCTCAAGATTTCATCTCCGCTTTACCCCGAGATCCAGGTTCTCGAATGAAGCACCTCTCGGCGGCGATCGTGCCCGGACACGGCCTACCTCGGAAACTACTACTGCCTCATTCCCGCAGCAGCGGACGAGTCAGGCACGTCGGGCCGCCGCTGCCGTTGATGCAAATTTCACTTGCAGGGAAAGTTCGGACATCGAATCCGGCTTGGCGCAGACGGCCATTGGTCTTGCGGTTCTCTTCGACGGCGAGCAGGCGCTTGTTGCCAAGGGAGAGGACGTTGCAGGCCAGCGTGTCGCGCTCCGAGTCATCAATCCGGATAAACTTGAATCCCCGCGATTGCAGCAACTCGACCGTCTCGACCGCCAGCCATGGAAGATCGACCAGCGCCGTTTGTTCGTCCAGTAAACTGATCAGCGACATGAGATGCAGGCACGCGGAGGGTCCTGGACCGTAGGGCAGAGGCGCCGAGAGCACCTCGACTCCCTTCGGCGAAAGCAAGTCGCGCATCTGCTGAATACCGGCGGCGTTCGTGCGATAGCCGTGGCCGATGAGCAAAGTCTTGAGATCGAGCCAGACCATATCTCCGGCCTCGGTTGTTCCGGGTGCGGCGATCTTGCCGAGCGTCGGGATGCCGAGAGTCTCAGAGAATGACCCGTGATGCCCACCTTCCGCCACACGATTGCTTTTGCCCGGGCGCATCACGATCAGTCCGAAATCGGTGGCCAGCGACGCATCGTGCGCGTACACCGCATCAAGAGAAAAATCTTGGGCCGGAGACAGTTCCACCACTTCCGCCCCAGCGTTCTGGAGTTCGCGGCACAGCATCTCGTGCTGAGCCTGCGCTTTAGCAAAATCCGGCGCGTGCTGGAAGCCAAGCTTCTGCCAGGCAGTCGCGCGCTCAGACTCGTTCCATCCGGCATTGCGGGGCGAGCACACCAGCACGCGCTGCAGCGAGCCGACCATCGAATGCCCGTTGAAGCTTGCTGCAGTGATTGCTTCCGTCATAGTGTCCTGATTAGCCATTTGAAATGGTCGCCCTTTGAAAAAAAGACAGCTTTTGAAACCGCCAGCCCTTGTAGGAATCTAAATGGGCATCATGGCAAAAGCAACGTGGGAAGGCGCAGTCCTCGCCGAAAGCAATCAGACCGTCGAAGTGGAAGGCAACCAGTATTTTCCGTCCAACGCGGTCCGCAAGGAATATTTCCAGCCCAGCAAGGAACACACCGTATGCCCCTGGAAGGGCACGGCGAGCTATTACGACATTGAAGTCAACGGCAAGCGCAATCCGGCAGCGGCCTGGTACTACCCTGAGCCGAGCCCCGCGGCGAAGCAGATCAAGGACCACGTCGCATTCTGGAAGGGTGTGAAGATCGAGAAGTAACGCAGATTGCGCGAACTGGAGCAAGAAAGCGGTAACCCGTGGCTGTTCTAGAACTCCACGTGGGCCCGCAGGGACGGCACGATCACGGGTCCCCGATCACGATTGTAACCGGGGTTGACGATGTACTGCAGTCCCGGTGCCAGGTAGAGGCCTCGCCACACGTGCGCTGTGTAGTACGACTCGACAATGTTCTCCCGCCCGTAGTTCAACCTGCCATCGCCGATCAGGAAACCGTAACCGCCATTCGCAAGATAGTTCTGATGATCCTTCTTGATTCCATTGGAAACGAAGGCAACGCCGGCACGATCCTGTTTGCGATTCCACTTCGCGCCATTCACACGCAGGCCCGTTGCGATCGTCAAGTCGATCTCGGTATAGGCGAATGATTCGGTTCTTCCGTTGTCCCATCCCCAACGGGCAAAAGCCGTAACGTTCGGTGTGAGGTTTTGCTCCAGGTTTATGCCAAAGCCATATTTCCGCGTAATGTGCCAGGGATGATGGGTGATGTCCGGTGCAGGAACCAATCCCTCTTCAAACTGGATGACTGCATCACGATAAATCCCCATGTTGGCGGAATTGGTATAGCCGAGCAACCGGACGACGCCCGCTTTCTTTGGAATCACGCCGTGACGCAATTCGAATTCAAAGTTCTCTGCGTGCGCCTTCCAGGGTTGCCAGACCAAGTCGATTCCATTAGCGACCTTTGGCATGAGAGCTTCGGCGAAACGGAAACCCCAGCTCCCGTCCTCGTAGTCTGCGACCGCGCCGACGGTGTAGCCGCGGGTATCAGCGGCATAGTCGTAGGCGCCGTCATTGTCGACTGACCAGTTGGTGAATTGAAAGTGAGTGTCGGAGCCCACCGAGTTCACGTCGAAAAAATCTGGCATGCTGAACTTGCCGAAGCGGACTTCCAGGCGGCGGCGCGGAAGTTCGTCGAACAGCGACAGAGGAGTGCGCAGGTTCTCAACCTTGTCATCACTGAGCGCGAACACCTTGTGGACCATGCCGCGTGCCAGGTACGGCGCCTTGCTGAGGGAAGGATTCCGCACGATGTCGAGATCAGGATTCCCTGCCAGGCCCAGGCCAGTGCTGAGGGCGGTCCCGCCGGCTTCTTCGACATCGACGAGAATCTCCGTCGAGTCATTGATGCGAACACCGCTATAGAGTGTCAGCACGCGTGAGAGGGCCTTTTCATAATGCGGGCTCAAACTATTCTTGCCGCTGTAGAGAGCGTGAAATCCAGGATGGGTCTGGAAGATGAAGTTCGCCTGTCCCGACAGCCAGAAGCGCGTGTCGTGGAAGTGCGCGAACATGGTCTCGGGGGCTGCGTCCGTAGAGGGATCGTCAGACTGGGCCGCAGAAGGATTATCGCTGGTGGCAGTGACTGTAGGCTGCTGTGCGGGAGCCAACTGACCGGATTGCTGTGCACGCGCCGGCATCGCCAAACCCACGACGATGGTCGCCCACAAGATAACGCTTCCCCACAGTGTGTGGATATTCGCGGATTGAATTCGATTCTGCATTGACTCTACTGTTGCCTTCGTCAACTTAGCGGGCGAACCAGCTTGACTTCTCCGCCAAATTGATTAACTCAAACCTATCACGAATAGTTAACTATAGTTAACTACAAAAGTCCGTACCCGGTATGAATGCAGCGATATTCTGCAGCTCATCACTGCCGCCCGCGGCGCCATGAACGGCCTTATGGCTGAATTGCTCGAGGATCACGTGCGCTTTCATGTACTCGATCCGGCGCGCAAGCCAAGTTCGGAGCAGGCGATCGCGGCGGATGAGTTAATCGATATCGTGCGTTCCTACCTGAAGTGATGGTTGTTGCCGGCGGGAAAAAGCTAACGAGAAAAAACTAAAAGGACAGCCCGGAGCCCCCGAGGCTGTCCTGCAACCCTCCCGGTTAGAAGGGCAACTTGGTGGACTTCAGGATAGCGCCGCTATGTTGCAGAATGATGGACGGATGATGAATTTCTGATTAATTCGTTCTCGAGAGCGCTGCTATAGTAGTCGCTTACGCGCAGTCTCATTAGTTGACATCCTTCTCCCTCCCGGAGGATTTGATGCCGTCCACTACATCCCGCAAGGTCGAACAGTCGCGCCGTTTGCAGCAACGCGCCGAAAGCATGATTCCGGGTGGGGTGAATTCTCCGGTGCGCGCGTTTGGTTCCGTTGGTGGCGATCCGCCTTTCATTGTGCGCGGAAAGGGCTCGCACATCTGGGACGCGGATGAAAACGAATACATCGACTACGTCGGATCGTGGGGACCGCTGATTCTGGGGCACGCCGCGCCCGATGTGCTGGACGCCATCTTGAGTGCTGCCTGCAACGGGACAAGCTTTGGCGCTTCGACACCGTCAGAGGCCGATCTCGCAGAGTTGGTATTGTCGGCATTCCCGCAGATGCAGAAAGTTCGCTTCGTCAGTTCGGGCACCGAGGCAACCATGTCGGCCATCCGCCTGGCGCGGGCTTACACGAAACGCAAATACATTGTGAAATTTGAAGGCTGCTATCACGGACACGCGGACGCGTTGCTGGTAAAAGCCGGGTCGGGAGTGGCCACGCTCGGCATCCCAGGTTCGGCGGGCGTTCCGGAGGAGTTCATTCAATTCACTCTGGCCTTGCCGTTCAATGACGTTCAGGCAGTCGAGCACGCCTTCCAGAAGTTCAAGCATCAGATCGCGTGCGTCATTGTAGAGCCGGTGGTGGGAAACATGGGCTGCGTTCCCGCCGCGGATGATTACTTGGTAGCTTTGCGTTTGATCACGGAACGCGAAAAAGCAGTCCTGATTTTTGATGAAGTGATGACTGGCTTTCGCGTTGCCTTTGGCGGAGCGCAGGAACTCTACAACATTCGTCCGGACCTGACGACGATGGGGAAGATCATTGGCGGTGGGCTGCCCGTGGGCGCGTACGGCGGGCCAAAAGAGATCATGGATCTGGTGGCGCCCTTGGGCCCGATGTATCAAGCAGGAACGCTCTCGGGAAATCCGCTGGCCATGGCCGCTGGATGCGCGACGTTGAAACACCTGCGCGACCGGAAAGACGAAATTTATCCCCGCTTGGATAAGCTGACCGGCGAACTGGTTGAGGGCGTGGCCGCTGCTGCTAAAGAAGTGGGTGTACCTCTCTGCTATAACCGCGTAGGTTCGATGTTTACATGGTTCTTCACGCCGGGCCCGGTGACGGACTGGGATTCGGCGTCGAAGTCGAATACTGAAGTCTTTGGCCGCTTCTTCCGCATGGTTCTCGACAACGGAGTCTATCTTCCGCCGTCGCAGTACGAGGCGGCGTTTCTCAGCGCAGCCCACACCGAGCAGGATATTCAGCAAACGATTGCGGCGGCGAAGCAGGCATTTGCGGCAGTGAAGGGATAAGGGTCTGAGCAATAAGTTTGGGACTGGTCCTCTAGCAGGTTGCTGAAAAACTTGATCCACTAACCTATTTAGAAAAGGCGCGAATTTATTTTTGAAAGGGCGCGGCTTTAAGCCGCGCCGTAAACGCAGAATCAACCGCGGGTTCAGCCGCTGAGGTTTTTCGGCAGCCTGCTTGCCGGTCCGGCGTAATCTAGGTTTTTTGCCGGTCCACCTTCTGCATCATCTCTGAAACCGTAACAAATTCGTATCCCTCTGCCTTGTAGCGCGTGAGCAGGCGATCTGTAGCGAGGACAGTTTGCGAACGGTCCGCACCCATCTGCTTATGCCCACCATCGTGCAGCAGAATCACATCGCCTCCACGAATCTGTTTTGTGACCTTTTGTTCGATGACGCTGGCCGACGGCGCATTCCAGTCGTAGCCGGTCACGTTCCACATAATCGGTTCGAGTCCCAGTTCGCGGGCGATGCGCAGCACTGCAGGACGGCGGCCACCAAACGGAGGACGGAATAGGTTGCTGCGTTCGCCGACCGCGTCGTTCAAAACGGCGTGGCCTTCAGACAATTCCTTGCGAATCTCAGCGTCGCTCTTAAAGATCAGCAAGGGATGCGTGAAAGTGTGATTTCCGACACTGTGTCCGGCTTTGAGGATCTCGAGGGCAATGTCCGGGCGATGTCGAACATAGCGGCCAATCAGGAAGAAAGTCGCTCTTGTCTCGTGCTTGGCCAGTACTTCCAGCAATCGCAGGGTGTGAGGATCGTTAGGACCGTCATCGTAGGTCAGGGCGATTTGCCGTGAGCCACGATCCAGTCCCGTGAACGTATGCCCGTACCATTGGCCAGTCGGAGCCATCGACTGGTAACCCGCAGCAACAGCAGCCGCTGCGGCTGTGGCACCGGTCATGGCAAGGCCAAGCATGCAGGGATTGTAAACGGAAGTGGAAATCCGAAGGCAGAGGTGAGAAATCAGAAGTCAGAAGTAAAAGCCGATCGCTGCCCTCTTTTCTGGTGTTTACTTCTGCATTCTGACTTCTTCCTTCTGCATTTTGACGTCGCACTTTTGACTTCCACCCCTCTGTTAACTCTTCCCTCAATTGCCTCTGCGCCGCAACCGAGCTATCCTGCCAATTCCGAGACAACGCACGAGCCCATGGCCAATCTTTTCGAATCGCCCCGCTACATTGCTGTGGAAGGTCCCATACGAGTCGGCAAGAGCACGCTGGCACGCCTCCTGGCTGAGCGGCTCAGCGCGCAGCGGGTGATGGAACCCGAGTCCAATCCTTTTCTAGGCGCGTTCTACGAAGGCGAGCGCGGGGCGGCCTTTCAGGCGCAGTTTGCGTTTCTGGTGCAACGATTCGAGCAGTTGCAGGCCCTCGATCTTGGTCCCCGGTCGCAGAAGACCGTCGTCGCCGACTTCATTTTTGAAAAAGACAAGCTCTTCGCCTGCCTCAACCTTACCGACCAGGAACTGGACACCTACAACCGCTACTACAACCATTTTCGAGAGAAGTTGCCCACGCCCGACCTTGTCATCTACCTGCAGGCCACGCCCGAGGTGCTGAAAAAGCGCTTGAAGAAAAAAAATGTTCCCGGCGAGCGCGCTGTCAGCGACGAATATCTCGAAGAAGTGGTCAAGGCCTACGAACACTTCTTTTTTCACTACACGTCTTCGGATCTGCTGATCGTAAACACTTCCGACATCGATTTCGTCGACCGCAACGAAGATTTGCAGGAACTCCTGCGCAAAGTCACCGAGCCGATCAAAGGCACACAATACTTCCTGCCGCTGGGCGGGCAGGAAGCGGCCAGCGCGTAGACGGCGCCGATAAGCGGTCCGTGATCCGGCTTTCCTGCGACCAGGGAGACTCCGAGTATGCAAAGTGCGCGCTCGCTGCCCGGCAAGCTCCTGATGGTGGCTTGGTCCGCGTTGCTGGGCTTTGTGATCCTCGTGTTCGGCGCGGGAGTCTGGACAGCGCTGGTCACCAGCAATCTGACGACTACTCCGGCAGTCCCTTGGGCAGTCCCAACCATGGGGCTCATTCTCTGGCTAATGTGGAAGTATCTGGGCGGAAGCTGGTGGCCGCGGAGCACAGCAGAGGCGCGACGCCGTTGTCTTCGTGCCAACCCCGTGCCTGGCCCGGTCCTCGCCTGGAGCCTGCTGGCAGGTCTGCTCGCAGTCGCTGCCCTCGCTGGACTCTGGATTGTGGCGTTTCAACTCGTGAAGATGCCTGGGAACGCCCTTCCAGACTTCTCCAAGTATCCGCTGCTGACCGTAGCGCTGATGGTCGTGATGGGATCGTTGGCCGCCCCTCTGACAGAAGAGCCGGCCTTCCGGGGCTACTGCCAGGTTATTCTGGAACGCGAGTTTCGTGGCCCGATCGCTGTCCTGATTTCATCGGTTCTGTTTGCGCTGGCACACGGTCCGACGCAAGGTTTCCTGTGGCCCAAACTTCTCTTCTACTTTCTCGTGGGCGTGGTATTCGGCACAACGGCTTACCTTACCAAATCGATCCTGCCAACCATCCCGGTTCACATCGTGGGCCTGCTGGTCTTCTTCAGCCTGGTGTGGCCGCACGACACCAACCGGCGGCTGGTATCGGAAGGCGGTGCGGACACATGGTTCTGGATCCACGTCGCGCAGGTTGTGCTCTTCACAGCGCTGACGATTCCTGCTTTTTTTCGACTGGAGAGAGTATCCGAGCCTCTGCGTGCGGTGGGCATTTACGGCCTTGAGCATGGCCGTGCGTGACGGCGTTGGTCCCAGTATCGGTTGTACAATTCTCCCTACCACGGAGGCCCTATGCGCTCTCTGACAACGGTTCTTACCGCGATTTTGTTCTTCGCTCCTCTCTCCTTGTGCCAGGACGATCATCATCACGCGCTCACCGAGGAAGAAGTCGGCTCGGTTCACTTCTCGACTTCGTGCCGAACCGATCTTGCTGAGAATTTCAACCGCGCGGTCGCGCTGCTGCACTCGTTCCAGTATGAGCAGGCGCGGCAGACTTTCACGGAGATCTCCAGGCAAGATCCACAGTGCGCCATGGCGCAATGGGGCGTGGCCATGTCGCATTACCACGGAATGTGGGACAACGGAGACACCGCCGCCGGCCGCGTGGCGCTCAACCAGGCCAAACAAATCGCCGCCGGCAACGCCAAGACTACGGCACGCGAAACCGCCTACATCGAAGCGCTAGCTGAGATTTACCGCGAAGATGGTAAAGACACGTATGCGCACGGCAAGGCCTATGAACAAAAGATGAGCGCGCTGCAGGCGGCTTACCCGCAGGACGACGAGGCTGCGATTTTCCACGCTCTGACGCTCGCCATCACAGCGCCCAAAACCGATAAGACATTCGCCAACCAGAGGAAATGCGGGGAGATTCTGGAGCCGATCTTCGCCGCCAACCCCCATCATCCGGGCGTCGCGCACTACATCATTCACTGCTATGACAATCCCGTGCTGGCCGAAAAGGGACTGAATGCGGCGCGGGTCTACGCGAAGATCGCTCCGGCTTCGGCTCATGCCAACCACATGCCTTCGCACCTGTTTACCCGGGTGGGCTCATGGGACGAGTCGATCAGCTCGAACCTGAAGTCGGCGGAACTGGCGGCGGCAGCAGAGGCCACTTCGAAGAACGGTGAAGCTCGCGATCAGCGGCTCCACGCCATGGATTACCTCGAGTACGCTTACCTGCAAAGCGGCCGCGTAAACCAGGCCAAGGCGGTATTGGACGAGATGAACTCATTGCCGCCGGTCCCCGGACTCACGCTCACAGGGAATTATGGATCGTTCGCAATTCCTGCGCGGTATGCGATTGAGCTCGGAAAGTGGGAACAGGCCAGTCAGCTTCGCGTGCGCGAGGAATCTGTGCCCTGGGCCCAAGCCATCACGTGGACGGCAATCGGAATCGGCAGCGCTCGCTCGAAGAATCCAGAGCGGGCGGTTGAAGCCGAACAGAAACTTGCCGCCCTTCGCGATGCGATTGCAAAGCAGAATAACTCTTACTGGTCGAATCAGGTCGAAGTGCAGCGGCGCGAAGTCGCCGCATGGATCGCGGAACAGAGCGGCAAGGCTGCGGACGCCCTGCAATCGGTCCATTCCGCCGCCGAGCTCGAAGAGAGCATGGACAAGAGTGCGGTCACGCCCGGGGCAATTACGCCTGCGCGGGAAATATTGGCTGAACTACTGCTGCTCGAACATCACCCCAAGGACTCGCTGGCGGAGTATCAAACAGTGCTGAAGATTGCTCCCAACCGCTTCAATGCCCTGTATGGCGCGGCAAAAGCTGCAGAAGAGGCTGGCGATGCGATCACAGCGAGCAACTATTTCCGGAAGCTGACTGACGTTGCTGTGGGCGACGAAAGGCCCGAACTGAAAACTGCACGCCAGAAACTGCTGGCGCAGAAGGCGGCGAGGTAGGCCGTCAGCGTCGTTAGGCGAGCGCAACCACAAGATAGCTTATGGTTCAACTCAAGATTCAAAGATTCGGTAACTCACTCGGCGTCATCCTTCCCAAGAAGGTCGTTCAACGCTTGCGGACTGCCGTTGGGGAACGGGTTTTCCTGGTTGAGGCTGGAGACGGGGAGTACCGGCTCTTGCGGTACGATCCCGAGTTCAGGGGCAAGATGACCAAGGCAGAAAGGATCATGAGCCGCTATCGCAATACCCTTCACGCTTTGGCAAAGTGAGGTCTGGACGACGCTTTAAGATTTTCTCGGCGCCGCTCCCGCGCTCTCTCTTTGAACAATTCCTCAAAGGCAGAGGGCTCGCCGGGTTTGGGCTTGAGAAACCCCATGATTTCCTTTATCCGTCGCGCGGTCATCGGGGTAAGCACCAGCCTGCCCTGCTCTTCGGTCCAGGTGACGCGCGTGCCCAGCTTGATCTCAAGGCTCTTACGCAACTTTGCCGGAATTGTCACTTGACCTCTGGCATTGACTACGGTGCTGCGCATAATCAATTCTCCTAGGTAGTTCCGCTTCTACTTGAGTCCCAGGGCATGAAGGAGAGCCTTGACGCGCTCAACTTCCGCTGCCGTCAACAACAGGACCAAGTCGATCAGTCCATAGACTGCGAGGATTGCAGCTTCGGGTGAGGAGCGGAAGAGCTTTTTGTATCTCGCAATCAAAGTGCCCAGCCTATTTATTTGGTTTTTGTTTCGCTTCCTTCAGCTCATGAACTCCAACAAACTTGGCTGGAAGGTTAGCCTCCATCATCTTCCGTTGTTCGTCCCACTTCGCGGGAACCGTTTGGCGACGGACGGAAGACCAGCCGATGTACTGCAAGAAGAGCTTGGCAGTGACGGTAGCAGACCGAGAGGGGCTGAATGCGACGGAGTAAGAGTTGCTGTCCCCCTTTGGAGCCGCCTGCACAGCAAGCCCGCACGTCGTTTTGTCCCACAGGATTCTCACCGTTTGAATCTGGTCCTCTTAGCCCATTATTATGTCGTGGATGCTCCATGTCAATACTTCTATTATGCTCCAATAATGTCCCCGCGTACGGAGGAATGTTCTCGCTGCTAACAACTCCCAGCATGCACTACGGACCATACACGACCATCGACGAACGGTCCCTTTTACCGCTACAATACCTTCAGCATCCACGAAGATGCTGAACAGGCTCTATCCGGCCGAGCCGGAGGGGCACTGGAGGACAACGTGAGTCTCACCCCGATTGGCGGGCGTCTTCTCGACGACGCGCGCCACAACGTCACAACCGCTTCTCTGCGGGAACAAAAACTCCGACACGAACCGATCACCTGTCTCACTGCCTACGATTACGCCACTGCGCGCGTCGTGGACGAGGCCGCCATCGACATGATTCTCGTGGGTGATTCCCTGGCCCAAACCATGCTCGGCTACGAGAACACACTTTCGGTCACCATGGACGAGATGCTGCACCACGTGCGGGCCGTCCGCCGCGGCGTTAAAAATGCGCTGCTGCTGGCGGATATGCCTTACGGTTCTTATCAGGTCGACCCCAACGACGCCATTCGCAACGCTACCCGCTTTGTGAAAGAAGGTGGTGCGGAAGTGGTGAAGATCGAGGGCGGCGAAAAACGCACCGACCTGATCCGCCGCATCATTGACGCCGAGATTCCCGTGGCCGGTCACATCGGGCTGACTCCGCAATCAGTAAACGTCATGGGCGGCTATAAGGTGCAAGGGAAAGACCTGGGCGCCATTGAACAACTCATGCGTGACGCCGTGGCGCTCGATCATGCAGGTGTGGCTTGCCTTTACCTGGAAGGCATTCCGCGCGAAGTGGCGGCGATGATCACCGCCGAGGTCGGAACCCCGACCATCGGAATCGGAGCAGGCCCGGAATGCGACGGGCAAGTGCTGGTCTTCCACGACATCGTCAACCTGACCTTTGGGCCGCCGGCAAAATTCGTTCGTCGCTACGGGGATGCAGCCGCGCTGATTACGCACGCCGTGCAGGCGTTTCGGGCGGATGTAAGATCTCACCAGTATCCGTCAGATGAGGAGTCTTACCATCTGCCGAAGGAGACGAAGGCGGCGCTGGAGACGGTGCTGGAGCGTAAGCGGGCAATGCGCCGGTAAGCGTCGACTCGACTCGGGAACGCTCAACTCGGGAACCAAGGGAAAAGACAATTCGTACCTGTATGTGAGGGTGCTAGGCTATTGAAGAGAGGAGGGCACCATGCTCCTATCGGGAGTTTTCTTTTTCCCCATCTTTGGTTTCGGTTTCGTGATGTACTTTCTGCCTTCGATTATTGCCTTTGCCCGGAGCAAGCGGGACACCACGGCGATCCTGCTGCTAAACCTTTTTCTCGGATGGTCGGTGATCGGGTGGATCGTAGCGTTGGTCTGGGCTGTCAAAACAGATGTTCCGGTGATGGTACGTTGAACCGTTTTCCTGTGACACCTATCGGAGTCGGGCAATCTAGTTGGGAATGATCGAGACCGAAAAGAGATTGCGAGCTCAATGCTTTGCCCGTTTCCTCTGCGCTTTGGCGATCAGTCTGTCGCTGACTGCCTGCTCACGGAACGCTCCACCGCCGCCCGACGCAGCTACACTCCTGCAAAAACTCCCCGCCGCAGATCCTACGAAGTATCTCAACTTACGGCAGGTCAAGAACTGGAGCAATCCGTACCTCGTCGTGCGTCCAGATGGGATCGGACTGGTGACGTCGATCGCAGCCCATGAAGAACGGATTCTGAAGCCGGATGAAGTGCTCGATGTGTTGGCGCAATTGCCGCCATCCGCCTGGCCATATGGCCGGGTGGTTGCGATTCTGGTAGAGACCAAGCCCACAAGTTCCGAGCAGGACAAGATCGCCATTCGACGCAACCGCGGCATAGTTGCCGGCGAACTGCAAGGCGCTCACGTAGCCATCGAGTGGCAGCCCGGTGTCGGAACCTGAGATCTGAACCGTTCCCATGAAGATCTGCACCACCATCGACGAGATGCGCGCTGCCTGCCGCGCGCTCCGGAGCCAGCGCGGCCGCCTGGGATTTGTTCCAACCATGGGCGCGCTGCATGAGGGACATCTGTCATTAGTCCGGGCAGCCAAGGCCTCATGTGGCGCGGTGGCGGCATCCATTTTTGTAAATCCCAAACAGTTTGGACCGAATGAAGATTTCGGAACTTATCCGCGTGCGTTCGAGCGCGATCGATCCCTGCTGCAAGACGAAGGCGTCGATTTGCTCTTCGCGCCGCCAGTTGAGGAGATGTACCCGCCAGGTGCCGTGACCTGGGTGACCGTCGAGGAACTCAGCGGCAAGCTCGATGGTCGGTCGCGCCCCGGACACTTTCAAGGTGTGACCACCGTGGTCTCCAAGCTGTTCCACATCGTCGAACCGGACGCAGCTTTTTTCGGCCAGAAGGACGCCGCACAGGTTGCCATTCTTCGTCGCATGGTGCGCGATTTGAATTTTCCGGTAGAAATCGTTGTCTGCCCCATCGTGAGGGAGCCAGACGGGCTTGCCATGAGTTCACGAAATGCATACCTCGATTCGCAGCAGAGGAAACGAGCCCTGGTACTGCACCGTGCGTTGATGAGAGTGAAAAAGCTGGCGGACCAAGGCGAACGCAACGCGGCGAGGCTGCTTGCCACCGCGCGAGAGGAGCTGGCGTCAGAGCCTCTGGTGCGTCTGGACTATTTGGAGATCGTGAATCCTGACAGCCTCGACGCAGTTGAAGAAATTTCCAAAGGAGCGGTAATGGTGGTAGCCGCATTCGTGGGTACAACCAGGCTCATCGACAACATCATGCTTCCGTAGCAATTTTGTAAGAATTCTGATTTTGGGTGGCGCAGCGTTTCAACGCTGCGATAAAACCTTCATCTTTGGCACGGTTTTAGTGAGTGCCTGAGAACTAGAATTTCGGCAACGCGGTGGAAGAAAGCGTTCCTGGTTTTAGCCGCGAAGCGGCGTAAGAATGCAGCCCACGGCGTTAGCCGTGGGAAAGAAGGGCTCAGACAAGCCCCAGCCGGGCGAAAGAGTAGCTCTCAGCACACTTTTACCCGCTGAAGTGCCTAACCCGGTTTTTCGTAGAGTGCAAGAGTGGGGTTAAGGCTGCGGATTGGCTGCAGCCGCGGTAACTTGAGGCTGCAGGTGCTTGCGGACCATGTCTTCAATCTGCGACCAGACGTGCGGATCGCACTCACTCTGCGCGTGAGACGGGGTCAAGTAGCGGTCGTACCACGAGGTTCCTAGGCACTCGACCGGATTTTTCCTGTAATCCGCGAGGTAGTTCCCGAGAATTTCAGTCCTCAACGGATCGGCGGCGCTGATGTGCGCACGCCCGTGGATCAGTCCATGCGGTTGATAGAAGTTAACAGCCTCGGCGACGTTGTCCGGAATCACGCCATCGTTCTGCCAGAGTTTAGCGACGCTATCCACCTGCACAGTCAACAATACCGGGACGCCGTCGCGATGCAGCTCGCGGGCGAGAAGCACTACCGCGGCCCCACCCCAACTGTGTCCGAACAGGACAATGCGGGCGCGCTTCTTTTCCTCCGGTGACAAAATGCCATCGTGATTCTTATCCAGGAGACGAACAATAGTCTTGTAAGCTTCCCGCCGGTGGCGATTCTCAAACACCTGCACATAGGTGTCCTTCGAACTGACCTGAATCCGTTGCGCAAGCTGCACCGGGCCGTGATGTGGATTGTCGTGACGGACGAAGCCCCCCACAAAGCCAATCACAATGTTGGAAGCGGAATGATCAGATGAAATGGGTGCCGCGCCTTCCGGTCGCGCACTTGCTGGCATGACGGCCACCAGCATCGAAAGCGCGGCGGCAAAGATTCGAAATGGAGCGAAGAACGGCAAAACAAGCTCCGTCGGCAACTAAGATGATTCGTCCCGCTAGGGGGATGCAACAGATTAGGACGATTCAGCGCGGATCTTACTCTGGCCTTGTGCCTATGGCCTTCCGCCAGACCTCCCGCCTGATCCAGCCAAATGCCTTGCCCGGCGCGGGTTTAGCACGTCTGACCCGCTGGACAGTCTACACCCCTCTGTCAAGATGCGAGCCGCTTTCTTTTTGCCGGCAGCTCAAATGGGCGTCTTCCTTCCCGAAACGAATGCGTTTCCCCCGAGCAGGTAGCGTAACGGGCGATCCGCAGCCTTGGTGATGCCAATCCGCGGAGTTACCCGTATGCCCCTGGCGCGGAAGCCGTCAGAGCCGATCCATAGCCCAAACTGCAGACTCGTCTGCTTACCGGACGGCAGACTGTGCTCCGGTGAGGTGAGATCGCATCCGTTGTCGCGCGCGCGCGTGATGCCGAAGGCTTCGGCCAGCCGCCCCGGCCCGCTGGTCAGCTTCAGAAGGTCTCGCGGACCGCGCACCGTGACTCCCCGGGCGCGGGCCATTTCTTCCAGTCCAAGCAGCGGTTCCAGAGCACGAAAAAGAACGCATCCAGCCTTCCCCTCGCGCTCACAGGAAACATTCAGGCAGTAATGATTACCGTAGATAAAGTAGATATAGGCAAATCCGGGCGGCCCAAACAGAACTGCGTTGCGCAGCGTGTTGCCGGCAGCAGCGTGAGCCGCCGGGTCGTTCTCGCCCAGATAGGCTTCCACTTCTACAACCCGGCCGGCAATGCACACACTCCCGTCCTGCCGCACCAGCACTTTGCCGAGAAGTTCGCGAGCCACAACGCGGGGAGAGCGGGCGAAGAAGGCTCGGTCGAGCCGACGGATAGGGGTGAGGCTGATCGCGCTCGGCGGCTTGCGCATGCAGCGCAATATTAAACGGAGAGCGGCGCGCTCGTCCTTTAGCGCCGGCATCCTTCGGTTTGCTCAGGGCAGACTTTCCCCTCTGTCGCGAGCGTATCTTGCCCTCGCAAGAGGGCGGCGGCGCCACGTCTGTTAAAAAGGCTAAATCGGCCTGGGTTGCGTGTTCCGGGCGGCTGTGATGTTCGACGGCGCATCATCGAACGACTTGCCGGGCGCAAACGCAACTTTCTCGTGTTTGGCACCAATCTTCCGTATGGCGTCATGCCAGCCGTCGTCCCAACTGATCCGGGCCTCGCCATCCGCTACGGTCCAGGTGCCGTGGCTGGCGCCAATTGACTTCCGCGCTTCGCCGCTGGCTTCGAGCGTGATGTAGAAATTGCTGCCGTTCCCGTCGCCTACCTCCCACTTTCCGACGAAGTGGGCCCGGCTCGCGGTTGACGCGCCCGCCGGCTCGAATTCAATGCGCGCGATCTCCGCGGCGGGAACGTTCTGCTGGTGTCCATCTTTGAAAACGATCAGGAGCGGAGTCTTGAATTCCATACGTGCGATGTTGGCCACTTTAACGTCTTGCCGGTGTCCATCTTTGAAGACGATCACGATCGATCCATGATCGTCGGATCCATGGTCGTCGGCAGGCGCTGCGCCTGCCTTCGTGATGCCAGTGACGGCAGCCAGCATGAGTATTGCAAGAGTCCCAACCGCCTTCACCGTGTTGCGCATGGTGTTTCTCCTTCCGCGCCACAGGAGGCGAGATACACGTCTCCTGCGAGATGATACGCACGGCGGCACGAACTTGTTCCGCGCACGGTCCCGGACGTGGTACTAGGCCACGCCTTTCGCCGCCTCCTTCAGATATGCCAGCACTTCCTCGGCATGGCCTTCGGCCTTCACCTTGGGGAATATATGCTGGATCCTGCCGTCCGGCCCGATGATGAACGTGGTGCGGGCAATTCCCATCACTTTCTTGCCATACATGTTCTTCTCTTGCACCACTCCGAAAGCTTCGGCGACTTTCTTGTCGACATCCGCCAGCAGGCTGAACGGTAGGTCGAACTTCTCCTGGAACTTCTTCTGTGCCTTTGGAGTATCGGGTGAGATCCCGAGGATTACAGCGCCCGCCTTCTGAATCTGCTTATACGTGTCGCGGAACCCGCGCGCTTCCACGGTTCAACCCGGGGTGTCGGCGCGAGGATAAAAATAAAGGACCACAGTCTTGCCGCGCAGGTCCTTCGAAGAAACTTCTCTTCCGTTCTCATCCTGCAAAGTAAACTCAGGGGCTTTATCATGAATATTCATGCCAATCTCTCTTCCACGGAAATCCAAATCCGGCAGTATCAAAGCCCGGCGGACGGTTTTGGTCCGCGCCGCAGGCAAGAAGATTTTATACCTTGCTTGGGCCACAGGCGTCATCGCGCTCTCACTTCTCTCCTTTCCAGTTTTGAGCACGGCGCAAGAAGAGCCTCCCGAGATCCCACCCCAGCAAAAGAAGCCCGCCCAGAAGAACAACAAGGGTCCGCGCGCCCTTGGGCTGGTGCAGCTCAGTTCGAATGGCAAAGCTACGCTGGTGCCGATCATCATCCGAATTGATGGAAGGTTCTACGACGCTGCTTCCTACAAGGCGAATCCGGTGCCCATGGCCCTCGAATCGGGGACGGTGTACGAGGGCGAGCGCAGCGGCACCGGCGTCGGATTATTTACCGTGAATGCCGCCCTGCACAGCAACGCCGTCAACGCCGTGACCCCTTGGCTCGGCACCGGTATGTGGCTTCCCACCGGGACCGATGAACCGCAAACCGCGATGAAGGCAGAAAGTGTGCCGCGTGGTATCGAGACCAGCGACCAGCCGCCTCGCCTGTCGAAGAATCAAAAGACGGCGCACGAGACTCCGGCTGCAGGGACGCCTTCGCCTTCCGCCGCGCCTCCAGCAAGTTCAGCGCCTCCGTCCTCGGGGCCCACGCCTTCAGGGCCTCCTCCTTCAAAGCCAACACCAGAGTCGAAGCCGCCGGCCGCAAGTCAACCCAGCCAGGGCTCTGCGACCCCGCCGCCATCAGATCAGACCAACAGCGGGGCCGGGGACACAAACCGCCCGCGGCTGCGCCGAGGAAAGCCGACGCAACCTCTGCCTTCAGATGCCGATGTGCCCGGCTACAGCAAGCCGGGATCGCCCCCGACTGCGGCAAAGAGCCCCACGGCCACTCCGGCTACTCCCGCCGAGAGCGCATCCGCCAAGGGGTCGATCCAAACGTACCCGGCGATTTCCGACGCAGGCGGACCTGATCCACGCTCGTACGTATTTGAATGGATCAAAGGCGAGGGGGAAGAACGGCGCAAGCAGATGCTTGATCTTGCCAAAGAACAGCTTCGCCTTTATCTGAACCAGCAGGCCACAGGCCTGATCACCCCAGGATCGACAGCCGCGCTCCCGGCTGGCTCGAAGAACACGCCAACCGGACGCAAGCAACTCTCTAAACCGAAGGATCCCGTTCTTGAGAACGTGCAGCTGCGGACGTTCGATCTGTGGGCGAACAACCAGCCAGTGCTGGTGCTGAGCGCGGAGGCGCACGTGCCTCCCGCCTCGGCAACGGCGGGTCCAACGGGGGAAGGTGCAACCGACGCAAACTACACGATCACCCTGGTCGCACGGACCGACATCTACAACAACCTGCACAAGCTATATGCGGGAGTAACAGACAAATACCATCTCGACGTGACACCACAGCTCGAGTTGATCGACGCCGTCGATGTTGACGGCGACGGCCGTGGCGAGCTGCTGTTTCGCGAGACTTCGGATGCCGGAAGCGGTTACGTAATCTATCGCGCAACCGCAGATAAGCTCTGGAAGCTATTCGACACTCTGAACCCCGAGTAGTTCGCGTGACGAAGTCAGAAATTCCCCACATGCCCGGCAAGCTGCTGAAAAACTGCATGGACGACTATGTTTTGAAAGGGCGCCGCTTATAGCCGCCCGTAAGTACGGGTTTTGAAAGAGCGCGGCTTTCAGCCGCGTCGTAAGTACCATGTTTTGAAAGGGCGCGGCTCTAAGCCGCGCCGTAAGCCCTAAGTTTTGAAAGGGCGCGGCTTTAAGCCGCTGAGGGGAGGTCTGGCGTTTTTCAGCAGCCCGCCAGGGAACTCTTCAGCTTCTTCGACTTCTCTTCCACGCCGCGCGCCAGCTTCTCCTTATGAGCGTCAAGCTTTTTCGCAATCGCAGCATCCCCCAGCGCCAGCATCTGCGCAGCAAGAATGCCGGCGTTCGTTGCCCCCGGTTTGCCGATCGCCACCGTAGCCACGGGAATACCAGCCGGCATCTGCACCGTGGCTAGCAGCGAGTCCATGCCCTGCAATGAGGTTGACGGAATGGGCACACCGATCACCGGCAGCGTAGTGTGGGCCGCGATCACTCCGGCCAGGTGCGCTGCGCCACCGGCCCCCGCAATGATGACGCGGATGCCGCGCTCCGCCGCTTTGCGCGCGAAGTCGGCCGTCCGGTCGGGCGACCGGTGAGCCGACGTGACGTCAATCTCGTAAGGTATTCCAAATTCATCCAGCGCTTTGCCGGCCTCGCGCATGATCTCAAGGTCAGAGTCGCTGCCCATCACAATCGAAACCAGCGTTTTGCCCATCCCTCTCCTCTGCATTTATTTCTTGAGCGCTCTCGCAGCAATATCCTTCCGGTAATGCGCTCCATCAAAGCTAATCTTCGCGCAGGCTTCGTAGGCTCGCTGCACCGCCGTCTCCAATTCCGGCGCCCGTGCCGTCACGCCCAGCACGCGTCCTCCCGAGGTGTAGTATGCGCCATCGCGTTGTGTCGTCCCCGCGTGGAACACTTTGACGCCTTCCCCCGCTCCGGCCTCTTCGAGCCCTGAAATTCTCTTCCCCGCCTCAAACGTGCCCGGATATCCTCCGGACGACATCACCACACACACCGAGGCGTCCGACGACCACTTGAAATCCCCTTCGCTCACCCGTCCTTCGATGGAAGCCTCGATCGCCTCCAGCAGATCGCTCTCCAGCCGCATCAGGATGGGCTGCGTCTCGGGATCGCCGAAGCGGCAGTTGAACTCCAGCACCATCGGACCGCGAGCCGTCATCATCAATCCGCAGTACAGCACGCCTTTGAACTCCGTACCCTCAGCCTTCATCCCGGCGACAACCGGCCGCGCAATGTGGTTCACCAGCCAGTCGCGCATCTTGTCGTCGACAATGTCCGCGGTGGAATAAGCGCCCATGCCACCGGTGTTTGGGCCAGTGTCGCCGTCGCCCGCGCGCTTGTGATCCTGCGCCGCCACCAGAGGGGCCACGCGCTCGCCGTCACTCAACACCAGAAAGGAAAGCTCGTCTCCCTTCAGACACTCTTCCAGTACAACGCGCAAGCCCGCGTCCCCGAGCATCTTGCCGCTCAGCATTTCCGCCGCGACGCTAGTCGCTTCTTCCTTGCTCTTGGCGATGACTACGCCCTTGCCCGCAGCCAGCCCATCAGCCTTGACGACCACCGGCAGATGGAAATGGCTCAGCGCCGACCGAACCTGCTCGATCGAATCACAAATGGCAAAGTGTGCTGTCGGGATGTGATAGCGCTGCAGGAATTCCTTCGCAAAGCTCTTGCTCGATTCCAGCTGCGCGGCTGCCTTGGTCGGGCCAAAGATAGGCCAGCCTCGCCTCGTAAATTCATCCACCACACCCAGCGTCAAAACCAGTTCGGGTCCGACGACGGTAAGATCGGGCTGCAGCCGCGCGGCCAGCGCGGTAATGGAATCCAGGCTCTTCAAGTCGACCGGCAGACATTCGGCATCCGCGGTGATACCTCCATTGCCCGGCGCGCAATACACCTTCGAGACGCGCGGCGACTGCCGGAGTTTCCACACCAGCGCGTGCTCACGCCCGCCGCTACCGAGAACGAGAACCTTCATAACCAGAGGAAGTTCAAGGTTAGGGGCAGACAAGGAAACCTGTCAAACGCGTGTCTTCAGGACTGAGGCACAGGGGTGATCCCAGGAACTTCTTCCCCAAAACAAAGTTGTCGTCCCCCAAAGGTATTGTCATCCCGAGCAACGCGAGTGACCCAGGTTCTCGCTGCACCGCCACAGCTTCCCAAGACGGGTCACCCCTTCCCTCCAGCCTTGGGTCTTCTCCGTGCCTCCGTGTCTCCGTGGTGAAAAGCAGAGTTAACTACGCTTAACCTTGCGTATAATCTCCCCAGATGATCACCGTCTCCAAGGAAGACTATCTGAAGTCCATCCTCGAAGCGGAAAGCGAAGGAGAGGACGTCATCTCGGCGCGCCTTGCCGACATGCTGAAAGTTTCTCCGCCCGCCGTGACCATGGCCCTTCGTCGCCTGAAAAAAGACGGACTGGTTCGCGTGCAAGGCGACGGCCAGGTGCGGCTTACTGCGGCCGGCCGAAAGATTGCCCGCAAGCTCACCCTGCGCCATCACCTGATCGAACGCATGCTGGCCGAACTCTTCGGCATGGAGTGGTGGAAGGTTCACGACGAGGCCGAACGTCTGGAGCATGCCGTCTCCCCCGACTTCGAAGCCAAGCTGCTGGCTAAGTTGGGCCCGGGTGGAGCGTGTCCGCACGGAAATCTGAGCGAATTGGAAAGTCCCACCAGTCGCCGCCGCCGTGGCCTGGTATTGCTGGCCGACGCCGAACCCGGACAAACCTACGCTGTCAGCGGCATCTATGAACGCGACCGGCACCTTCTGCAGTTTCTCGAAGCCCGCGGTATCCGCCCGAAAGCAAAGTTCCGTCTGCTTGAGCGCAACTATGACAAGACTCTCTCCATCCGTACCGCCACAGGCGCAGTGGTCCTGGGCCGCCCGGCCGCCGAGAGAATCTGGGTCTCTGTGGCTCCTCAATCCTAGAAACCACCTGGCTCTTACCCGAAAACTTAATTTGACTTTGTCTTTGAAAAAGCGCGGGCTCTGAAAGGGCGCGGCTTTGAAAGGGCGCAGCTTTGAAAGAGCGCAGCTTTGAAAGAGCGCGGCTTTGAAAGAGCGCAGCTTTGAAAGAGCGCAGCTTTGAAAGAGCGCAGCTTTGAAAGAGCGCAGCTTTGAAAGAGCGCAGCTTTGAAAGGGCGCGGCTTCCAGCCGCGCCGCAAGTGCCGCCAAACAATCGACAGCGGCTTCAGCCGCTAGCCCCAGACCTTGCTCGTGTCCAACCTCCACCTGAGACGGCGATCCTAACGTTAACCGTAGTTAATCTAGACTGGTGTATACTGCTTAACAGTGGAACCAGCCTGCGAAGCGACGACTCCCCTGTCTGCCGGAACCCACTAGATGAGGACAGACGAGCACAACCCCATCGACGCGTCAGACCCAGCGCTTGGCACCAATGCCGAACCCGCTCGCCACTTATCCTTGGACAGCGTGCATAGCACCGTCAGCGTGCCGCACCACCGCGCCGGCTTCTGGGAGCACTGGCGGGCTTTCGTCGGCCCCGCAATTCTAGTCAGCGTCGGTTACATGGATCCCGGCAACTGGGGGACAGACCTGCAAGCCGGCGCTCAGTTCAAGTACGGCCTGCTATGGGTCGTCGGCCTGGCCAGCCTGATGGCCATCTTCATGCAGATAATTTCCGCGCGACTGGGCGTGGTCACCGGCAAGGACCTCGCCCAATGCTGCCGCGACTGGTATCCCCGCTGGACCCGTTGGCCCAACTGGCTGATGAGCGAAGTGGCCATCGGCGCCTGCGACTTGGCCGAGGTTCTCGGCAGCGCCGTCGCCCTCAATTTGATGTTTCATATCCCGCTGCTGTGGGCCGTCATCATCACGGGCCTGGACGTACTGCTGCTCCTAACCCTGCAGAGTTTTGGCATGCGCGCCATCGAGGCCGTAGTTCTCCTGCTGATCGCGACCATCGCTGTCTGTTACTTCATCGAGATCTTTGTTCTGCCGCAGACCCAGCCCAGCTTTCTGGAAATGGGACGAGCGTTTCTGTCACCACACTTTCGTCAAGCCGGCATGGCCTACGTCGCCATTGGCATCATCGGTGCGACGGTCATGCCCCACAACCTCTACCTGCATTCAGCCCTGGTGCAGAGCCGCAAGTTTCAGAAGGACGCCCCATCGATTCGCCGCGCCATTCAATTCAATACTCTTGATTCCATCGTTGCCTTAACCGTGGCTTTCTTCGTCAACGCGGCCATTCTCGTACTGGCGGCAACGGTTTTCTTTGGCAAGGACAGCGTGATCGTCCCCGGAGGCCAGATGTTCCGGTTTTCCGCTGGCAGTGATTGGATTCGAGTCGCCTATTTGACGCTCGCTCCGTTGCTGGGCACAGCGTTGGCCAGCACTCTCTTTGCGGTGGCCCTCCTCGCCAGCGGGCAGAGCAGCACCATTACGGGCACCCTGGCTGGCCAAGTCGTGATGGAAGGCTTCATGCACTGGCGAGTCAAACCGTGGGTACGGCGCCTAATCACGCGCACGCTGGCCATCCTGCCCGCCGTTTTCATCATCGGCGTGCGCGGCAACAGCAGCGTTACAGATCTGCTGACCCTCAGCCAGGTTGTGCTGGCGATGCAGCTTCCGTTTGCGATGTTTCCCCTGCTGCACTTCACCAGTTCCGGCAAGCGGATGGGAAATTGGAAGAACGGCCCATTTCTGCTGGCCGCGGGTTGGGCCAGTGCTATTCTGATCACCGCCATGGACGTCTACGGCCTGCCCGACTCGCTGAAAGCAGCGTGGCACGTCATCAGCGGCGGTTGAAACAGATTGCAGAATTGTTGTTTTTTAGTGTGGGGCGGACACTCTTGCCCGCCAAAAGCCGGGGAAAATTCACAGGCCTTTACGGAGAGCTAAAAGACTAGACCTTCGACTCTGTCTTGAAAGGGTGCGTCGTCCAGCCGCGCCAGGAGTGACGCAAGATCAACAGCGATTTTTGCAAGCTGCGGAACCGATTATGATTCGTATCCTGATGATTCGTTCCCGTAGTTCATATTCATGATTCGTACTCATGATTCGTATCGCACGATTTGTATCAGGGCACGCCTTCAGGCGTGCCGTAAGTGCCTGCGTTATCAGTTGCGCCTTTAGGCGCTGAGGCTCCGCTGCGAGCCAGAGACGAAAACTATGTACGACACCATTCTGGTCACGTTAGACGGCACTCCTTCCGACCGCGCCATCATCGAACATATCAAACAGCTAGCCAAGCTGGCACACAGCCGCCTGGTCCTGCTTCATGTCGCCGACGGATGGGCCGCCCGAACCTACGGCCCCGATGCCGTCAGTCCCGAGATCGCAGAAGACACCGCCTATCTGGAAAAAGTCCGGGAAGAGTTTCAGTCCGCGGGCATTCCCACGGAGGCCGAACTGGCATACGGCGAGCCGGTAAAAGAAATCATCAAGTGGGTGGAACAGAAAGGTTGCGACCTGGTGGCCATGAGCACCCATGGACACCGTTTCCTCGCCGATCTGTTTCTAGGCACCACAGCCAGCCGCGTCCAGCACAGTATCAGCGTGCCCGTGCTGCTCCTCCGCGCGAAATGATCCGTTCGACCGCCTCGGTTGGCGATCATCCCGCGTACTCTGAGATTCGAGTGGCAATAGCGCCGGTCCCCAGCGCCTGCAACCAAAGCCTTCGTGCAACTTCGTGTCCTTCGTGGTTCACTTGCTTTTCTCTGGTCTATCGCGGAACTGACGCACCACCCTCTCGGCACTGCACTACGCAATCTCACCCGGAAGGAATTACACTAGAGCTGATCTCATAAACGGTGCTTGAAGGAACAGCTTTGAAAGAGCACGGTTTTGAAAGGGAACAGCTTTGAAAGGGCACGGCTTCAAGCCGTGCCGTTACGGATCCAAAAAAATGCGGGCTTTAGCCCCTGAGGGAGTTTTACTTTCCCTCAAGGAACATTCGTAAGACCAGTTCCAGTAGTCCGCATCGCGCCCGGTTCAGGCGCCGCAATCGTTAAGGAAAGGCCATCATGTCGTTGAACAGCTTCAACACCCGCTCCACCCTCAAGGTCGGCAAAAAAGAGTACGACATCTACCGCCTCGACGCCCTCGACCAACAAGGCATTTCGACCAAGCACCTTCCCTTCTGCCTGCGCATCCTGCTCGAGAACCTGCTGCGCACCGAAGATGGCCGCAACGTGACCCGAGACGACGTCCTCGCACTCGCCGCCTGGGGCACCAAGACGGCGAACAACAAGGCCAACATCAAGCCGAAGCCTGACAAGGAAATCGCCTTTACGCCCAGCCGCGTCCTTTTGCAGGACTTCACCGGCGTACCCTGTGTCGTCGACCTGGCTGCCATGCGCGATGCCATGCAGCAACTTGGCGGCGATCCCACGCTGATCAACCCTCTGCAACCGGTTGAACTGGTGATTGATCACTCTGTACAGGTAGACGAATTCGGCAGCGCAAACGCCTTCAACGTGAACGCTCTGCTTGAATTCCAGCGTAACAAGGAACGTTATTCCTTCCTGCGTTGGGGACAGACCGCCTTTCGCAACCTCGCGATTGTTCCGCCCGACACCGGCATCGTGCACCAGGTGAATCTCGAATATCTGGCGCGCGTGGTCTTCGTGCAGGATGCGGCCGGCAAGCTCACCGCCTATCCCGACACTCTGGTCGGCACCGACAGTCACACAACCATGGTGAACGGATTGGGCGTGTTGGGATGGGGCGTGGGCGGAATCGAAGCCGAGGCGGCAATGCTTGGCCAGCCAGTTTCCATGCTGATTCCTTCGGTAGTCGGCGTCAAACTCACAGGCCGCCTGCGCGAAGGCGCTACCGCCACCGATCTGGTGCTGACCATCACCGAAATGCTTCGCAAGCACGGCGTGGTTGGAAAGTTCGTGGAGTACTTCGGTCCTGGATTGCGAGACCTTCCGCTCGCGGACCGCGCCACCATCGCCAACATGTCGCCGGAATACGGCGCGACCTGTGGCATCTTCCCCATTGACAAAGAGAGTTTGCGCTATCTGCGGCTCACCGGCCGCGCCGAGGAGCAGATCGCGCTGGTCGAGGCCTACAGCCGCGAACAGGGCCTGTTTCAGGACGAGAAAACCCCTGACGCCGAATACTCCGAATTGCTCACCCTCGATCTCGCGACCGTCGAACCCAGCCTGGCCGGACCAAAGCGCCCCCAAGACCGCGTAATGCTCTCGCAAGCCGGAGAATCCTTTCGGCAGGCCCTGCCATCACTCCTCAAGCCCAAAGCCGCCGCCGCCGCTAAGACGAGTGCCGCGACCAATAATGCACGCTGGGAACAGGAAGGCGGCAGTCCCACCGCGATCGGCGTGGAAGATCCCAACGTCGAGGAACACGTTACGCCGGCGGTGAAGAATTACCTGCAGCACGGCAGCGTGGTGATTGCCGCGATCACATCATGCTCCAACACCTCGAACCCTTCAGTGATGATCGGCGCGGGCTTGCTGGCCAAGAATGCCGTAGAGAAAGGCTTGTCGGTTCCGCCCTGGGTAAAAACTTCGCTCGCACCGGGATCAAAAGTTGTGCGCGACTACCTGGAGAAAGCCGGCTTGATGCCCTATCTCGAGAAGCTGAAGTTTCACATCGTCGGCTACGGATGCACCACCTGCATCGGCAACTCCGGACCTCTGCCCGCCGAAGTGTCTCAGGCCATCGACGAGAAAGAGTTGGTCGTAGCTTCCGTCCTCTCCGGCAATCGCAACTTCGAAGGCCGCATCAACTCTGAGGTTCGCGCCAACTATTTGATGTCGCCGCCGCTGGTGGTGGCCTTCGCTCTCGCCGGACGGATTGACGTCGACCTGCGCAAAGATCCGCTGGGCAAAGGAAAAGACGGCAACCCTGTCTATCTCGCCGATGTCTGGCCCTCTCAGGGCCAAATCGAGCAAACCATGCAGCAGTCGATTTCCTCCGAGATGTTTACCCGGAGCTATGGCGAGGTTTTCCAGGGAGACGAGCATTGGCGCGGATTATCAGTCCCCCAGGGCGAGACTTACCAGTGGGAACCAGACTCGACCTACATCCGGCAGGCACCGTACTTCGAGAATATGGCGGTCCATCCCTCGCCCGTGCACGACATCCAGGGCGCGCGCGTGCTCGCCGTGCTCGGCGACAGCGTGACCACCGACCACATTTCCCCCGCGGGCTCAATCAAGAAAGACAGTCCCGCCGGAAAATATTTGCAGGAGCACGGCGTCAAACCCGCCGACTTCAACTCCTACGGATCACGCCGCGGCAATCATGAAGTGATGGTGCGCGGAACCTTCGCCAACGTTCGCCTGCGCAACAAGCTGGTCTCGACCGAAGGCGGATTCACGCGCCATTTGCCCAGCGCAACGGAAATGTCGATCTTCGATGCCTCCGTGAAATACCAGGCCGAAGGAACTCCGCTGATCATCCTTGCGGGCAAGGAATACGGCTCAGGCTCGTCGAGGGACTGGGCCGCCAAAGGCCCGCGTTTGCTGGGAGTGTATGCGGTAATAGCCGAAAGCTACGAGCGCATTCACCGTTCGAACCTCGTCGGTATGGGAATCCTGCCACTGCAATTCCTTGCGGGCCAGACCGCGGAATCGCTAAAGCTGACCGGCGAAGAAGTGTTTGAGATCACCGGCATCCGCGACGTAGTCGAACACTTCGCCGCAGGCCAGCAAGTGAAAGTCCGCGCGAAGGCCAAAGCGAAGACAACCGAGTTCGAAGCGCTGGTCCGAATCGATACGCCGCAGGAAGCTCTGTACTACGCCAACGGCGGAATCCTGCAGTACGTATTGCGCCAGTTGCTGATGGCGAAACCCAGCGCGCAACCCGTAACCGTGTAGGGCGGACACTCCTGTCCGCCGCCTTTTCAAAGGTGCAGGGCGGACACTCTTGTCCGCCCCTTTTCAAGAGCAACCAAAACTGAGGGGGATCGATCGGACGAGATACAAAGACCTATGCGCCTGCCGCCGCGGCCCGCGCGGCAAGCTGAGTTTTCAGCTCCGGCGAACCCTTCAGAGTCGACCCACACAAGTTGCAGCGCACCAGATAGCTGCTTCCCAGTGGGATTACCGGAATAAAAAACAGGGTGAACCACCGTTTCGACTCACTCGCGCTGTGGACCGTTGTGCGGGCGCATTTCGAACAACTGCGGTCCGTTTGACCAATCATCTTTGCCTTGGTGCGCATGCCAAACAGGAAAAACATAGTTCTCTCCTTCACAGCCGGCCTCGGACGTGAAATTCTGGCAAACTATATCAGTCATAACTCAGCATGGCAGCGGTACCAGAGTAATAGCACCTTCGCGAGGATTTCGTGTAGGGCGGACACTCTTGTCCGCCGCTTTTTCAAAGGTGTAAGCCGGACACTCCCTCCGACAAGCTCAGGGCAGGCCCTGTCCCCCGCTTTGCCAACTCATTTCATGAATGGGTGTGGATAGGCCATGCCTTCACAGACTGCCGAACCATCTGGTTTTGATTTTGCTTTGAAGGGGCGCGGCTTCAGCCGCGCCGTAAAAGCCGAAAAATCATAGCGGCTTTAGCCGCTGAGGGAAGTCGCAACCTGCAATGCCACCTTTTTCCGCAGGCTGTTCAGCAGTGCCCCACCGCATCATAATCAAAGACGCACTCGCGTGAGAAGAGATCCGCGTGGCACTTTATCCCGAAAATGCCAACCCCATCTCCGCATTCTCTGGAGGCAACAGCACACGCACCCCATCCTTCTGGCGTCTGCTCTGTTTGCCCAACCAATGCTTCAGATGTTTTCGGTCCGACGGCGCCAGGCGCGAAAAAAAAGCTCCCGCTCGCCCTCGATCATCCGCCCAAACAATGTCCGCGTGCCCCCGTAGCGTCAAGCTCGTGCCGGGCAGCACACAATGGAAGTGCAGGTTTGAACGCAGAGGAACGGGTTCGGTCGCCTGAATGGCAAACCCATGCTCACACACATTGATCGCGACCGCCGGCAAAGTGCGGCTCTCGCATTCGAGATAGACCATGGTCGTCATCTCGTGGCGCGGCGATCCGCGGCGATTCTTCCTCATGAGTTTTCCGCGGGGCGACAGAGCGTCTTTTACCTCCGCCATTTCGAGTGGCTTGTAAAGAATTCGGTTTGCGCCCGACTGAAAGGCCGTGCCCCTCCCCGGATTCATCGCGGCCAGGACAAGAACCACGGGTCTTTGTGGAGGTGCAAGATTGGCTGCCATCTTGGTGACCTCTCCCGCTCCGGGCAGATCAAAATCCACGATCAGCGCGGAACACCTTCCTCCCAACGCCACTTCCATTGCCTGATGGTGAGTCCGGCAAGTCACTTGGTCGATTCCAAGTTCTCTCAGCGCGGTTTTCAAAGTTTGAAGGGATGGCGTGTCATGACACAACACAGCAGCAGACCGGTGCATATACTTCACGGTACGAGCGCACCATTTCCGCGTAAAGTCACCCCCGTAATCCAAGCCAGGTTACCCAGCGTAAGTGTATGGCGGACACTCCCTTCGACAACCCTTCGGCTTCGCTCAGGGCTTCGGCAGAACCGGCAGGCTCTGTCCGCCGCTTTTTTCCGCAGGTAGGAACGCATTTCCTAAATGGTCTTTGAAAGGACGGTTTTAAGAGGGCACGGTTTCAGCCGTTGCGGAAAAACCTCGGATTCGTATCAGGGCACGGCTTGAAGAGGCTGCAGAAAAACTCCGGTTTGGGGTGGCGCAGCGCTTTCAGCGCTGCGATAAGCCCCTGTTTTCAATGAGGGCTTCAGCCCCTGGGGTTGCGGAAAAACCTCGGATTCGTATCAGGGCACGGCTTCAGCCGTGCCGCAACGAAGCACCAGAAAGACGAGGCTTTAGCCCCTGAGGTCGGCGCGTTAGATCTCAGAGCGCAGCAGTATCGATTCCCACCGTGTAGGGCGGACACTCCTGTCCGCTTTTTCCGCACGTAGGAACTTGCTTCATAAAATGGTCTTGGGAAGGGCACGGCTTCCAGCCGTGCCACAACGGAGCACAATAGAGACGGGCTTCAGCCCCTGAGGTTGTCGTGTTAGATCTCGGCACGCGGTAGTATCGATCCCCACCGTGTAGGGCGGACACTCCCTTCGGCAAGCTCAGGGCAGGCTCGTCCGCTGCTCTTCCACGCGTAGGAACTCATTTCATGAGTGGTCTTGGGAAGGGCACGGCTTCAGCCGTGCCGTAACGAAGCATAAGAAAGGCGGGCTTTAGCCTCTGAGTTTGGCGCGTGAAATCTCGCCACGCAGCAGTATCGATTCCCACCGTGTAGGGCGGACACTCCTGTCCGCCGCTTTTTCCGCACCTAGCAGGCCGTGGTTAAAGTCGCTGGGAGCCAAACGACACGACAGACTCTCCTGTCGGCGTCAACGAAGGAAACAGCCAACTGCCACCGCAACGATCGTGAGCTTTACTAACCAGCCGATCGCGTAAGACACCACAAACACCCGGTGCAGCTTCATAAATGCGGCATTAGTGAGGATCAGCGGCAACGGGCCGATCAGCCACACCGCAACCGCCAGTTTGACCGCGCCCG
>WNFD01003387.1_pt1 | contig 58244 bp, 52 predicted proteins | sample 5400491 | NCBI WGS metagenome assembly WNFD01 (sample SAMN13153343, study PRJNA577476) | soil metagenome | isolation source: 120 cm saprolite under Douglas fir tree site 2 hole 2 replicate 2 | place: USA:California | collected 2015-04-18 | reverse complement strand
GAAGCAGCCGTAGCGATTCTCGAGCTCCCGCACGCGTCCCGGAGCCTCCGTGACCAGTGTCCACACCAGCTCCTGGTCATTGATCCAGCCGCCGCCCGCCAGGGTGTCGAGGAAGTGCGCGTCGAGCGTGTCCGGCGCGGCGAGCACGGCATTGTAGCCGCCCTGGACCATGCGGGTGCAGCCCGCGCGTCCGAGGAGACCCTTGACGACCACCGTGACGGAGAGATGGGGAGAATGGTCGGCGGCGTGCAGCGCGGCGCAGAGGCCGGCGCCGCCCGCTCCGAGGATCAGGATGTCCGTCTCGACGAGGTCGATGGTCAGCGAAGCCGCCTAGCTCGCCGGCGCTTTCACGAGTAGTCCAGCAAGGCCTTCTCCTTGACGTTGACGGCGAGGACGGTGAACTTCCGGTCGCGCCACTGGCGCTGCATCTTCTCCATCCGGGAGGAAAGCTCGTCGGCGCCATAGGAGGAGGCCGTGATCCAGAAGTACCGCACGACCACGTGGCCGGTGAAGTCGGACAGCGCGACCCGCCGGCCGTCGAGGCGAAGCAGCGAGAAGGGGGGCGGCTCGCGCCCGATGAGCGGGTAGAGCCGGGCCTGCTCGACGAGCTTGTCGAGCTCGGTCTTTTCCCTGGGCCTGTCGCGCTCCCGATCCTTCCGGTAGAGGTCATAGAGCCAGGGCGGGACCTGTCGCTGGATGTCTCGATCCCGCGCCTGCTCGCGCTGGCGCTCGTCCTCGTCGTCGATCTGGGCCGGGGCCGGGGGAATGCCGATGCCCGTGGCGATCGCCACGAGGGTGAGGATCGCCCAGAGCCCGCGAGGCGTCACGACGGCTTGACCTCGGCCGTGCCCTCGAAGCGGGAGCCGTGCGTGTCGAAGAAGGTGATCTTGAGGGGGCCGGGCTCGGTGGCGCGGAAGGGAATGGTGAAGGCGGGGTTCTCGCCGATGGACGTCGAGGTATCCAGCTCCGCGATGTCACGACCGAGGTAGCTGACGACCACGCGATTGATGAAGCGGTAGTTCTTGTCCACCGACTTGCCGCCCTGCCGCTCCACGCGCTCGTTGGGATGGATGCAGACCACCCGCACACGGGCCACGGAGCCGCGAGCGATGCCCGCGGGTAGCTTGATTCGAACCTGGCCTACCATTCAGCACTCGCCTCGCCGGGCCCTCGCCTTCGGCTCGGCCCCGTCTCAGCTCGAAATGCGCCACTCATGCCGCGCACCCCGCCACGACGACGCGGACCGATCGCTTGACCATCACGAGCGTCCCGTCCTGCATCTCCGCCACCGCGCGCACGTCGCCCGTGTCGGCCAGTCGGATATTGGTCGCGACATAGGCCTGGCCGCACGCCGGCGTCAGGTTGACCTTGGCGTTCAGGGGCCGGGGGTTCTTGTCCGAGAGGATGTAAATGGCTTTGACGTGGCTCTGGGGCGTCATGGGCGACTTGATCTCGACCGCCACCGGGACGTTGCCGCCGTCCTCGGCGATGAGAGGAGCCTCGAGCGTCATGACGGCGGACCCTTCACGGATCGGGCGACCGGCGAAGAGCCGTTTCAGGGTCGCCTCCACGGGCTCCTCGGGGGCGAGGTTGGCGAGAAAGCCCTGGGCCTCCGCCTCATTCCACGGCCACGCGCATGCCATGCCCGCCGCCGCCGCGGCCGCCAGCAGCTCCCGGCGGGTCACCCGAGGATCGGCCATGGCTCAATCATGCCGCGCCGGCGCGCCAATTCAAGGGGTACTGGGGCAATTTGCTTCGCCATACTTCGTTCTCGGTCGCCAGCAACGCTCAACGTACACCCACGTACGCCTCGCATTGCTGGCTCCCTCGGGCCTCGTCTGGCTCGCAACTTGCCCCAGTACCTGAGGGTCACGGTTCGAGCCGATACGTCGAGGCGTCGGGCTTGAACGCCCGCGGCAGCCACAGGGGCCGGCGGAGCCCGCCGGGGCCCGGCGCGGGACGCGCCAGGGCCAGCCATTGCCGGTACACCTCGTGCGCCCGATTCGTGTCGACGAACACGTCGCCATAGCGATCGCCGGCCGCCGGCCGGCCCACGCGCACCTTCTGATGCCAGCAGTGCTGACCGCTCACGGGGTCCGGATGCACGGGAAAGGTCAGGTTCTGGTGGACGCCGGGATCCTCCCACCACACGCGCGACGAGTCTGGATCCGCGCTCTCGAAGGGCCGGACTCCGTGGACATGGCGCATGCGCCACTGCCCGGGCGCCTGCGGCTCGAGGTTGACGAGCGCCGTCGACCAGCGCTCGCCGCCCGTCTCCTCGCGAAGCCGCCACCGGCCGAGGTGATGCGAGCAGGCGACGATCCCGGGGCGGATGGACTCGGTGACCCAGACCTTGTCCACGAAGTAGCCGATCTCCGTCTCGACCTTCAGAAGTTCTCCTGTGGCCACGCCGAACCGCGTGGCGTCCTCCGGGTGAAGCCAGAGCGGATTGTTGTGCGAGATCTCGTAGAGCCACTTGGCGTTGCCCGAGCGCGAGTGGATGAGCGTGGGCAGCCTGAAGGTCGGGAGGAGGAGCATCTCGCTCCGCGCCCGATCGATCTGGGACCAGTGGACATGGCTCCGCGCATAGGTGGGCACGGCGTGCTCGGGCCACTTCCAGTCCTTGAGCGTCGGCGAGTAGAACTCGAGCTTGCGCGACGGCGTGGGGAAGCCGGCGCGGAGCTGGCCGTCGACGAGAACGCCGATGCCCGCGCCGCCCTTCGCGGCCACGCGCGTCACAGGGTCCACCGCCGCCCCCTCGCGCTCCGTCTCCGACAAGGGCGTCTCGTGAGTGCGATAGACGTGGTCGGCGATCAGGAAGGCGCCGTACTTCCGCATGTACGCGAGCGGCGTCAGGCCCTGCTCCTTGGCGGCCTCGGGCAGACCGGGCACGCTGTGCTCGAAGATCCACCGGTAGAGCTCGTCGACCCGCAGCTTCTCGCCGGGCCGGTACGGCGACTCGAAGTACTTCCGGATGCCGAGGGCCCCGTCGGGATCGATGCGCCACGACAGCTCGATCCAGAACTCGTCTTCCTCCCACACCTGCCCCAGCCCCGCCACTTCGTGCGCCTCCCAGGTCGAGTCGAAGAGCTTGCCCTGGCGCTCGAGGGCCACGCGGAGCACGGGCTGGCGGAATCCGATCCAGCGCGCCGCGTGCGTCTCCTGGCTCATGAGGTCGTGCCGCTCCGAGGCGTGGCCCATGGGCAACACGTAATCGGAGAACCACGCCGTCTCGCTCCAGATCGGAGTGAGACAGGCGTGACGCTCGACCTTGGCTTCGTCCGTCAGCATCTCGATCCACGACATGCCGTCGGGATTGGTCCACACGGGGTTGTAGACGCGCGTGAAGTACATGGCGAGCTTGCCGCGGCCTTCCTTGAGGAAGTGCGGCAGGAGAAAGCTCATCTCGAAGAAGGCCAGCGGGTACTCGCGCGGCATGAGGAGCTCGCTCCACACCTTGGCGGGCGGCGGCATCATGGGCGGCGCGGGCACGGCCTTGTTCCAGGCGCTCGGGGCGGTGCCGCCCGGCGAGGCGACTGCGCCCATGAGGACGACCACCAGCTCGAGGGCGCGCGCGACCTCCCAGCCGAAGAGGTTGCCCGCCGAGGCATTGCGCCAGACGTGGCTCGAGAGGGCGCCTCCGCACCGGCCGATCTCGCGCGCCACCTCCTCGATGCGAGTGGCGGGCACGCCGGTCTCCCTCTCGGCGAATTGCGGCGTGTAGGGTGCGTAGATCTCCTCGAGCGCCCCCTCGAACTCCTTGAACTCCACGGGCGCGCCGGGGCGCTCCTGGATCAGGTACTCCTCCCAGTTGACCCACCGGCGCACGAACTCCCGGTCCCAGGTGCCGTCGCGGAGCAGGATGTGCACGAAGGCCAGGAGCAGCGCGGCTTCCGTGCCCGGCCACGGCGAGAGCCAGTAGTCGGCCATCGACGCCGTGTTGCTCAGCCGCGTGTCAACCACGCACACCTTGGCGCCCGCCATCTTGCCTTCGATGATCCGCTGCGCGTGCGGGTTGAAGTAGTGCCCCGCCTCGAGGTGGGAGGACAGCAGCAGTATGAAGCGCGCCTTGCCATGATCAGGCGAGGGCCGATCGAAGCCGTGCCAGAACGCGTAGCCCGCCCGCGCGGAGGCCGAGCAGACGTTGGTGTGGCTGTTGTGGCCGTCGATGCCCCAGGCGTGGAAGACGCGCTGGAGATAGACGAGCTCGTGCCCGGGCCGGCCCAGGTGGTACATGATCTCCTTCTGCCGGCCCTCGACGAGCGCCTTGCGGATGCGCCCGCCGATGTCGTCCAGGACCTCGCTCCAGGTCACGCGCTCCCACTGTCCTTCACCGCGCTTCCCGGCACGTCGGAGGGGATACAGGATGCGCTCGGGGTCCTGCACTTGGTTGAGGGTGGCGGGTCCCTTGGCGCAATTGCGCCCGCGGCTGCCGGGATGCTCGGGGTTGCCCTCGAACTTCTGGATCTTGAGCGTCTGCTTGTCGACATAGGCCAGGAGACCACAGCCTGCCTCGCAGTTGAAGCAGATGGTGGGAATGAGCGAGTAGCGGCGCGGCACGCGCTTGGGCCAGGCCTTGGCGTCGTACTCCTCCCAGTCGTCCCAGCGCATGACGGGCGGATAGCGGTTGAGCCCCGAGGCCGGCGGGTCGAGGTCGCGCGCGTGGGGATGAAGCGGCTCGGCCGTCTTGTCGGTCATCGGGGCCTCACGAGAGCGGCAGCGCCTGGCCCGCGCGCACCCAGAGATCTTCCCAGAGCCAGAGCCCTCCCAAGACCAGTGCGGCGCTGACCACTGTGAGGACGGCAGATGACCATGCCGCGGCGCAGAGGACCAAAACGATAGGCAACACTATGCCGCCACCGACAACTCCACCCCACAGCCACCATCTCAACCGTCCCCTGGTCAGCAGCCGGGCAGCCTGAGTGGCATCGTGGCTCGCGTGCCTGCTGAAGAGTTCGACCATCAGGAGCCCTCCATGCAGAAGCAGCCAGAGCACCATGAAGGGGAAGAGCATGTGTGAAGGTGGAGCAACGGGAAGGACTCTCCTCACGTACATAAACGGGTTCGGACCAAGTGCCGGCTGAGCTGAAATGAAGGCCCATCCGGGCGCTACCATCAACAGGACTGCCGTCCCGGCTACGATCGTCGTGACAATCAAGTGAGGCAATACCATGGGGCTTTGCCAGAAGTCGCGGCCCTCGGCCTGACCAAACAGGAAAGCGCTATAGCCCGCCGTCGCGAGCGCCAGGATGACCACAGGTATGGTGAGCTTCGTCAGCAATGCTTGATCGTTCCAAATCCCACCAAGAAGCCACAAGGTTCCCGCACCGCCGAATGCCATGAGAATCCACCCGCCCCAGACCAGCCACGATCGCCAATTGGGCTTGAAAAGGATATAGAGGAAGCGCTCCGGACGCTTCAGGTCGAGCACGAGCAAGGCAGTCGTCACTGCGAGGAAGACGAGACTGATCGCTGGCGCGACCACGGTGCGAAGATCACCCCATCCGCTCCATCCGAACAAGGCAGCGACTAGAAGCGCTCCCGCCGCGATGGACTTGGTCCAGAGATACGTGGACACCTTCCAGCCCCAAGGGCGCTCCGCGTGCGCGATGTCGTAGACCGTGCGCGCCATGCGGAGGAGGTCCACACCTTGGTCGCCGCTCGGGGCGGCGCCGACGACATTGGGACGGCCCGGCGTGGGAATACGGCTGTTCCAGATCGCCCGGCACGATCGCCTGCACGGGGCACACGATGACGCAGGCCGGCTCGAGGTCGACCTCGATCCGGTGCGCGCAGTAGTGGCACTTGGCCGCCGTCTGCGTCTCGGGATCGATGTAGAGCGCGTCGTAGGGACAGGCCTGCATGCACGACTTGCAGCCGATGCAGCGGTCGCCGTCGAAGTCCACGATGCCGTCGGGCCGCCGGTACAGCGCCACCGTGGGGCAGATGGTCACGCACGGCGCGTTGTCGCAGTGGTTGCAGCGCATGACGGAGAAGTAGCGCCGCGTATCCGGGAACGTCCCCTTCTCGATGTACTTGACCCAGGTGCGGTTGACCCCGAGCGGCACCTGGTTCTCTTCCTTGCAGGCCACGGTACACGCATGGCACCCGATGCATTTCCGCTGATCGATCACGAATCCGTAACGCATTGCTAACTCAGCACTCGTCTCGTCGGGCTCGTCGTCGCCTGCGGCTCCTCTGAGCCCGCCTCACCTCGAACTGCCACGCAGGCCACGGTACACGCGTGGCAGCCAATGCACTTTCTTTGGTCGATCACGAACCCGTAGCGCACCCGAGTCTCCGCTATCCGCTAGTGAAGGATCACGTCCAGCCACACGCGCGCCGCGGCCAGGGCGATGACCGCGCCGAGCACCGCCCGCAACACTCCCACCGGAGCGCGCCGGCTCAGATGCGCGCCCAGGCTCGCGCCCGGCAGCGAGCCCGCCACCACGGCGACGGTGGGGAGCAGGGGCACCTGGCCCGTGGCGAGCTTGCCCAGGAACCCAAGGAGCGCGCCCGCTCCGGCAATCGCAAGCGAGGTGCCGATGCTGAGCCGCAACGGCACGCGCATGATGGCGACGAGCATCGGCACGAGCAGAAAGGCTCCACCCGCCCCCACGAGTCCCGACAGCAGCCCGACCACTCCGGGAATGCCGACGGCCTCGGCCCGGCTGAAGGGCATGGATTCCGCGCTCACGTCGGGGCCCGCCTCGGCGGGCTCGACGAACATGAGGGGCAGCGCGGCCGTGGCCATGACGGCGAAGACGATCAACAAGACACGCCCACCCACGAAGCGGGAGGCCACGGCCCCCGCGAGCGAGCCGAGGGCCATGGCCGTTCCGCCCCACAGGGCGAGGCCGCGATGGACCATGGCGCCGCGGCCATGAGCCCACGCGCCCATCGCGGAGCCTGCCAGCACCTGCACCATGGTCACGCCCGCGACCATCTTGATGTCGAGGCTGCCCACGCCGAGGAGGGGCGGCACATAGAAAACCAGGGGGATCATGACGATGGCGCCGCCGACCCCGACCAGCCCCGATGTGAAGGCGCCGATGAAGCCGAGGCCGACGAGAGTTGAAAGGAAAGCCGGGGTCACGCCGAACCCACGCCCGTCTCCGGCATGGGCAGCATGATACCCCGGCCCGGAGCTAGCGGAGCGACGAGTAGTAGGCCGCGAGGTCGGGGAACTGCCCGTCCGGAATCGTCCGCATGAGCGCCTTCTTGGCGGCGAGGAGCGGGTCGCCCGGATCGCGCGTGTCGGCCTTGAAGAGGACCATCTGCTGCGCGAGATAGCCGGGCGGCTGACCGGCCAGGCCGGGAATCAAGCGCGCGGCGTCGCCGCGCCCACTTTCGCCGTGGCAGATCACGCACTGGGCCGCCACCGTGCGGCCGCGGGCCACCGCCTCGGGCTGGGCACGAAGAGGTGTGGGCTCGCGCTTCTGGGCGGCGAAGAAGCCCGAGATCCACTCGACGCCGAGAAACTGGACCTGCTTGGCATAGGGCTCCATCTCGGGTGACGGGCGCTTGCCCGTGGCGTAGTTCTCGATCTGCCGCTTGAAGTAGGCGGCGTCGAGGCCGGCGATGATGGGCTGCATGTCCGACTTGCTGTTGCCGTTGACCCCGTGGCAGGCCCCGCACGTGATGACCTTGGCAAAGGCGGGGTCGTCGAGCGGGCCCGCGGCCTCGGCCGCGCCGAGGGCGGCGATGAGCGCGAGCGCAGCTATCGCGAGTGAGATCAGGATTTTCGAGATGAGGGGCGGCCGAGCTGCCGCAGGCACGAGCGCCCCGAGACGAGTGCTTGAATAGCTCCGAGTCGTCGTCATGGCCCCCACTCCCCCTACGACAGCATGTCGGCCCAGATGCTCTGCCGCCAGCCCTCGGCCCGCTGGGCGACGGATGCGCTCTGCGCCGGCGTGAGCTTCTGCTCGATCTGGACCACCTTGCCGTTCTCGATCTTGTAGGCGTTGACCACCGCGATGGCCTCGCGATCGCTGACCCAGCTATAGCAGGTGTTGCCCGGCGGCATGATCGGCACCGCCTGGCCATTGAGCAGGCTGACGATGCTGAGGGCCGCCGCCTTGCCCATGTTGTTCGCCACGTTGCCGGACTTCGGGACGGGCAGGCCGATGGTGGCGTCGCCGACCACGTGAATGCCCTTCTGCTTCACCGACTCGTAGGTGACGTGGTCGACCTCGCACCAGCGCTTGTCGGCGCCCGCGAGGTCGGCCTGCACAGCGATGGCCCCCGCGCGCTGGGGCGGGATGAGGTTGAGCACGTCGTACTTGACCTTGTCGAAGTCGGTGCGCACCTCGCGGGTCGAGGTGTCGATGCCGGTGACCTTGTTCGACGCGCGGTAGTCGATGTTGGGATAGGCCTGCCAGGCCGCGCGGAAGAGCGCGGTCTTGGACACGATGTTCTGGTTGGCGTCCAGCACGATCACCTTGCTCTTGGGCTTGTTGGCCTTGAGATACCAGGCGACCTGGCAGATGCGCTCGTAGGGCCCCGGCGGGCATCGGTAGGCCACGGGCGGGACCGTCAAGACGAAATTTCCGCCGTCGGGCATGGCCTGGATCTGCCGGGCGAGCTCCACCGTCTGCGGCCCCGCCTTCCAGGCGTGGAGCACGCTGTCCTTGGCGGCGGGCAGCCCTTCGATCTGCTCCCACTGGAAATCGATGCCGGGTGAGACGACGAGCCGGTCGTAGGCGAGATAGCCTTCGCCCACGCGCACGCGCCTGGTGTCCGGCTCGATGGCCGTGACCGACTCGTGGATGAACTTGACGCCGCGGCGCCGGAGCCCGTCGTAGGGCTGGGTCAGGCTCTCGATGGTGCGGAGCCCGCTCAGGACGAGATTGCTGAACGGACAGGAGACGAACTCCTTGTTCGGCTCGATCAGGTACACCTCGATCGAGGGGTCGGCCATGCGGACATAGCGGGCCGCCGTCGCCCCGCCCCAGCCGCCGCCAATCACGACCACGCGGCGGCCGCTCTTGGGCGCGAAGTCGCCCTTCATGCTGGCGGCACAGCCGGCGAGGCCGCCGGCCAACCCGAGGCCGAGACCGACCGAAGAGGACCGGAGGAACCGCCTGCGCGTCACGCCTTTCATAGGCCTTGCCTCCGTGGATTCACGGCTTCTTGACCGGAATCGCGAGGAACATACAAGGCCCCGCACAGCCTGTCAAACTCTTTCGGGCTCGTCTCCGAACAAGGGCAGGAGCGGGACGAGACCGGAGAAGGTGAAGTCCGGCGGGGGAACGGTCGGGCGGAGGGCGAGGCCACGACGATTGATCCAGGCGATCGTCAATCCGAGCGGCTTGCCGCCCACGAGGTCGGTGAGCTGCGACTGTCCCGAGTGGAGGATCTCCTCGATGCCGACGCCCGCGTGGTCGATGAGATATCGGAAGAGGCGGCCGTCCGGCTTGTAACCGCGCGCGCGCTCGGCCGTGCACACGAGATCGAAGTCGCGGCCCAGCTTGGTGGCGGCGAGGAGGTCGTCGTCGATGTTGGAGACGAGGGCGAGCCGGCTCTGTCGGCCCAGGACCTCGAGCGTGGGCAGGACATCCGGATAGAGCTCGAAGCGCGGATAGACGTCGAAGTACGTCTGGATCAGGCCGCCGTCGCCGCCCGGGACACCGAAGCGCTCGAACGTCTCTTCCAGGGAGAGCCGACAGATCTCCTTGTACGGGCGGTAGGGCTCCCAGTAGTGCGCGATGTTGCGCTCTTCCCAGTGGGTCCAGAAGGCGTCGGCGTCCACGTGAGCGGCGCCGGCACCCTCGAGGATCGATCGGAACGCGGCGTCCTGGCCGGATGGCGTATCGATGAGGGTGCCGAAGACGTCGAAGGACAGGAGCCGAGGGCGCACGCGCGCCTCAGCGGGCGATGGCCTGGCGAACCGTGGCCAGGATGCGGTCGGGATCACCCTCGAGGTGAATGGGAGGAGGAAGCGGGGGCGGCGGGTTCTTGATCCCTGCCCCCGTGAGCACGAGCACGACGCGCGTCCCGGAGTCGACCTCGCCCGCCTCCTTCATGAGGCAGAGCGCCGCGAGCGCCGCCGCCGCTTCAGGCCCCGTCCATATTCCTTCCACCCGGCCCAGGAGCTTCTGCGCCTCGAGGATGGCGCCGTCGCTGACCGGCTGCGGGTGGCCGCCCGTGTCGCGGAGGATCTTGAGCATCTGCCGTCCCGCGAATGGACCGGGGACCCGCAGGCCGGGGGCGTCGGTGACGGGATTCTCCCAGGGCGTGGTGGTCTCGGCCTTGTCTTCCCAGGCCTTGACGAGCGGGGCGCATCCCTCGGCCTGGACGGCGATGAAGCGCGGCTGGCTCGCCTTGATCCATCCCATGGCGGCCAGCTCCTCGTAGGCCTTGTGAATCCCCACGAGGCCCGTGCCGCCGCCCGTCGGGTACATGAGCACATCGGGCGTCTGCCAGTCGAGCTGCTCGGCGAGCTCGAGCCCCATGGTCTTCTTGCCCTCGAGGCGATACGGCTCCTTGAGGGTGGCGAGGTCGAACCACCCGAGCGTGGGCGCGATCCCGGCGATGACCCGGCCCGCCGTGGCGATGGTGCCGTCGACGGTGAAGACGTGCGCGCCCGCGATGATGGCCTCGGCCACCGCGGCCTGCGGCGTGTCGCGCGGAACGACGACCACGACGGGAATGCCCCCGCGGGCGCCGTAGACGGCGGCCGCGCCCCCCGCATTGCCCGCCGAGGGAATCATGAGCCCCTTGACGCCCAGGGTTCGCGCCTTGGTCAGGGCCATGCCCAGGCCGCGCGCCTTGAAGGAGCCCGTGGGGTTCTGGCCCTCGTCCTTGGCCCAGAGGTGCCGCACGCCCAGGTATCGGGCCAGGCGCGGCAGGGGCAGGAACGGCGTGCCTCCCTCGCCCAGGGTGATGGGCTCCTCACCCGCGTCGAGCGGGGTCAGCTCGCGGAATCGGTACATCCCCGGGGGGCGCCGGAGGAGATCGTCCTTGCTGACGGAGGCGGCGACCTTGGGCAGGTCGTACCGGACGGCCAGCATCTGGCCGCAGGCCTCGCACACGGTGAGGAGGCGGCCGGCCTCGTGACGCCGGTCGCAGACGGTGCACTCGATGTGGGAGACGAAGGTGGGACTCATCGAGCGATCACCTCGCGCGGACCGGAGGGCCTGCGGGATCTACTCAGCACTCGCCTCACACCGACCTGGGCCTTCGGCCCCGGCCGATGTTCAGCTCGAAGTACGTCGAAAATCAGTGAGCCTTCTCTTTCTCGGCCTTCGCGGCGGTGACGACCTTGTCCGCGAGTTGGGCGGGCACTTCCTCGTAGTGCGAGAACTCCATGGAGTAGGCGCCGCGCCCACCCGTCATGGAGCGGAGCGACGACTCGTAGGTCAGCATCTCGGCCATGGGCGCCTGCGCCCGCACGGAAACGATCTCGCCGTCCGGCTCCATGCCCACGATGCGCCCGCGGCGGCCATTGAGATCGCCGATGACATCCCCCGCGTTGTCGGAGGGAGCGGTGACCTCGATGTTCATGATCGGCTCGAGCAGGATGGGATGGGCTTCCATGAAGCCCTTCTGCAGGCCCATGGAGGCGGCGATCTGGAAGGCCATGTCGGACGAATCGACGTCATGGTAGGAGCCGTCGTAGAGGGTCACCCGCAGATCGACCACGGGATACCCCGCGAAGATGCCGCGCTTCATGCAATCGCGCACGCCCTTCTCCACGGACGGGATGAAGTTGCGCGGCACCGAGCCCCCGAAGATGTCGTCCACGAACTCGAAGCCGCCACCGCGCTGGAGCGGTTCCACCTTGAGCCACACGTCGCCGTACTGTCCGCGCCCACCCGTCTGCTTCTTGTACTTGCCCTGGACCTCCGCGCGCCCCTTGACCGTCTCCTTGTACGGAATGCGCGGGGGCAGGAGGTTGACGTCCACGTTGTACTTGCGCTTCATCCGCTCCACCACCGTCTCCACGTGGAGCTGGCCCATGCCGGAGACGAGGAGCTGCTTCGTCTCGGGGTCGTAGTGGTGATGCAGCGTCGGGTCCTCCTCGGCCATGCGGTGCAGCGCCGTGGAGATCTTGTCCTCGTCGCCGCGGCTCTTGGGCTGGATCGCGAAGGAGATGGAGGGCTCGGGGAAAGTGATGGGGGGCAGCACGACGGGCTGGCCCTCATCGCAGAGCGTGTCGCCCGTCAGCGTGTCCTTGAGCTTGGCGACCACGCCGATCTCCCCGGGGCCGAGGGACTCCACGGCCTTCTGGGTCTTGCCCATGAGATGGCCCAGGTGCCCGATGCGCTCCTTGCCTCCGCGCGTGGCGTTGAGCACCTGGCTGTCGGCCTTGAAGGTGCCCGAGTAGACGCGGAAGAGGGAAAGCTTGCCCACGTGCGGATCCGCGATGGTCTTGAAGACGACCGCGGAGAGCGGCGCCTTGGGGTCCCCGGCACGCGTGACGGTCTGCTTGGTCCGGGGATCGGTGCCTTCGACCGCGCCCAGGTCGGCTGGCGAGGGGAACTCCTTGACGATGAGGTCCATGAGCGCCTGGACACCCAGGCCCTTGGTGCATGCAGCGGCGAGGACCGGCACGAGGCTTCCCGATCCGACGGCCTTCCCGAGCGCTCCGAGCATCTCCTCCTCGCTGATGCCGCCCTCCTCGAGGTACTTGGAGAGGAGGTCGTCGTCCGTTTCCGCCACCGCCTCGATGAGCTTCTCCCGCCACGTCTTCGCCTCGTCCATGACCTCGCCGGGGATGTCCGCCTCCTTCACCTTGCCGTCGGCGGTGACGAGGGCCTTCATGGCCACGAGATCGACGACGCCGGCGAAGCCGGACTCCGATCCCACGGGGATCTGGAGGGGGCACAGGCGTCCCTTGAGGCGCTTCTGGAGTGACTCGAGGGTGCGGAAGAAATCGGCGCGCTCGCGGTCGAGACGGTTGATCACGATGGCGCGGGGCAGCCCGTACTCGTTGGCGTACTTCCAGACCTTTTCCGTCTGCACCTGCACGCCGGCCACCGCGTCCACGACGATGACGGCTGCGCTCGCCGCGCGCAGTCCCGCCCTTGCGTCCGCCACGAAGTCGCCGTACCCGGGGGTGTCGATCAGGTTGAGGCGGTGGCCCTTCCAGTCGCAGAAGGCGACGGAGGTGCCGAGCGAGATCTTGCGCTTGATCTCGTCGGGATCGAAGTCGGTGGTGGTGGTGCCGTCATCGACCTTGCCGAGCCGGTTGACGGCGCCGGCCGCGAAGAGGATGCCTTCCACCAGGGATGTCTTGCCGACTCCGCCGTGCCCCGCGAAGCCCACGTTACGAATCTTGGAGATGTCCGTCGCCATGCCTGCCTCCCCTCGGCCCCATCGCGTAGGGAAACTTCCACTGCAGGAGAAAGGACGATGTGGAAGGGGATGCTACCACAGCGTTACGGAGTGTTCCAGCGGGCACTGGGTCAATTTGCTTCGCCAGATCCACTCAGCTCTCGCCTCGCGGCCGAGCCGCTCAGCTCGAACCGCCACGTTGCGAGCGGGCCGGCAACCCTCAACGTACATTCAACCCAGCCCTCGCCTCGGGGCTCCGCCCCTCAGCTCGAACCCTCGGGGCTCCGCCCCTCAGCTCGAACGGCCACGTACGCCTCGGGCTGCCGGCCCGCTCGCGCGTGGCCGTTCGAGCTGAGGGCGCAGCCCGAGGCGAGGCCCGAGTAGATCTGGCTCGCAACTTGCCCCAGTGCCGGGAGCGCGCGCTTGTCGGTCTGGACTACGGGCGGACGACTTTGTTCGCGAGCACGCCGATCTTCTCGACTTCGGCCTCCATGCGGTCCCCGGCCTTGAGGAAGTTGCCGGTGGCGGCGCCCACGCCGTCGGGCGTGCCGGTGGCGATGATGTCGCCGGGCAGTACCGTCATGCTGCGCGAGAGGACCTCGATGCACTGATCCACCGGGAAGATCATCTTGGAGGTGTGGCTGGACTGGCGCACCTGTCCGTTGACCCGCATGGAGATGCTCAGGGCCTGCGGATCCGCGATCTCGTCGGCGGTGACGAGGACGGGCCCCATGGGGCAGAAGGTGTCGAGTGACTTGCCCTTGAACCACTGCGTGTGCCGCTTCTGGAGGTCGCGTGCCGTCACGTCGTTGATCACCGTGTAGCCGAAGACGTGCTTGAGGGCATCGGGGCGGCTGATGTCCCGGCCGGCTGTGCCGAGGACCACGGCCAGCTCGACCTCGTAGTCGAGCTCCGTGGTGATCGCGTGATGGACCACGTCGTCACCCGGGCCGACCACCGAGGTGCCGGGCTTGGTGAAGTAGACGGGATGCTCGGGCACGGCGGCGCCGCGCTCCGCCGCGTGGTCGGCGTAGTTCCGGCCCAGGCAGAACACGTTGCGCGCGGGGTGCTGGATGGGCGCGAGGAGACGCACGCGCTTGAGCGGATAGGCGAGCTTGCGTCCGGCGAGGTCTTCGATGGCCTGCTGGTCCACGAGACGCTTGCCATAGTCCCAGGCCTCGCGACCGAGGGCCCAGGAGGGCTCGCCGCCCTGCACGAGCTCGAGCAGGCTCTTCGGGAAACCTCCGCGCCCGCGCCGCACGGCGCCGCGCTGGGCGGCCAGCTCCTTGGCGAGGCCGGCCAGATCCAGCACCGCCTCGTGCCACACCGCGCCCACTTTGGGCTCGCCGCGACCCCGGCGGAAGGTCACCAGCTGCATGCTACTCGCTCCCCGCGGCGACGCCGCTCCGCTGGGGCAAGGTCTTGCCGCCCTGACGGGCGATGTCTTCCAGCTCTCGCGGCAGCCCGAAGCGCACGTCCTCCTCGACGACATGGACCTCGCGCACGGCGACCCGGCCCGCCTGCTGGAGCGCCTCGACCACCTCGGTGACCAGGAACTCCGGGGTGGAGGCCCCCGCGGTGACGCCCACGCGCTGGGAGCCCGCCAGCCATTCCGTCTTGATGTCGTTCTTGTCGTTGATGAGATAGGAGGGCGTGCCCATGACGGTCGACACCTCGACGAGCCGATTCGCGTTGGAGCTGTTGGCGGCGCCGATGACGAGCAGGACATCGACTGCTCCCGCCACCGTCTTGGCCGAGGCCTGGCGGTTCTGGGTGGCGTAGCAGATGTCGTCCTTGGCGGGGCCCGCGATCTTGGGAAAGCGCCGGCGCAGCGCCTCGATGCAGTCGCGCGTATCGTCCACGCTGAGCGTGGTCTGGGTCAGGTAGGCGACCTTGTCGGGGTCGGGGATCTGGAGCCTGTCCACTTCCTCGGGATGGGCGATGAGGAACATGCGCTCGGGCGCCTCCCCCATGGTGCCCACCACCTCGTCGTGGTCGGCGTGACCGACGAGCACGATGCTGTACCCCTCGCGCGCGTAGCGGATGGCCTCCAGGTGCACCTTGGTCACGAGCGGACAGGTGGCGTCGATCACCCGCAGCCCGCGCCGCCGCGCTTCCTGGCGCACGGCCGGGGAGACGCCGTGAGCGCTGAAGATGACCGTGGCGTCGTCGGGCACCTCGTCGAGCTCGTCCACGAAGTGGGCGCCCTTGGCCCGGAGCGCCTCGACGACATGTCGGTTGTGCACGATCTCGCGGCGCACGTACACGGGCGGCGGGCTGACCTGGAGGGCCAGCTCGACGATGTCGATGGCGCGATCCACGCCGGCACAGAAGCCGCGGGGCCCCGCGAGCACGATTTCCTGGAGGGGGATGGTGGTCATATGCCCTCAGTCTACTTGAAGTACCAGGTCAATCCCACGATACCGCTATCCGAGTTGAAGCCGCGGTTCTTCTGGTACAGGTGCCCGTTGGAGATGTGCTGGAAGCGGTACCCGACGTTGACGGCCAGTCCTGGCGTGATGAAGTACGAGAGCCCGATACCGGCTTCGAGCACGAAGGTGAAGGGCGAGTCGATCTCCATCACCTTGAGGCTGGTGCCCGCCGCCCCCGTCGTTCCCTCGAGGTACGGCACGAAAGGTCCGACGGAAAGGCCCAGCAAGTGATAGCGGAACGCCAGCTTGAGCCCCTCGGCGGTGGCCGATTCGGGAGAGAGATAGTACTGGAACCAGCCCTCGAGTCCCGTCTCGAATGCCCCGCGAAGGATGCTCGGGCCGAAAGGCTCGAAGAAGAAATACGACAGCCGCGGGTTGAAGTTGACGAACGAGATGTCCGAGATGGTGCGGTGACCCTCGTAGTTGTTCTGGACACCGCCACCGAAGGACACCCCGAAGGCCTTGGTGCCCTGGGCAAACTCCTGCTCGGCGTCGACGGCGGCCGCATCCAAGGGCGACGTGGCCATCGCGAGCACGAGCAGGATCAGACCCAGCTTGGAGCGTCTCGTCATGGCTCGATCAGTACCTTGAGCGCCTCTCCGCGCTCCATCAGCCCCAGAGCCTCGCGGACTTGCTCGAGGCCCATGGTGTGCGTGACAAGGCCGTAGGGCACCAGGCTCTCGGACTCGAGGAGCCCGACGGCCTGACGGATCAGAGCCGGCGTGTGGTGGAACGCCCCCACCAGTCTCAGCTCTTCGTAGTGCGCCCGCCGTGTGTCCACGGCGATGGTCGTGCCCGGGGCGCAACCGCCAAAGAATACCACGGTCCCTCCGCGCCCCACAGAAGCCACGGCCTGCTCCCAGACCTCCGGGCGTCCGGTCGCGTCGATCACGACCTCCGGTCCCCGACCGCCTGTCATGTCGCGCAGTTGGCCCGCCAGATCATGGGTGAGCGAGCCGTCGAGACACTCGGCCACATCCAGCTCCCGCACCCGATCGAGGCGCCAGCCAGGCTTGCCCACGAGGATGACCCTGGCCTTGCGCTGGGCGGCGGAGAGGGCCAGGAGGCAACCGAGGGGCCCATGCCCGATCACCGCCACCGTCATGCCTGCCTCAACGCCTCCCCGCTCGACGCCGAGAAGCGCGCAGGCCAGCGGCTCGGCGAAGGCCGCGCGGCGCGCGGGCAGGCCCGCGCCCAGGCGCACGACATTGGTGGCGCAGAGCCGGGGCGGCAAGGCGATGAATTCGCCGTAGGCGCCGTTGACGAACAGGAGGTCCTCGCACAGATTGTGCCGGCCTTCCCGACAGAAGCGGCAGTGACCACAGGGCGCCGAATTGGCGGCGACGACGCGGTCTCCCTCCCGCAACTCGGCCATTCCCGATCCCACGCGGGTCACCGTGCCGGCAAACTCGTGGCCGAAGACGGTGGGGACGTGAGGAATCATCACGGGGTGGCCGCGGCGCAGCACCTTGACGTCGGTCCCGCAGGTGAGGGCGGCCTCGATTTTGACGACGATCTCCCCGGCCTTCGGCTCGGGAATCGGGAGGTCTTCGAAGCGGAGATCTCCCGGTCCATGGAAGACCTGCGCTCTCATGGCGTGATGTAGACCTTCACGGCTTCGTGGCGCCGCATCAGCTCGACCCCCCGGGCCAGCTCGCGGAGGGGCAGCCGGTGGCTGATGAGCCCATCGACACGGACCCTGCCCGTGGCGAGCGCGTCGAAGGCCTCGCGAAGCTCGGTCGGCGATGACGAGTACGTCGAGGAGATGGTCAGCTCGCGGTGGTAGAGATCGGCGAGGGGCAGGGGCAGCGTCGCGCCCTCCCCGCCCGCGAAATAGTGGACGTGGCCGCCATCGCGGAGGCGCGCGGCCACCCAGGGGAGGAGCGATCCCCCACCCGCCGTGATCATGGCCACGTCCGCTCCCCGGCCCTCCGTCGCCTCACTCAGGGCAGCGGTCAGCTCCGCATCGACGTCGAAGACCTTCGCGCCCGCGACGCGACCGAGGGTGCGACGGTCGGCCACGAGATCGGCGCCGAAGACGGTGACCCCCGCGAGCGCGAAGGCCTGGCTGAGCAGGCAGCCGATGGAGCCGAGCCCGATGACGAGCGCGGCGTCGCCCGTCACCGCGCCGGAGCGCTTGACCGCGCGCAGGCAGCAGGCCAGCGGCTCGACGAACGACGCCGTCTCGTCGCTCATGCCGGGGGAAAGCGCGAAGGTCGCGTGCTCGACATTGGGGGCGGGCACCCGGCAGAGCTCCGCGAAGCCGCCGGGGTCGAGATTGATGCGCTTGAAGGCGCGGCACATGGATGCGCTGCCGCACCGGCAGTAGTGACACTGGAAGCACGGCACGTGATGGGCCACGACCACGCGCTGGCCGACGCTGAACCTCGTGACGGCGGCGCCGGCCGCGATCACGTCGCCCACCACCTCGTGGCCGAAGACGGCGGGTGCCCTGGTGTCGGGGCTCAGGATCTTCACGATGTCCGAGCCGCAGAGGCCACAGCCGCGCACCCGGACGAGCAGCTCGCGCGCCCCCGCGACGGGCTCGGGCCAGTCGCGCAGCTCGAGGTCGCCCGGCCCTCCGTACACCGCCGCCTTCACGCTTGGCGGTCCCCCCAGCGCGAGCGGCTCCAGCAGCGCAGGGCGATGCCGAGCTTCTTCGGGGTCGGCACGCTCACGCGCTCGCCGAAGACCCGGTAGCGCCGCCGCTCCATGGTCTGGAGCAGCGCGAAATACGTCCGGCCCATGATCTCGGCGGCGAAGAGGGTCCGCTCGTCGGAGCGGGGCAGGGCCGCCCACGCGCGCTCGTAGTACGTGCGCGCGCGCGCCGCCTGGGAGGCCATCAGCTCGACGAACTCGGGCGTGTACCGTCCGGCGGCGAGGTCGTCGGCCTTGACGCCGAAGCGCCGCAGGTCCTCCTGCGGCACGTAGACGCGCCCGGCGCGCGCGTCCGGCTGCACGTCGCGCATGATATTGGTGAGCTGGAGGGCCACCCCGAGATCGACGGCGTACTCGCGCGCCCGGGTGTCCGCGTAGCCGAAGATCTCGATGCAGCAGAGCCCGACCGCCGAGGCCACGCGATAGCAATACGGGTAGAGATCCTCGAAGGTCTCGTACGTCGAGCGCTCGAGGTCCATCTCGACGCCGGCGATGATCTCGAGGAGGGCAGAGCGCGGGATGGGAAAGAGCTTCACGGCCTCCTGCAGTCGCTCGGCCGCCGGGTGCTCGGGGGTACCCTCGTAGACGCGTCGGATCTCGTCCCGCCACCGCACAAGCTCCCCGCGTTGAGCGACGCGATCCTGTCCCAAGTCCACCGCGTCGTCCACGATGCGGCAGAAGGCGTACACGGCGTAGATGGCCTCGCGCTGCGGGCGCGGGAGGGTGAGGAAGGCAAAGAAGAAGTTGGAGCGGCTCTTCCGCGTGATCCTCGAGACGAACTTGGTGGCGTTCATGCGGCCTTGGCGGGCCGCGGAGCGTAGCCACGCTCCACGAACCAGGTGACGGCGTCCCGCAGCGCGTCTTCCGCAAGCGTCTGGGGCAGGCCGAGCTCGCGCACGGCCTTGGCCGCGCTGAAGTACATGCGCTTGCGCGCCATGCGCACGGCATCGAGGGCCACCTCCGGCGTGCCCCCCGTCACCCGCGCCGCGCTCTCCATGCAGAAGGCGGCGAGCCAGGCCACGCCGTAGGGGACGCGGAAGCGCGGGACGCGCACGCCCGTGAAGGAGGCAAGGGCGCGGAAGATCTCGATGAGCGACATGTTCCGGTTGCCCAGGACATACTTCTGCCCCGTCCTGCCGCGATCGCCGGCCAGGATATGGCCCCGGGCGACGTCGCGCACGTGGACGATGTTCAGCCCGGTGTCGAGCGAGCCCACCATCTTGCCCTTGAGAAAGTCCACGATCACCTGCCCCGTGGGGGTCGGCTTGATGTCCCACGGCCCCACCGGCGCCGAGGGATTGACGATGACCACGGGCGCCCCCCGGGCCGCCAGCTCGTCGGCCACGCGCTCGGCGAGAAATTTCGACGCCTTGTAGGGGCCGACCATGTCCTCGAGACCGACAGGTGTCGTCTCGTCGCCCGGCGTGCCGTCCTTGGGGATGCCCAGCGCCCCCACGGTGGACGTGTACACGATGCGCTCGGCGCCGGCCTCCGCGGCCGCTTCGAGGACGTGGCGGGTGCCGTCGATGTTGGCGCGATAGAGCTCGCGCGAGTCCCGGGCCCACAAGCGGTAGTCGGCGGCGACGTGATAGACACGTCGCGCCCCCGCCACCGCGGCGCGGAGCGAATCGCGATCCAGCAAATCGCCCTCGGCGATCTCGACGCGGCAGCCTTCGAGGGCCCGGCGGTCGCTCCCCAGGCGCGCGAGCACCCGCACGGTGCGGCCATCGGCGAGAAGCTCGCGGACGAGATTGGCGCCGACGAACCCGGTCCCCCCCGTGACGAGCGCGTCCATCAGCGGGGCTCGTGCTCGACAGCCGCCCGGTATTCGACCGACCACCGCAGGGCTTCGGCCACCGTCGCGAGGGCTCCCTGAGTTGCGCGCTGGAGCTTGAGCGCCTTCGGCAATATCGCCGGCTGCCTCAGCACGGTCGCCGCCGCGCGAGCCTTGCGCACCCTCCCTTCCGCCGTGATGAGCGCGGTGAGCTCGGGCGACAGGCTGTCCCCCGCGTCGTCGGAGACGCCGCGGAGGACGAGGCCGGGGCAGCCCGCCTCCGCGGCGGCCCGCAGGATAAGGGCGGATTCCATGTCGACGGCGACGGCGCCCGTCGCCTCCCGCAGCTTCGCCTTGGCCTCGGGCGTCGCGGCCACCTCCGCCACGGTCGCCAGGGCGCCGGTGGCAAAGCGCATCCCTCGGTCAGACAGGGCCGCGACATGATGACGATGGTGGGCGACGGCGGCGGCGTATCGCTCTCCTCGCGGGCCGATCACCGTCTCGGGGAGGATCAAGGAGCCGCACGACACGGCAGGATCGAGGGCGCCGCACACGCCCGCGGAGATCACGAGAGGATGCTCGAGCCCCTCGAGCAATGCCGGGGAGCGAGCGGAGAGAGCGCTCGCGGCAAGGCCGACGGGAGCGAGGCGAAAGCGAGTATCCCCGAAGGCGGGGAAGGAGAAGGACTTCAGGCGGGGCAGCCGAAGCGCCCGGGCGAGCGCCCGGGCCTCGAGCTCAACCGCCGTCAGGACGAGGATCGCGCCCAAGCGGGCCGGCCCCGGCGGCCGCCGCCTTGAGCGCCTTTCCCTTCTCCTTGCGCTCGACCCAGGCCTTCCAACTGTTGCCGGCGGCGGTGTCCTTGCCGGTGAACTTGATGGTGGCGATGTCGGCGTAGGCGAGGGTGAACGGCCCCTCGCCCTGCTCGTCGAAGAACTCGATGAAGGGCTCCGGCGCGTCGGCATCGCGGTTGAAGATATAGCCCACGAGCTCGCGCCCGTCCCGCTTCACGATGGTGGTGTTGCCCCGGTAGTCGAAGGCGTAGTCCACCACCTCGCGAAGGGACGTGTAGTCGTTGATCTGGGGCACCCAGCCCTCGAGACTCATGGCGCGGATTACAGCTTGCCCGTGAGGGTGACCGCCACGGTTTCCGCGAAGCCCTTGAGGGAGCTGAACGTGTGGTCGACCGCGGTCGCCTCGTACCCGCAGTGGACCATGCAGTCGCGGCACTTTTCGTTGCCGCTCTTCTTGCCGTAGTTCTCCCAGCGCGTGCCCTCCATCAGCTCCTGGAAGGTCGCGGCATAGCCCTCCTGGAGGAGATAGCAGGGGCGCTGCCAGCCGAACATGTTGAAAGTGGGATTGCCCCAGGGCGTGCACTCGAAATCCTTCTTGCCCATGAGGAAGCGCAGGAAGAGCGGAGACTGGTTGAACTTCCAGCGCCGCTTGGGATTCGAGAGCATCTCGGTGAAGAGCTGGTGGGTGCGGGACTCGCGGAGGAAGTGCTCCTGGTCCGGAGCCTTGGAATAGCTGTACCCGGGCGAGAGCATCATCCCCTCCACCCCGAGGGTCATCATCTCGTCGAAGAACTCCCGCGTCCGCAGCGGCGAGGCGCCGTCGAAGAGGGTGGTGTTGGTGGTCACCCGGAAGCCGCGCTGCAGGGCCTCCTTGATCCCGTCCACCGCCTCGTCGAAGACGCCGTCACGGCACACCGCCTCGTCGTGGTCCTCGCGGAGGCCGTCCATGTGCACGCTGAAGGTCAGGTACTTGGAGGGGGTGAAGAGGTCGAGCTTCTCCTTGAGCAGGATGGCATTCGTGCAGAGGTAGATGTACTTCCGAGCCTTGACCAGCTCGACGACCAGCTTGTCGATGTCGGGGTACATCAACGGCTCGCCGCCCGGAATGCTCACGATGGGCGCGCCGCACTCCTCCACGGCCCGCAGGCATTGCTCGACGGTCAGGTGCTTCTTGAGGATCTGCGCAGGGTACTGGATCTTGCCGCAGCCGGCGCACGCGAGGTTGCACCGGAAGAGCGGCTCGAGCATGAGGACGAGAGGATATCGCTTGCGGCCCCGGAGCTTCTGCTTGACGACGTAGCTCGCGACCGTGGCCATCTGGGAAATCGGGACGCTCATCGACTCAGGAACCCCCTTCGTCTGTCACGGTGGTGATGGTAGCCTGGGCCCCCCCACGGGGGTCTACTGCCCAACCCCGGACGGCCGAGATGGCGTTCAGGCGGTACAGTACCATGATAACGGCCACATGGAGGAGGATTCCAGTACCCAAGAGCTTACCCTCACCCGTCCAGGCCGTGATGCCCAAGTTGAAGACCACGATGCCATAGTACAGGGCGGTTCCCGCCCAAGGCGAGCCGAGGCGCGGTGACCGTCCGACCATCCAGAGCCAGCCGCCCACGATGGCCCAGCCCACGAGAGCCCAGGCGGCGAAGTTCGACAGCGGCACTCCGAAATAGAAGCCGGGCTCGGCATAGTAGAACACCTTGCCGAGGAACCACTTCTCTCCGATCACGGCCAGGGGATCGATCACGACGTCCGCCAGCATCATGAGCGCGCCACCCAGCAGGGCCGAGGCCCGACGTTTGCCTGGGCCGAGGGCGATACGCGCGACACACCACGCGCTATAGGCCAGGAACGGAAAGGAGAGTGGGTCGAAGATCGGGACATTCGAGATGAAGAGCTCTTGGTCGGCGGTGGAGCCCGTGTAGTGGTACAGGCCGAACGGGATGCCGGTGCGGGTCGAGGAGTACTCGGCCACGAAGGCCACCATCCAGCCCCAGCACAGCCATACCGTCGCCCGCCTCCCGCCGAGGTCACGGCCAGCCACCACCAGGAAAGCGAGAAGAAAGGCGAACACGTACGGACGCAGGAGGACCGTGCCGGCGAGAAGCCCGGCGATGCTCTCCCAGTCCTGGGCCATGCACGGCACGTTACCCCGAATCGCCCCGCTCTTTCAACGTTCACTGATGGGTGAGCTCACTGGGGCAAGTTGCGAGCCAGATCTACTCGGGCCTCGCCTCGGGCTGCGCCCTCAGCTCGAACGGCCACGCGCGAGCGGGCCGGCAGCCCGAGGCGTACGTGGCCGTTCGAGCTGAGGGGCGGAGCCCCGAGGCGAGCGCTGAGTTGAATGTACGTTGAGGCTTGCCGGCCCGCTCGCAACGTTGCTGTTCGAGCTGAGCGGCTCGGCCGCGAGGCGAGGGCTGAGTAGATTTGGCGAAGCAAATTGGCCCAGTGCCCAACGTTCTCGGTGGTGCCCTCTTTCACATGCCTGTGCTAGTATCGGGCGATGTTTTTGCCGAGGATGCATTACCCATCATGACCTCGCCGACCGCCGTTCGCTCCGAAGTCGACCTCGCGATCAGCCGGGCCCGGGACGTTCTCCTGGCCACCCAGGCGCCCGACGGGCACTGGGTCGGCGAGGCCGAGGCCAACAGCACCATCACCAGCGAGTACCTGCTCCTCTGCCATCTCCTGGATCGCGTGGATCGGGAGCGCGAGACCAAGATGGTGCGGTACCTTCGGGAGCGCCAGCTCGCCGATGGCGGTTACAGCCTGTACGACGGAGGCTCGGCAAACCTCTCCGCCACCATCAAGGCCTACTTCGCCATGAAGGTCGCGGGGGCTTCCGTCGATGACCCTGCCATGGCGGCCGCGCGCGCGCTGATCCGGGAGCGGGGCGGCCCCGTCCAGGCCGACGTCTTCACCAAGATCCTCCTCGCCCTCTTCGGGGAGTACGACTGGCGGGGCGTGCCCTCGATGCCCGTCGAGATCATGCTCTTGCCCCGCTGGTCCTTCTTCAACCTCCTCGAGGTCTCCTACTGGTCGCGCACGGTCATCGTCCCCCTTCTCATCCTCATGGACTCCAAGCCCGTCATGCGACTGCCGGAGTCGTGCCGGCTCGATGAGCTGTGGCCCGTGCCGCGTGAGCACGCGAGCCTCCGCTTTCCGCGCATCCCCCGCCCCTTCTCGCCGAAACGCTTCATCTGGAAGAACCTCTTCATCGGCGTGGACGACGCCCTCAAGGGCTGGGAGCGCCTGGGCCCGCGGCCATTCCGGGGGCGCGCCATCGAGGCGGCGCTGCGCTGGCTCGAGGAGCGCCTGGCCGTGCCGGGAGGCCTGGGCGGAATCTTCCCGGCCATGACCAACGCGGTGCTGGCCCTGAGAACCCTGGGCTATCCCGAGGACCACCCGCTCATCCGTGGGCAGATCAAGGAGATCGAGAACCTCGGGGTGGAGACCACGGACTCGCTTCACTACACGCCGTGCGTCTCGCCGGTCTGGGACACCTCGCTCGCCGCCAATGCCCTGATCGAGTCGGGGCTGGCCCCGGACCATCCCCAGCTCGTACGCGCCGGCGAGTGGATGATGGACAAGCAGATCACGGTGCCGGGGGACTGGCAGGTCAAGCGGCCCGACGTGCCGCCGGGGGGCTGGCCCTTCCAGTACCACAACGATTTCTACCCCGACCTCGACGATTCAGCCATGGTGATGATGGCCCTGGCCAAGATCCAGGGCCTCGACCCCGAGCGCAAGGCGCGGTGCATGGAGCGGGGCCTGGCCTGGTTCGTCGGCATGCAGGGATCCGACGGTGGGTGGGCCTCCTTCGACGCCGACAACAGCCGGCTCGTCTTCAACAACATTCCCTTCGCCGATCACGGGGCACTCCTCGATCCTTCGACGGAGGACTTGACGGGCCGCGGCCTCGAGCTCCTCGGCACCCTCGGCCACGGCCCGGATCACCCCGCGGCCCAGCGCGCCCTCGGCTTCATCCGCAAGACGCAGCACGAGACGGGCGCCTGGTACGGACGCTGGGGCGTCAACTACATCTACGGGACGTGGTCGGTGCTGCGCGGGCTCGGCGCCATCGGCGAGGACTGCTCGGCCGACTATATCCAGCGCGCCATTGCCTGGATCGAGCAGCGGCAGAACGACGACGGAGGCTGGGGGGAGACGCTCGCCTCCTACGAGGACGAGACCCTGGCGGGGCGCGGCGAGTCCATCCCCAGCCAGACGGCGTGGGCGCTCCTGGGTCTCTTCGCGGCGGGGCGGACGGAGGGAAAGGCGGTGGAGCAAGGCATCCGCTATTTGATCGAGACGCAGACCGCGGACGGCTCGTGGGAAGACCCGCTCTGGAACGGCACGGGCTTCCCGCGCGTCTTCTACCTCAAGTATCATCTCTACGCGAAGTACTTCCCGCTCTGGGCCCTCGGGGTATACCGGGGCACGGCGGCGTGAAGGAGCCTTTCGAGATGAGGGGCGGCCGAGCTGCCGCAGGCACGAGCGCGTGGCACTTCGAGGTAAGCACCGACGGTGCGAGCCGAGGGCTGAATAGATTGCGAGGGCTGCTATAGCGGCGGGGCCAACGCCCTGGCCGCTGCCCCTGCGTCTCATCGAGGCGCTGGGGTGGCTCGCCCTCTACATCGTCGCGTCGCTCGGCCGTTTCGGCCGATTCCTCGGCGAGGCGGTGGTCCTGGTCTTCATCCCGCCCCTCAAGCTCGCTCGGCTCGCCGGGCGCATCTACTTCATCGGCTTCAAGTCCCTCACCATCGTCATCCTCACGGGCGGCTTCACCGGGATGGCCCTGGGCCTCCAGGTCTTCCTCACCCTGCAGCGCGTTGGCTCGGAGGCCTTCGTGGGCCCCGCCGTGGGGATCGCCCTCGTGCGCGAGCTCGGCCCCGTCCTCACCGGGGTCTTCGTCACGGGCCTGGCCGGCTCGGCCCTCACCGCCGAGCTCGGCATCATGCGCATCTCCGAGCAGATCGACGCGCTCATGGTCATGGCCCTGAACCCCGTGCGCTATCTCGTGGTGCCCGCCATTCTGGCCGGGCTCATCACCTTTCCCATGCTCACGGCCATCTTCGACGTCGCCGGCATCTACGGGGGCTACCTGGTCGCCGTCATCCTGCTCGGGATGTCGCCGGGGACGTACTTCGGCCAGATGCAGACCTACGCCGACATGTCGGACGTCATGGTCGGCTTCTGGAAGTCGCTCTGCTTCGGGGTGCTCGTGCCCTGGGTCTGCACGTACAAGGGCTTTCACTGCGGCCACGGCGCGGAGGGCGTCTCCCGTGCCACCACCGAGGCGGTCGTGCTCTCCTGCGTGCTCATCCTCGTCTTCAACTACTTCCTGGGCTCGGTGCTCCCGTGACCTCATGATTCGAATCCAGGGCCTGCGCAAGTCCTTCGGCCGCCAGATCGTGCTCAAGGGCGTGGATCTCGACGTGGCCACGGGCGAGATCATGACCATCATCGGCCGGAGCGGCGGGGGCAAGTCCGTGCTCCTCAAGCACCTCCTGGGCCTCATGCGCCCGGACGCGGGCGCCGTGCTCGTGGATGGGGTGGACATCACGAGGCTGCGCGGGGCGGCCCTCGAAGCGGTGCGGCGGCGCTACGGGGTGGTCTTCCAGGGCGGCGCCCTGTTCGATTCCATGTCCGTCTTCGACAACGTCGCCTTTCCCCTGCGCGAGAAGACGAAGCTCAAGCCCGCGGAGATCGCGCAGCGGGTCGAGCAGAAGCTCGAGCAGGTGGGGCTCCAGGACATGGGCGACAAGAACCCGGCGGAGATCTCGGGCGGCATGCGCAAGCGCGTGGCCATCGCGCGGGCCCTCGTGACCGAGCCCGAGATCGTCTTCTTCGACGAGCCGACCACGGGGCTCGACCCCATCCTCGTCAACACCATCCACCACCTCATCCGGGATTTGCATCGAAAGTTCCGCTTCACCGCGGTCATGGTCAGCCATGAGATCCCCGAGATCTTCGAGATCGCCGACCGCGTGGCCATGCTCCACGACGGCGTCATCGTCGAGACGGGGGACGCGGCGAGCATCCAGGCCTCGCCGAACCCGATCGTTCAGCAGTTCATCCACGGGGAAGTCGAGGGCACCCACCATGCCGCGTGACGCCAAGGGAGAAGCCGCATGAGACGCTCTGTGTTGGACCTGGCCGTCGGAGTCTTCGTCCTGCTGGGAATCTTGGCATTGGGCTGGCTTTCGATTAGACTTGGCAAGGTCGACTTTGTGGGAGGTAAGAATTACACGGTCACGGCCGACTTCCCCTCCGCGGGCGGCCTCAAGAACGGCTCCAGCATCGAGATCGCGGGAGTCGAGATCGGGCGTGTCAGCACCGTCCAGCTGGCCAACTATCAGGCGCGCGTGGTCTTGTCGATCCGGAGCGACGTCAAGCTGACCGAGGACTCCATCGCGTCGATCAAGACCCGGGGGCTCATCGGCGAGAAGTTCGTGCAGATCAGCCCGGGGGGATCGGAGCGGGTGATCAAGCCGGGGGGCAAGATCACCGAGGTGGAGCCGCCCATCGATCTGGAGGAGTTGCTGTCGAAGTATGTTTTTGGCAAGGTCTAGAAGCGTGCTGCAAAAACCTGGCTGTCTAGGAGGGTGGCAGATGACCGTTCGCCGCGCACTGTGGCTCGCGCTCGCAGCCCTGATCATCCTCGTCTCCGCGCGAGATGCCGGGGCGGGCCCGCCCACCGACCAGCTGAAGGGTGCCATCGACCGCGTCGTCGCGACGCTCGACAGTCCGGCTCTCAAAGGCGACGGGAAGGTCCTCGATCGGCGGGCGGCCGTCCGGAAGATCGCCAACGAGATCTTCGACTTCAGCGAGATCGCCCGGCGGTCTCTGGGCCGCTACTGGCAGCCCCTCTCCGAGCCCCAGCGCACCGAGTTCGTGGGCCTCTTCGGCGATCTCCTCGAGCGCTCGTACATCTCGAAGATCGAGCTGTATGGCGGGGAGAAGATCGTCTACAGCGGCGAGCGCGTGGACGCCGACCTCGCCACCGTCAGCACCAGGATCATGACCAAGAACGGCACCGAGGTGCCCGTCGACTACCGGCTCTTCAAGCGCGCCGACAGGTGGATGATCTACGACGTCAGCGTGGAGGGCATCAGCCTCGTCTCCAACTACCGGACCCAGTTCAACAAGATCATCCAGACCAACGGCTACAACAGTCTCGTGGAGAAGATGAAGGCGAAGCAGACCGAGTTCGCGGAAGACGAAGCTCAGAAGAAGAAGGTCAAGAACTAGCGGGAGGCGCGTCGCCGACGGATGAAAGGGCGGTGGCTGCGCCCCCTTCTGCTTCTGGCCGGCGCGGCCTTCGTTCTGTGGCTCGTGTGGGATCTGGGAGCGACGAACGTGTGGGAGGCCTTCCACACCCTGGGCTGGCGGCTCGCCGTCCTCGTCCTGGCGCCCTTCAGTCTCGCCGTCGTTCTCGATAGTCTCGGCTGGCGCATCCTCCTCGCGGGCCATGTCGTGCCCTTCTCGGTCCTCGTGGGCGCGCGGCTGGCCGGCGAGGCGGTCAACCTCGCCACGCCCACGGCCTCGGTCGGCGGCGAGCCGCTCAAGGCCTACCTGGTGCGGGAACATGTGCCGCTCGATGAGGGGCTGGCCTCGGTCATCGTGGACAAGACCACGGTCGTGATCGGCCAGGCGCTCTTCCTCGCCGTCGGACTCCTCATCGCGCTCGCCCTCGAGCCGCCCCGCGCGCTCCTCTACGCCATGACGGGCCTGCTCGCCGTGGAGATCGTGGGCGTGGGCGGCTTCGCGCTCGCGCAGGTGACGGGCGTGCTCGGGGGGAGCGGCGGATGGCTGCTGGACCGGCTCGGCCTCGGCGGAATCGAGCGCCATCGAGAGATGCTCACGCGCATCGACCACGGGCTGGGGCGACTGTATCGTGAGCGCCGCGCCGAGATCGCCGGCTCGGCCACGCTCCACGCGCTCGCCTGGGCGGTGGGGGGACTCGAGATCTACGTCATCCTTCATCTACTCGGACGGCCCGTCACCCTCGGCACCGCGCTCACGCTCGAAGCATTCGGTACCGCCGTGAAGTTCGCCACCTTCATGATCCCCGGGTCGCTGGGCGTCCTCGAGGGCGGCAACGCCGCGATCTTCGCGGGCTTTGGACTCGGGGGCGCGCTGGGGCTCGTGGCCACCTTCGTTCGCCGTCTGCGCGAGGCGACGTGGGTCCTGATCGGCATGGCCGCGCTCTCCGCCTTCAAGGCGCGCCCGGCCGCGCGCGCGAGCAGCGAGCGCCGTTCGAGCTGAGCGGCGGCCTCTGGGCGTCGCGAGGCGAGAGCTGGGCTGAACCGAGCTGAGCGGCGGCCTCTGGGCGTCGCGAGGCGAGAGCTGGGCTGAACCACGGGCGCGGTGCGCCGGCTATGGTAAACTACGCCGGTCGGATCGATCACACTCGAGCACACTTGGAGGTTCACGTGGGATCAGTGCGAGTCGCCATCGTGGGAGTCGGGAACTGCGCCTCCGCGCTCGTCCAGGGCGTCCACTACTACAGGAACGCTGGAGATGACGGCTTCATTCCGGGGCTGATGCGGCCGCGGCTGGCCGGCTATCACGTCGGCGACATCGAGTTCTCCGCGGCCTTCGACGTGGATGTCAACAAGGTGGGACTCGACCTCTCCCAGGCCATCTGGGCCAAGCCGAACAACACCGTGCGCTTCGGGGAGGTGCCGCATCTCGGCGTCCCCGTCCAGCGCGGCATGACGCACGACGGGCTCGGCCAGTACCTCTCCCAGATGATCACCAAGGCGCCCGGCCCCACCGTGGACATCGCGGGCATCCTGCGCGAGACGCGCACGGACGTGGTGGTCAACTTCCTGCCCGTGGGCAGCGAGATGGCGACCAAGTGGTACGTCGAGCAGATCCTCGAGGCGGGCTGCGGCTTCGTCAACTGCATCCCCGTCTTCATCGCCCGGGAGACGTACTGGCGGCGCCGCTTCGAGGAGCGTGGTCTGCCCGTGGTCGGCGACGACGTCAAGTCCCAGGTGGGCGCCACCATCATCCACCGCGTGCTCACCAAGCTGTTCATGGACCGCGGCGTCCGGATGGAGCATATGAGCCAGCTCAACGTGGGCGGCAACACCGACTTCTACAACATGCTCGAGCGACAGCGCCTGGCCTCCAAGAAGATCTCCAAGACCGACTCCGTGCGCTCGCAGCTCGCCCACGAGATGGCAGACGACGACATCCACATCGGGCCCAGCGACCACGTGCCCTGGCTCCACGACCGCAAGTGGGCGCACATCCGGCTGGAGGGCCGCTCCTTCGGCGATCAGCCCATCAACGTCGAGCTCAAGCTCGAGGTGTGGGACTCCCCGAACTCCGCCGGCGTGGTCATCGACGCCATCCGCTCCTGCAAGATCGCCATGGACCGCGGGCTGAAGGGCGCGCTCTTCGCGCCCTCCGCCTATCTCATGAAGTCACCGCCCGAGCAGTGGTCTGACGAGACGGCGCGCGTCAAGCTCGAGCGCTTCATCGACGGAGACGTGTAGCCGGAGCGTCGCCCCAAATCATGGGCCGCGGCGCAGGCCGATGGTAGACGCGGAGGGTCGCCCGCCGACTCCCTCATGATCCTCATCTCGAGAACGGGACGCCTTCTTCGTCGTCTGGTCCGGCTCTCCTGCCGCCGGCCCATCGTCACCGTCCTCCTGTCGCTGATTCTCGCCGGCCTCGGCGTGGGCTACACCGTCAACAACCTCACCTTCAAGACCTCCGGCCGGGACCTCCTGCCCCAGAACGCCAACTACGTCGTACGGTACAACCAGTACGTCCGCGAGTTCGGAGAGCTCGAGGACATCGTGGTGGTCATCGAGGCGCGGACCTTCGAGGCCACGAAGGCCTACGCCGCCCAGCTCGTTCACGGCCTCCGCACCTCGTCTCTCAAGTTCCCGCGGGTGGCGTATCGCATCGATCCCAAGAGCTTCGAAGGCCGGCAGCTCCTCTACCTGCCCACGGAAGAGCTCAAGGAGATCCGCGACAGAATCTTCGACCACCAGGAATTCATGGAGAGCTTCGCGGGGGATCCCAGCCTGGCCCGCCTGGTGGAAGGCGCCAACGCCGCCATGGCCTCGGCCTTCGTGAGCAATCTCTTCGACCTGGGGCTGGAGAAGAGCGGTGGCGAGAACACGAAGTTCCTTCAGGTCGTGCTCGACCAGATCGCCGGGCGGCTGGAGCGACCGACCCCCTACCGCTCGCCGTGGGGGACGCTGTTCTCTCTGGGTGACCGCTCGCCCGAGGCGGGGTACTTCCTCTCGGACGACAAGAGCCTTCTCTTCGTCCTGGTGGAGACGCCGCACGGAGACAAGGGCAGCTTCGTCAGCGACCGCCGGGCCATCGAGATCATCCGGGGCGTCATGGCGGACCTGAAGCGGGACTTCCCGAACGTGCAGGCGGGAGTGACGGGCGGGCCGACCCTGTCCAACGACGAGATGACGGCGGCCTTCCACGACAGCTCCCTCGCCACCGTGTTCGCCTTTGGCCTCACCCTCCTCGTCATCCTCCTGGCGTTCTGGCGCGTGGGCAAGCCGCTTCTCATGCTGGCCGTGCTCGCCGCGACCCTGGCCTGGTCGATGGGCATCATCACGCTCACGGTCGGGCACCTGACCATCTTCTCGGTCATGTTCATCTCTATCGTGATCGGCATCGGCATCGACTACGGCCTCTATTTCCTGTTCCGCTACGAGGAGGAGATCTTCCTCGGCCGCAACCTCAAGGAGGCCCTCGAGCTGACGGCGGCCCGGACGGGCCCCGGCATCCTCCTCGGCGCCCTCACCGCCGGCGCGACTTTCTACGTGCTGATGCTCACGGATTTCCGCGGCATCCAGGAGCTCGGCTTCATCGCGGGCACAGCCATCCTCATGGCGTGGCTCGGCATGATGACGCTCTTCCCGGCGCTCCTGGTGCTGGTGGACCGGCACCATGCCGACCGGCCGCGCAACCAGACGCCGAGGGCGCATGCCCTCGAGAGAATCCATGTGCCCGTGCTGGATCGGCTCACGAGCCATCCGAAGGCCGTCCTCACCGCCGCGGGGCTCGCCACCGTCGCCTCGCTCTGGGCCGTGCCATACGTGGGCTTCGACTACAACCTGCTGAACCTCCAGGCCAAGGGCACGGAATCGGTGGTCTGGGAGCGGCGGATTCTCGACACCACCGGGCGCTCGGGCTTCAACGGGCTGGCCTCGGCCACGAGCCTGGAGGAGCTGCGACGGAAAGTGGAGGCCTTCGAGAAGCTCCCGTCGGTCTCCGAGGTCGATTCTGTCTTGCGGGTGATCCCCGACAGCCAGCCGGAGAAGATCGCCATCATCAAAAGCTTCGCGCCCGCGGTGGCGCCCGTGCGCGTGGGCCGCTCGAGCCCCGTGGATCTCGAGCGGCTGGGGCGCGCCCTCGGCGAGCTCAAGCGGCGCCTGGACATCTTCGCCACCGAGGCGGGCGCCAAGCTGCCCGCCGATCTCCGCCAGCTACGAGAGCGGACGGCGGGGCTCCTCAAGGCCTTGAAGACGGCGGACCGGGAGGTCGCGGAGCCGGCCCTGAGCCACCTCCAGTCCCAGCTCTATCGAGATTTCATTGGCAAGTTCTTCGACCTCCAGCGCAACCTGAACCCGCGCCCGATCGAGCTCCGAGACGTGCCCGAGGAGCTCCGGCGGAAGTTCATCGGCCAGCGCGGAGACTTTCTGCTGCAGATCCATCCCAAGGTGGACATCTGGGAGCGCGAGGGCGCCCGCACCTTCGTGCGCGAGCTCCGGTCCGTGGATCCCGAGGTGACAGGGGCGCCCGTCATCACCTACGAGGCCCTCGGCTACATGGAGCGTGCGTACTACCAGGGCACGATCTACGCCTTCATCGTGGTCGGGTTGCTCTCGTTCCTGATGATCCGGCGGATCAAGGAGACGCTCCTCGCCCTCCTGCCTCTGGTGCTCGGGCTTCTGTGGACCATCGGACTCATGCGAGTCTTCGGTATCCAGTTCAACATGGCCAACGTGTGGGGCTTGCCCCTGATCGTGGGCGCCTCGGCGGAGTTCGGACTGAACGTGATGGTGCGCTACCTCGAGGGGCGAGATCACGGCGGTCCGCTGGTCGCGCGCAGCACCGTGATGGGCGTCGCCCTCGCCGGCCTGAGCACCATGGTGGGCTTCGGGAGCCTGATGATCGCCCGCCACCAGGGCATCTACAGCCTGGGCCTACTCCTCACCCTCGGCTCGTTCTGCGGTCTCTTCGCCTCGCTGGCCGTCCTGCCCGTCATCCTGCGCATGCTCCCCCGCCCCGTCGCCGCGTCGAGCGTGACAACGCCCGCTCGCTCGTCCTCCGCCGCCTAGTCTGGACAATTCGCGAGACAACGCCCCCCTCACCCTGCCCTCTCCCTCTCCGAGGGAGAGGGATTCCTTTGATCCCTCGCCCCCGGAGGGGGAGAGGGCAGGGTGAGGGGGAGGCCAGGATGCGGTGCACGCGCTCGCGAATAGTTCGGGCTAGTCTGCGCTAGAAGGCGTCGGGGGCCGTAGTTCCGGATCCACCGCAGGGCGACTTTCACCGCCTTGCGGTAGCGCGCCTCCGTCTCGGCATCCGTGGTCTTCGTGAGGCGAAGGATGTCCTCCACTTCCTCCTGGAGGAGGCGCTTGACGAGGGCGAGGTCATGCACCTTCGACGGTTCGGTCGAGTCCTTGGTATGGTGCCGGACGCGCTGAGCGATCTGGGCCACCGACATGCGGCCGGTGGCGAGGTCTTCCATGAGCGCGGGATGCACGCCCGGCTTGCCCGCCAGGCTGTCGATGCCCTTGGCGCCCCGACCTCCCAGCCACCCTTCGACGTACTCGATGACCATGCGCGCGTTGCGACGCGTCCCCTCGACGGTGACGGGGCCCGCGGGCACCTCGATCTTGACGGGATAGCTGTCGGGATCGGACATGGCCACCGTCGGCTTCCAGCCCGAGCCGATGAGCTTCTTGAAGGGGTCCCCCGCGGTCTTCATGTGGAAGATGTGCGCGACCCAGGCGCGGATGAAGCCCTGCTGCGCCTCCCACTCCTTGTCGGCGCGGATGGACTCGCCCGCCACCCGGTTGACCTCGGGATCATTGCTCGGCAAGGCCGTGGCCATGCCGCCGATGGGCACGGCGCCTCGCTTGAGGCAGATCGCCACGAGGCGGCGAAAGATGTTCGCGAGGAAGGGCGTGGTCTTGATGTCCACCCCGAAGCGATCCGGCCACACCGACGCGGGGTCGGCCATCACGAACTCGAAGATGGAAGCCTTGAGGTCCCAGCGCGCCGCGTTGAGCCCGGCCGCGTAGGGGCCCAGGGCATAGAGCATCTCCTCCATTAAATAGACGGCGGGGAGCGACTCCACGAGGGGGATGGCCCGGATGGTCGCGTCGGCCAGAAACGGCAGATGGCGCCGGGTCGTGTCGAAGAAATCGCGATACCAGGCGACCTCCTCGGCGCTCTCCACCTTGGGCAGGTAGAAATAGATGCCCTGCCCGCGCCCCGCCTGGGCGCGGCCGGCGAAGAACAAGGTCATGGCCGTGCCGAGGATGGCGGCGGGGACGGCGCGGCCGTCCACCGTCACGTCGGGCTCGTCCAGGTGAAGCCCGCGCTCGCGGTGCATGAAGAAAGGCAGCTCCCCGGGCGCGATGCGATAGTCCCGGCCGCGCTCGGTGTCGGTGAACGCGAGCTCGCGGTTCACGGCGGCCAGACGGTTGAGGGCGGCTCTCACGGTGTCCACGAGCCGATGACCGGAGGAGTCCTCGTCGTCGTCCAGATCGCCCTCGGCGCGCTCCCCTTCCGGCCCCGGATTCAGCGCGTTGATGAACATGCTGGTGATGGAGCAGGGCCCCGAGATCTCGATGCCGGGGCGCCGCAGGTCCTCGGGCACGGGCGGCACCTTCCAGTCGCCCGTGGTCGCTGCGCTCGGCGGCGGCGGCCCCGGCAGAATGCTCTGCTCCACGGCGCGCCTCAGCACGGCGTCCCGCTGCCGCCGGAGCGCGTGCACCCGGGGCGTGAAGTCGTCGTGCACGGCGGCGAGGTAGGCGCAGAACTGCGGCGTGAAGATCTGGGTCGCCCCTTCGACGGGGAGATATCGAACCCGTGTCGTTGCGGCGTTCGCGGTCATGGGACGGCTCCCGAACTCACAGCTTGCGGACTTCCACCAGGTTGGAGTGGAGGGCGGGCCCTCCACCGAGGTCCGCCAGGCGGTCGTCGGTGATGGCATTGACGCCCCGGCCCCCTGCTTGGTGCTTGGCCCACCAGATGCCTTCGATGACCGCGACCCCGGGTCGCGTGTCTTCCGTGATGAGGGCGGCGAAGCGGGCCCCGCCTCGCGCGCTCCCGACGTACACGGCCTCGCCGTCCTCGATCCCGCGCGCCCGCGCGTCGATGGGACTGAGAAAGACCGACGGCCCCTTCTGGCGGCGCCGCAAGAGGTCCGACTGGCTGAAGGACGAGTTCAGGAAGAATCGGTTCGGTGGCACGATGCACTGGAGGGGGAAGCGCCGCGCGAGCTCCGCGTTGTCAGGACCCTCGACGAGCGGGACATAGGCCGGCAGCGCGGGCTGGCCCTGTCTGGCCATGCTCTCCGAGACGAACTCCACCTTCCCCGACGGCGTGGGCGCCCCGTTCGCGAAGGGCAGGTAGGGCCGGCCGACGTTCAGCCGTACCGCCCGCTCCTCGCGGAGACGCTCGTACGTGATCCCCTCGACAGAAGGATCGCCCGAGGCCAGCACCTCCCGGATGAGGCTCGGCTCGTCCTTGGCGAAGTGAGGATCACCCAGGCCCATGGCGCGGGCCAGGAGGCGCACGGTGTGCCAGTTCGAGCGCGCCTCGCCGACCGGCTCGACCACGGGCTCGGCGAGCTGGACGTAGAGGTGCCCGAAGGACTTGTAGAGGTCCACGTGCTCCATGGAGGTGGTGGCGGGCAGCACGATGTCGGCAAAATCCGTGGTGTCGGTCAGGTGCTGCTCGTGCACGACCACGAAGAGATCCTCGCGGGCGAGCCCGCGCAGGACCAGCTCCTGGTTGGGAGCGATGGAGGCCGGGTTCGAGTTGTAGACGTAGAGCGCCTTGACGGGCGGGCGCATATCGGCATCGGTGAGGGCGCGCCCGAGCCGGGTCATGTTGATCGTCCGCGGCATCGGCGCCGGCATGAGATCGCGGCGCTCGAGGGCGCCCAGGTCGAGACCGAAGGCGCGGGACGAGGAGAGGAGCGCACCGCCCGCGGGATGCGCGTAGGCGCCGGTCAGCGCGGGCAGGCACGCGATGGCGCGGCAGGTCGCCCCGCCGTTGTCATGACGCGAGAGCCCGATGCCCACGCGCAGGAAGGAGGCCTTGGTTGCGCCATAGCGGCGGGCCAGGCTCACGATCTCCTCGGCGCTCAGGCCCGTGATGGCAGACACGCGCGCGGGATCGTACGCCCGGACCGATTCCGCGAGCTGCGCAAAGCCGAGCGTGGCGCGCGCGATGTAGTCGCGATCGATGAGGCCCTCGGCGATGAGCACGTGCATCATGCCCAGGGCGAGCGCGCCATCGGTGCCCGGCCGCGGCTGCAGGTAGAGATCCGCGCTGCGGGCGGTGGCCGTGCGGTAGGGATCGATGCAGACCACGAAGGCGCCGCGCTTGCGCGCGCGCTTGACGAGCGTCATCAGGTTGATGTGGGTGTGGCTCGCGTTGATGCCCCACAGAACGACGAGCTCCGAGTCCACCAGCTGCTCGGCGTCGTTGCCCGCCACGGTGCCGAGCGTGGCCGTCCACCCGGCATAGGCGGTGGCGATGCAGATGCTGCGATCGAGTTGGGAAGCCCGGAGGACGTGGAAGAGGGGATGGCCCGCCCAGTACTGGATGAGGCCGAGCGTGCCGCCATAGGAGTAGGGCAGGATCGCCTCGCCGCCCCACTCACCGATGATGCGCCGCCATCGGTGGGCGATCTCCTCGAGGGCGGCCTCCCACGAGACGGGCTCGAATCGTCCCTCGCCCTTGGCCCCCACGCGCCGGAGCGGCGTGTGCACTCGAGTGGGCGCGTAGAGCCGCTCCGCGTAGTCGTGCACCTTGCCGCAGATCACGCCCTGGGTGAAGGGATGGGTCGGGTCGCCCGCAACGTCGGCCACGCGGCCGTCCTCGATGGTGACGGACAAGGCGCACTGCGACGGGCAATCGTGCGGACAGACGGAGCGGCGCATCTCACGCATGGAGGCAGTAGCGTAACACACGTTGTATAGTGCTCAAATGTTCGCTCGGCTGAAGGGCCTGCACCCTTTTCAGACGCCGGAAGCGCAGCGGCTCGCCGTCCTCTTCGCCATCGTGTATTTCTCGCAAGGCATGTGGTATATGCCCATCCAGACCATCACCATCGTCCTGAAAGACCGCGGGCTCTCCGCGGGAGAGGTGGCCGACTTCTTCGCCATCACCATCATCCCGTGGCTGATCAAGCCCGTGTATGGACTCCTCTCGGATTTCATTCCCCTGTTCGGGTACCGTCGGAAGAGCTACTTGCTCCTGACTTCGGCCGCGGCGGGGCTGGCGGGTCTCGCCCTCGGCCTCACCGGCGACCACTCCTACTGGCGCATGGCCTACCTCTTCACGGTCATGGCCGCGGGCCTCGCGTTCACCGACGTGCTCGTCGACGCTCTCATGGTGGAGAACGGCAAGCCGCTGGGCCTCACGGGCGCTTTCCAGTCCGTCCAGTGGGCCGCCATCACCACCGCCTCCGTCATCGTGGGTGTCCTCGGCGGCTATCTGGCCGAGCATCGCCTCCTGCCGCGGGCGTTCTTCCTCGGGGCATGCTTCCCGATGATCTCGATGCTGATGGCCATCTTCGTCGTCCGCGAGGCGCCGGCCCCGGGCGCCCGCCAAGAGTTCTGGACGACCTGGGCGTCCATCCGCGCCGCCCTGCGTGAGCGGGACGTGTGGGTGGTGGGAGGCTTTCTCTTCTTCTACACCTTCAGCCCCTCCTTCGGCCCCGCCCTGCTCTTCTACCAGACCGACGTGCTCCACTTCTCTCAGCAGTTCATCGGTCACCTGAGCGCCCTCGCCGCGGTGGCCGCCATCGGCGGGGCCTTCATCTATGCTCCCCTCTCGCGGCGGATGCCGTTGCGCCGGCTGATCAACCTCTCGATCGGCATCGCGGTGGCGGGCACGTTGGCCTATCTCCTGTATCGGGACATGTGGTCGGCTCTCGCCATCGACATCGTGTTCGGCTGCATCGGGATGATCACCCAGCTCGCTTTCCTCGATCTCGCCGCCAAGTCCTGTCCCCGCCACGTGGAGGCGACCTTCTTTGCCTTGCTGATGTCGATCTACAACGCCGGCACCCAGGCCTCCCAGAACGTGGGGGGCCGACTGTACGATCACTTCGGCTTTGTCCCGCTCGTCCTGATCTCGACGGCCATGACGGCGGCGGCCTGGCTGCTCGTCCCCCTCGTGAGAATCGAGCAGATCGAGGAGAAAGCCCGGCGCGCCGAGGCGCCGGCCAACTGATGCGGTGGGTCCGGCTCGGCCTCCTCCTCTGCGGCACCGCGCTCTTTCTCGGGCTCCTCGTCCACGTCGGCCCCGGCGCCGTCGCGCAGGCGTTCGCGGATCTCTCGTGGCGGCTCCTCATCATTCTCGTCTTCCCTTTCGGAATGACCACGCTCCTGGACACGCTGGGGTGGCGCTTCGCCTTCCGGCGGGACCGCGCCCCCTTCACGGCGCTCCTGGCCGCGCGCCTCGCCGGCGAAGCGTTCAACCTGACGACGCCGACAGCGGCGGTGGGTGGTGAGCCGGTCAAGGCCTGGCTCGTCAGACCGTGGACGCCCCTCAGCGAGGGCCTGCCTTCGGTGATCGTCGCCAAGACCACCATCGTCATCGGTCAGGCGCTCTTTCTCGTGATCGGCCTCGTCGCCGCGCATGCGGCCCTGCCTTCGGATTCGCTCGTGGTGCGCGCCATGCAGTGGCTGCTCGTCGTTCAGGTGCTGGCGGTCGGCGCCTTCGTCGCCGCCCAGGCGGGCGGAGCTCTGGGCGGCGGTACCCGATGGCTGCAGAAGCTCGGCTGGCTTTCCGCCAGCCCCGGACAGACGCTCGTCCAGGTCAACGACGAGCTCGCCCACTTCTACCGCCGCGAACCCGCGCGGCTGACCCTGTCCATCTTCTTTCACTTCGCCGCCTGGCTGATCGGGGCCCTCGAGCCGTGGCTCATCCTGCGCTGGATAGGACTGCCGGTCTCGCTCGCCCAGGCCACGGCCATCGAGGCCTTCAGCACGGGCATACGCTTCGCGGCGTTCCTGGTGCCGGGATACGTCGGCGCGCTCGAGGCGGGCCACGTCGTGATCTTCTCAGCCCTGGGACTGGGGGCGCCCGCGGGACTGTCCTTCACCTTGATACGCCGCGTGCGCGAGCTCGCGTGGACGGGACTGGGATTCCTGGCCCTGGCGCCGTTGAAGGCCCAGACCCCTCCCGCGGCAGGATCGAGCTAGGGGCGCGGCGGCGCGGCGAGCCGCTCGGCGATCACGCGCAGCGCCGCCTCGAGCGCGCGCACTCCGAGTCCCGTGTCCATGCTCGGCTGCTCGAGGCCGGAAAGCGCGACCATGGGCGGAGAGAGCGGGACGTGCATGAATCCGACCCGGGCGCGCCGTCCATCCCGCGCCACGGCGTGAAGGGTGGCGTAGAGCGTCTGGTTGCACAGATAGGTGCCCGCCGTGTTGGAGAGATAGGCGGGGACACCTTCGCGGGCCAGGGCATCCAGGATCTCGGCGAGGGGCAACGTGGCGAAATACGCGGCGGGGCCTCCGGGCACGCAGGGCTCGCCGCGCGCCTGGTAGCCCGAATTGTCGGCGAGCTCGTAGTCCATGACGTTCACGGCCACCCGCTCGAAGGCGATGCGGGCGCGGCCGGCGGCCAGGCCCACGTGGACCACGGCCCGCGGATCGTGCTCGCCGAGTAGCCGCGCCGCCTCGCGCGCGGCCTCCACGTGGTGCACGGGCAAGATGGCGGCGCGCACAGCCAGGCCACCCACCACTCGGCCGTCCACCGCCTTGGCGATCTCTTCGGACGGATTGGACGGATGACCTCCGAAGGGCTCGAAGCCGGTGACGAGGATCATCGCCTCTCCTCCTGTTCGACGATGTGCTTTGCGGTCTCGTAGCTTCGCTTGAGCCAGCCGAGCGCCCGCGCCGCCTGGCTCGGATTCTCCACGCGGGACTCGACCCAGCCGCTCGCGCTCATGCGCCGGTGGGGCGTCACCATGCCGGATTCGATCGCGCGCCGCTGGTCGTCGCGCGAGAGCCGGATCCAGAGATCCGTGTCCTTCGCGCGAAGGGGAAAGCAGGCGAAGAGCCGCGGGCCGACGAAGTACCCCCACCGCCCGAACATGGGGGTGATCTTGACACCGGGCCAGGCGCCCAGGCGCAGGTTGAGCTCGGCGGCGATCCCGGATCCGCCCCGCGCGAGCGTCCGGCGCGTCCGCCGGCCCGCCCCGAGACCGCGCACGCGCCTCGGTGTGGCTATGGCCAGTCCTGCGTATTGACGAAGCGCACCGCCGCATCCTTCTCCGTCGGGATGGTTGCCTTCACCATGAAGAGCGCCGTGGCCATGCCGCCTCCTGTCAGCGTTTGCCTCCCGCCAGACGGCGTGATTCCGGCAAGGTGCGCAGCCATAGCATCGAGAGGAGCCCCAGCACGCCCCCCGCCCCCAGCACGCCGAAGGCCCAGCCCCAGCCGGCCGCGGGGGCGCTCTGCCCACCGTACACGTCGAGCACCCGCCCGAACACCAGCGGCGAGATGGCGCCCGCGCCAAAGCCCAGGAGCGAGCGAATGGCCAACGCTGCGCCCAGCCGCTCGGGCTTCACCGTCTCCGTGATTCCCGTCGAGTATACCGACGAATCTCCGAGCGCGGAGAAGCCGTAGAGGCTGCCCACGAGCACGAGCAGCAGGAGCGGTCCCCCCAGCATCCAGCCGAAGGTGAAGGAGCAGGCGGAGCTCACGAGCATCATCCCGGCGATCACGGCCGTCCGGCCCCAGCGATCCGAGAGGGTGCCGCCGACGGCCGAGGCGACGATACCCATGACGTGGAAGAGGGCGGAGAGCGAGGCGCCGAACCCCGCGGCCTGCGCGGCCGAGGTGCCGTGCACGGCGAGGGCCGCCGCCACGAAGGCGGGCGTCCACGCCCACATGCCGAGGAGCTCCCAGGAATGAAAGACATAGCCCCAGATCATGAGCTGGGCCGGCTTGTTCCCCGACAGATCGGCGTCGAAGCTCAGGCGTCGTGGCGGCCGTGGCACCCGGCCTCTCGCGCCCTCGCGATGGAAGAGCACGAGGGAAAGCGCGAAGCAGAGGAGCGGCCCCAGGGCCAGCACGAAGAGCGCGCTTCGCCAGCCCGCGCGCGCCACCACCGCGCCGCCCAGCAGGAGGGCGAGAACATAGCCCATCGAGGAAGCGGCGAGGAACCAGCCGACGGCCCGTCCCCGGCGGGCCGGCTCGAAGCGATCGGCGAGCAGCATGATCCCCGGCGTGTAGATGCCCGCCACCGCGACGGCGACGGCCCCGAAGAGCAGGAGGGCGGAGACATGCCCCCGGGCGAGCACGGGAATGAGCAGCGACACCACGGCGGTCAGCCCGGCGGAGACGCGGAAGACGAGGCGCGGGTTGAGATAGTCGGCGAGCGCAGAGACGAAGACGAGGGCGACGGCGGTGCCGATCTGGTAGGCGGAGGAGATGGATCCCGCAGCCGTCGAGGACAGCTGCCATTCCGTCTGGACCACGGAGAGAACCGCGGGGTACGCCATGGCCATGGTCGAGCCCGCGGCCCGGGCCGCGCACAGCCCGACCAGCCAGAGCGTGTCGCCGAGCGCCCGCCCCTCGCGCGCCGTGCTCGTCTAGGTCCCCCCGGCGGCGGAGCGAGTCACGAGCCGGGCGCGGAGCGGATCACAGAGTGATCCGCGATGGGGGGCGCGATCAGGGGAAGTGATAGCGCGAGATGTGCAGATGAACGTTGTTGCCTGCTTCCGGCTTGAGGGTGATCTCGCTCGCCCCGAAGAACATCATGGCGTCGATCTTGGAGAGACGCTGCACGAGCGTCGTCATCTCCGGAGCGACCATGGAGAGGGCGGCCATGCCGAGGGTACCGCCCACTTCGCTCGCCGGCACCATGAGGAGCGTCCCGCCACCTGTCCAGCCGAGCATGCTCCGGGGCCCGTCGTTGACGGCAACCTCGGGCAGGCTGAAGAGCTGCTGATAGCTCTTGGCCGTCTCCTGCGGGTCGCGGCAGCCGATGACGAGCCGCTTGAAGCGCACAGGCGAGTCCGGATGCTCGGCGGCGGGAGGCGGCGTGGCGAGCTCGACGAGGACACCTGCGCCCGCGGTCGGATGGAGGAAGGCGATGCGACCGGCCAGCCCCGGGCGCGGCGTCTCGTCGATGAGGGGAGCGCCTCCCGCCTTGAGGTCGGCGAGCATGCCCTCGACGTTGGGCGTCTCGAAGCAGACGTGATGCAGCCCTTCGCCCCGCTTGGCGAGGAACCGGGCCACGCCGCCCTGCGTGTCCGTGGGCTCGAGGAGCTCGATCTCGCCGTCGCCGGCCGCGAGGAGCGCCGCGCGCACGCCCTGGTCCGCGATCTCGGCCTCGCGCAGAAGAGGCAGCCCGAGCGCATCCCGCCAGAAGCGATACGCCCGCGCGAGGCTCTCGACCACGATGCCGACGTGGTGGATCTTCTTGACCATGCGATGAGTCACCCGCTTCGGCGTGGGAGGATTACGCCTCGTTAACGACGTAACACCGTAGCCGAGCTCCGACAGAAATTCAAGCCCTTTCGGCCCTCGCCTAGTGGATAAATGCACGCGGGCACTGGGTCAAGTTGCGAGCCAGACGAGGCCCGAAGGAGCCAGCGGCGCGAGGCGTACCTGTACGTACGTTGAGCGTCGCTGGCGACTGAGAACGAAGTATGGCGAAGCAAATTGGCCCAGTGCCTTCAGGCGGGCGAGAAGAGCTTCTGGAATTGCGCCCACGGCACCGGCGCCACGGATGCCAGGCCGAGCGCCTCGTCCACATGAGCGATCGACCTCATGCCGCAGAGCGCCGTGCCCACGCCGGGCGTCGAGCGCACGAACTGCAGCGCCCGTTGCGCGTCCGTCGAGAGGCCGGGAAGAAATTGCCCGATCACGGGCGGCAGGTTGCGCGCGAGCTGTCCCTGATAGATGGAGGCCGAGGTCATGACGTAGACGCCGAGCGCACGCGCGAGCTCGAGCGCGGTCACGCGCTCCCGCCCTCGCGGCTGGGTGGGCGCCGTGAAGGCCTCCGTCATGGCGAGGTTGTACGGCAGCTGCACGACCCGGAAATGGTGCTGCGCCCCGCCCACCACTTTCGCGGCCGCCACCACCTCGGCGAGGGAGAGCGCGTCTTGAGCCTCCGGAGGCTGGCGATACGCCGTCCAGGTGGCGGTGCCGTAGACGCCGATGCGGCCCGATCGCGCCGCGCCCTCGAGAAACTCGAAGGCCGCCTTCAGCCGATCGAGCACGGCCGCGCGAGGCAGCTCGGCGAGCTGCGTCTCCGGATTGTGGACGTAGTAGATGTCGACCCGCTCGAGCCCGAGATTGGCGAGGCTTCGCTCGAGCTGGTCTTCCAGGTAGTGGGGAGTCATGCAGTGGGTGCCCGCCACGAGATCGCCGGGACCGAGGAGGCCTTTGGGAGCGGGGCCGTCGAAGGGAAGGAAGCCCCCCTTGGTCGCCACCACCACGCCGTCCCGCTTGACGCGGCCCGACTCGTGGAGGGCGGCGAGCGCGCTTCCCACCGCGCGCTCGCTTCGCTGCCGGCGATAGTTGATGGCGGAGTCCACGACATTGAGGCCGCCCGCCACCGCGTGCTCGATGGCGGTCTGGTAGGCGTGGTCGGTGACCTCGTCCTCCGGGCCGAGATAGGTGCCGAGGCCGATCGAGGAGACAGCGAGCCCCTGCCACGAGCGGAAGTGATCGGCGGGGACCGCCGATTTCAGAGCCGCGCGATACCCCTTGGTGCCGGATGCGGTCGCCTTGCCTCGGAGCAATCAGGAACTCTCCCCCAAGAAGCTCGCGAACAGGATCACGCGGCTACTTGGGCTCCAGGACGGAGAAGCGAAGCACGCCTTCCGTGATGTGCCCGTCGGCAGCCAGGACCTTGTAGCGGACGACGTAAGCGCCGGGACGCAGGGCGGCGAGGGAGAGCGAGATGCGATCCGGGGCCTGGCTGCCGTCCGCGACAACGGGCAGCGGAACCGCGCGGCCGTCGGCGGCGGAGATGCTGACCCGAGTCAGCCGCTTCTCGATCTTGCTGTTGAAGCGGAGATAGATGCGGGTCGGGGGCTCGGCGAGCTTGGCGTCGCGGGCGGGCTCGGACTCGAGAATGATGGCGTGGGCGGCCGCGTGGAGGGGAAGAGCGAGCAGACCCCAGAGAGCGAGGGTGGCGGCGGGGGCGCCGCGGAGCGAGCGGGCGCGCATGGGCTCAGCGCCAGTCGTCGAGCACCAGGTCGTCCGGGCGCTCGTCGTCGTCTTGCTTGCCCCGCTTCATGCGCACCATGGTGAAGTCGGGGTGGTAGCCGCGCTCGAGCAGGCTCTGGTAGGCCGCCCAGTAGTACGTGTACACGGGCGCCACCACGCGCTGGAGCTGCGCGGCATGCGCCATCTCCTCCACGGCGCCGAGGAGGGCGTGCAGGTGCTCGGGCTTGCGGTGGTGCGGCTCGATGGCGAGGAACTTGATGTAGACGCTGCCGTGGGGCGCCTCGCTCACTCCCGGCATGTGGACGATGGCGAAGCCGATCACGTCGCGCCCCTTCTCGAGGAGAAGGGTGTCGCCGAGGGCGAGACCGTCCACGATCTCGACCTCCTTGCCCACGTCCATGCCGCGGTAGAGGGCGTTGGTGATGCGCCGCACCCGCTGCATGGCCGCCTTCTTCTTCGCCTCCTCCAGCGAGGAGTAGCGCCGGACGCCCAGGCCGGGCTTGGCGGGGCGCGTGGCCTGGACGATCTCGCGTCGGTCCATGGGCTTGCCCGTGACCACCACGAGCCCCTTGGGCCGGTAGCCGAACTTCTGATAGAGCCCGAGGTGCTTGGGGCTGTACGGATACGTGGCGACGCCTTGCAGGGTCGCCTTGTTCTCGTCGAAGAAGCCCTGGCAGGCGGTGAGGAGCTGCTGGCCGATGTCCTGGTTCTGGTAGTTGGTGAGGACGGCCACCGGCCCCACGAGCCCGAGGGTCCCCCACATGACGGCGAGGGCCGCTCCCACGATCTTGCCGTCGCCTTCCTCGGCGACGAAGCACCCCCACGGCTCCATGAGCCAGCGGTGGTGCACGTACTGGGCGCCGTTGAAGACCTGCCGCGGGCGCGTGCCCATCTGGCGCTCGAAGAAATCGCCGAAGGCCTGCTCGAGGACGTCACGCACCTTGCTGAGATCGCCCTTGCGGACGCGCCGGATCTTGATCAAGGGGGTGCGCCCCTGATTGTCCAGTCCCGGCCTATCCACGGTGGCTCTCATGAGGGGTTCGGCATCCCCGCCAGCTCCTCCAGCAGCGTGATCACGCCGGAGTGATCGAGCCCACCCTTGCCCTTGACCCGGAGCGCGTTGAAAAGCTCCTGGACCAAGGCCGTGCACGGCAGCGGGACGCCGAGGGCGCGCGAGGACTCCATGATCAGTCCCAGGTCCTTGAAGTGGAGATCGATCTTGAAACCCGGGTTGTACGTGCCCGCGACGTAGTTCGACGTCTTCTGCTCGAGGCACTTCGAGCCCGCGAGCCCGCCCCCGAGGGCCTTGAGGGTCAGCGCGCGATCGAGGCCCGCCTTGCGCGCGAGGGTAAGGGCCTCGCCGAGGGCGGTCAGGTTGACGGCCACGATGATCTGATTGGCGAGCTTGGTGAAGCCGCCCGCGCCCAGCGGACCCAGGTGCGTGATCGTCTTGCCGAGCGCCTGGAAGACGGGCAGGGCCGCGTCGAAATCGGCCTTCTCGCCCCCGACCATGATGCTCAGCGCGGCGTCGATGGCGCCCTTCTCCCCTCCCGAGACGGGCGCGTCCAGCATCCGCACACCCTTGGCGCCCAAGGCCTTGCCGACCTTCTGCGACACGAGCGGCGAGATCGTGGACATGTCGAGGTAGAGCAGGCCCTTCTTGGCGCCTTCCCCGTTGCTAGCCCCCTCAATGATGCCGTCCGGGCCGAGGGCGACCAGCTCCACCTCCGGCGAGTTAGGTAGCATGGTGATGAGGACGTCCACCTGCCCGGCTACTTCCTTGGCCGACGACGCGCGCTTGGCGCCAGCGCCGACCAGCTCGTCTACTGGTCCCTGGCTCCGGCTATGGACCACCACGGGATAACCAGCCTTGAGGAGGTTCTTGGCCATGGGTCGGCCCATGATTCCGAGCCCAATGAATCCGACGGTTTGCGCCATGACGACCTCGCGGGGGACAGAGAAGTTGGGGGGACGACGTCGAGCCCGCAAGGCGTGAAGTAACACATGCCGCCGCGACGAGTCAAGCCAGAACTCGCAGAAACCCGCGAAAACGCGGCCCTAGAGCCTCACTGTGGCGGTCGGAGGCAGAGCTATCGGCTCAGTTCACGCGGCGCTCACGACCCGCCCAGTACGGCTCGCGCAGCTTAAACTTCTGGAGCTTGCCCGTCGCCGTGCGGACGAGAGCATCCCGAATCTCGATCGACGTCGGGCACTTGTAGTGCGCCATGCGGGACCGACAGTGCTCCACGAGCTCCCGTTCGGCACAGACAGAGCCCGGGCGTAGCACGACGAGGGCCTTGATGGTCTCGCCCCACTTCTCGTCGGGCACGCCGATCACCGCGACCTCGGCCACCGCGGGATGCTGGAAAAGGCAGTCCTCCACCTCGATGGACGAGACATTCTCGCCGCCGCTGATGATCACGTCCTTCTTGCGGTCGGTGATGGCGATGTAGGCCCCGTCGCGAGCGCCCGCGTCGCCGGTGTGGAACCAGCCGTCGGCGATCGCCTTGGCCGTCTCCTCGGGCTGGTTCCAGTAGCCCTCGAACACGTGGTTGGAGCGCGCGAGCAACTCGCCCTCCTCGTCCACGCGCATGCGCACGCCCACCGCGGGGACGCCCGCGCGGGAGAGCCGGCGTGACCGCTCGGCCGGGTCGAAGCCGTCCCATTCCGCGGGCGCCCGGTTGAACGTCAGCAAGGGCGCGGTCTCCGTGAGCCCGTAGATCTGGATGAACTCCCAGCCGAGCTCGGTCTCGACGCGCTCGATGGTCTTCGACGGCGGCGGCGCTCCCGCCACGACCACGCGCACCCGCCCGCGGCCCGGCACGGCCACGCCCGTCTGGCGGCGGGCCGCCGCGGCGTCGAGCACGGCCGCGATGACCGCGGGCGCGCAATTGAACAGGGTAACGCCCTCGGCCTCCACCCGTCGCAAGATCTCCTCACCGTCGATCTTGCGGATGATGACCTGACGCACCCCCATGCCGGTGACCGCGTACGGCATGCCCCAGCCATTGCAGTGGAAGGTGGGCAGCGTGTGCAGGTACACGTCCCGATCGGTCATGGCCAGGTGCCAGCCGAAGATGACGGCATTGAGCCAGAAGTTGCGATGGGTGAGCCGCACGCCCTTCGGGCGCGCCGTCGTCCCCGACGTGTAGTTGATGGACACGGTGGCGTTCTCGTCGATGACCTGGAGCCGCGGCGCCACCCCCTTGCGAAGGAAGAGCTGAGGATCGGTGCCGGCGCCGAGCACGAAACGGTGCTTCACCGGGATGTGCCGCAGGGACTCGGCGAGCTCGGGATCGACGAGCAGCACCGAGGAGCCGGAGTGCTCGATGATGTAGCGGATCTCCTCGGCATTCAGCCGGAAGTTGATGGGCACGAGGACGCGGCCGAACACGCTGACCCCGAACAGGCTCACGAGGAAGCGGGCCGCGTTGGGGGAGACGATGGCCACGCGATCGTGCTCGGCGACCCCGAGCTCGTCCAGGGCCACGGCGAGGCTCCGCGCCATGTCGGCGAACTGCGAATAGGTGACGCGGCCCAGGCCGCCGCCCGGTGGGTTGGGCTCGTCGGCCACGGCCTCGCGGTGGCCATACACGAGCTCCGCGCGCTCCAGGAAATCTCCCAAGGTGAGCGGGACGATCATGCCTGTTCTCCTTCGATGAGCGGGAAGCGTCAGCGCGCGTGCTTGGCGCGCTCGGCCTCCTGGAGGGCGTCGATGGACTCCGCGGAGCGGCCGAAGATGTCGGGCACGGGCCAGCCTTGCAAGCCCGCGTAGGCATCGATCTGCGAGCGATGGTGCACCTCGTGCTCGAGCATCATCATGAGGAGCCGCCAGCCGGCCAACGACTGGCCAGGCGTGTCGATCATCTCGATGCGGCGCGTGAGCCAGTCGGCCGGCGTCTCGCTCACCAGCGCGGCGAAGCGCTTTGCCGAGGCCTGCAGCCAGGGCAGCCATGTCCGCTGGTCATCGGGATCAGCCTCCGCCTTCGTCCAGATCCAGCCTTCGTCGCGGTAGGCGCTGGCGAAGTAGAGTCGCGAGCCGCCGATGTGGAGGACGATCTGGCCGATGCTCCAGCCCGTCTCGCCCCCGAGGGCAGGCGGCCGCCACGCCGCCGCCGCCGAGGGCAGCGCCGCCACGTCCCGCTCCGTGCGCCGCCGCACGCCGTCGAAGAATCGCAGATAGGAGGCCATGTCGGTAATCATGTCTGCGCTCCGGCCTGAGCGGCAGTGCGGACGCGCGAGTGGCGTGACCGTCTCGTCATCGAGATGCCCTCCCGTCCCTAATGTGCCACAAGGGGACTTCGTCAGCGCGCCCTTAGCGAGGAGGATCGGCTAGCGCGGGGGAGGCTGGCGCGCCTGGCGGCGAACCCAGTCCTTGTCGAAGGCGGTGATCTTCCAGGACCGGTCGGGCTGGCGGCTCATCTTGAAGCGGGTGACGCCCTGGCTCGGGTCGGTATAGGTGACCCACACCTCGTCCCCCTGGCGGACGAGGTCCGCGCCCTTGAGGACGGCGAGCAGGCCGACGGGCATGGCGCTGCCCTGGCCCGCCGTCTCCGCTATCCGCTGCACCTCGGCCCGCACGCGCGCGGCCACCTGGAACTTCACGCTCTGCTGCGCGGTGGATCGCGCGATGCCCTGCCCCATGGCCTCGAACACGTTGCGCGGCGGCCGCTGGCGGGCGAAGGCGTCGGCGACCAGCACGTCCGCCGCGGCCTCGGCCACGCGGTCCACGTCGACGTAGGCGAGGGCGCGCGTCGCGTCGCGGGACTGAAGGGCGCTGGCGAAGCGAGAGAGCGAGTAGGTGGGCGTGCCGACCACGTAGAACCAGCCGGAGAGCAGGGCGGCCGCCAGGACGGCGATCCAGAGCCAGGGGCGCGATCGGCGAGGCGGCGGTGGAAGGGGCCGCGAAGCGTCTGCCCCTACCGGCTCGTGATCGGGCACTACCCCCCCATGAACTGGCCCAGCAGCGTGATGCGATCACTGTCCTTGAGGGGCGAATCGAGCTCATGGGTGACGCCGAGCACGGCGTCGTTGATGACCACCTCGATGTGCTCGCCCAGCTCGGTGTGATCAGGGCTCCACAGCGCCGCGTCCAGCTCTGAAGCGCCGCAGCACCTGGCGCACCGTCTCCCCCGGCGCGAAGGGCTCGGTGAAGAGCTTGCTGCCCGAGCCGTCGCCGCCCACGTGCTTGGTCACCCACGTGGTCACCTCGATCTGCGCGGTGAGTGAATCGCGGGCTATTTGCGCCACAGATCTCGCGCGAGCCAGCCCAGGCCGAGCTTCTTGAGCGTCTCGCGGGTGGGCTTGCCCGTCTTGCGGTCATAGCCCACCGTCGCGTACCACGTGTCCACCATGTGCTCCCACTGGTCCATGATGTTGTGATCCTTGGCGGGCCCATCCACGGGCCTCGACCCGTAGCGCGCCGAGGGGTATTCGAGATCGGTGCCAATGCCGCAGCGGAGATTGAAGGCGCGCAGGATGGCCGCCGTCCGTCGGCCCAGACGGAGGGCCTCCGGCATCGTGTAGGTCCATCCCGTGGCCGCGGAGAGGGCGCGGGCCAGCATCTCGATCCGCGAGCGGAAGGTGAAGATGCAGCCGCCCAGGGAGTCCTCGAAGTGCTTCCGCCCGAGGATACCTCCCACGAGCTTGGCCACTTCCTCGCCGTTGAAGGGATTGATGCGCCCGGGCTGTCCGAACTCCGTCTGGTGGGTGGGATTCGCGCTCTCCATGGTGCCGTTGGAGGAGGTGCAGGTATCGAGCATCTCCTCCCAGCGTCCGCGATGGTCGTGGCCGCGCGGCGAGGCACCCTTCATCGTGTACACGGCGCACTTGGCAGCCTCCCCGCCGATCTTCTCGGAGGCGCGCTTGACGCCCTCGGCCAGGAGATCGCCGAAGCCTTGCCGTTGGCTGATCATCTGGATGAGCCGGTTGGCGCCCTCGATGTCCCCCCACCCGAGCTTGAAGCCGACCTGCTTCTCCGTCAGGTAGCCCTTTTCCATGCACTCCATGACCCAGCCGCACACCCAGCCGAACTCGTTGACGTCCAGGCAGGCGCGGTCGAGGCGCGTGTTGAGCCAGCTGATGCCTTGCTGGTCCGTGGCCCCGATCGTCCAGCCCGCGCCCGACCAGCCTTCGTACTCCGGCTCGTCGACGAGCTCGCCGGCCTTGGGTCCATTCCGTATGACCTGGATATGGCAATGGTGCATGCCGCAGGCATTGCACTGATGCCCGCGGTGGTCGAATCCGTTGCGAAGCTTGGCGGGCTCCCACGTCGACATGTCCACCGTGGTCAGGTTCGTCGTGTAGTTCTTGATGGGCAAGGCGCCGAGCTTGTAGAGGTTGGTGACGCCGGGCAGCGTCCCCCAGCGGTAGAGCGTGGACGCGGCGGGATCGGTCTTGAGATCGTGGGCGATATCGTCGGCGGCCTGCACGAGCCCGCGCGGATCATGCGGCGTGAGGGCCTTGGTGCCGCGGACGATGCACACGGCCTTCAGCTTCTTCTTCCCCATCACGGCGCCGCAGCCGTTCTTCGAGGCGACGTGGCCATAGTCGCCCTGGATGGCGGCGAAGCGTACGAGGCTCTCCCCGGCGGGCCCGATGGAGTAGACGGACAGGCGGTGGCCGGAGAGCCCGTGCTCGAGCTCGAGGGCCTCCTGGGTCTCCCAGGTGTCCTTGCCCTTCAGGTGCGAGGCGTCGCGGACCTCGACGACGTCGTCGTTGATGTACAGGTAGGAGAGCTTCTTGGCCTGCCCCTGGACGATGATGGCGTCATAGCCCGAGTATTTGAGGGCGGCCCCGAAGAAGCCGTTGGCCTGGGTCGAGGTGGCGCCGTTGGTCTGGGCGCCCCGCGTGATGACGCTGAGACCGCCCGTGCCCCACACGGGCAACCCGGCCAGCGGGCCCGTGGCCAGGATGAGCCGATTGTCGGGATGGTCCCAGTGAACCTTGGGCCCTACCTCCTCGTACAGAATCTTGGCGCCGAGACCGACACCGCCGACGTACTCGCGCATGTGCTCGGCCCACGGCTGGGTCCAGATCTTTCCCGTGGAGAGATTCACGCGCAGAAGCTTGCCGGCATAGCCGGGCACGGTGGCGGAAGCGGCGGAGGCCTTGGTCGTGGGGCGCGAGACGGTCGCGGTCGGGCTCATTGGACCATCACCGATTGGGGCAGCTGGGGTGAATGGGAGGCCCGCCCCAGGATAGTCTGGGGCAGGAGCTTGCCTGCCGTGTGCGTGGCCAGGTAGGCGGGCTTGACGTCGAAGGGGTTGCCCTTCAAATGCGTCTTCCAGGCCGAGAGATCCGCGCCCGAGTAGACGAGGCCCTTGAGCATGCCGACGTCGTTCGTCGTCCAGATGTCTTCGGCGGGGCCGCAGATCATGGCGCCCGTGAGCTTGCCGCCGCGGAAAAGGAGCTTCCGGTACTGCGAGCGATCGGCCCGCGTGGCCGTGAAGACGTCGGCCTTCGCGTCGTCCCACTGGCCGAAGGAGGCGATGTCGAGATGGCAGACCTCCACGATGTTCATGATGAGGCTGCCACGATATGCGAGATCCCGCCCGGCCATGTTGGCGCCGACCACACGCCCGTGCTCCTGCGCGGTGGGCTCGATGGCGTGGACCTCGAGCGTCCCCGTGAGGAGATTGGGGCCGCGCGCGACATCGCCCGCCGCGTAGACCGTCTTCACGCTCGAGCGGAGGTGGTCGTCGACGAGGATGCCGCCGCCGGGCTCCGCCGAGACCTCGATGCCGGAGCCCTCCAGCCATTCGAGATTGGTGCGGATGCCCGTGGCCATGATCACGACGTCGGCGAAGATGGGCGCGCCCTTCTTGAAGGTGAGCTTCCGCTTGCCCTTCCACTCCTCGATCTTGGTCAGGGTCGCCCCCGCCCGGATGGTGACGCTGTGGTCTTCCAGCCAGCGGGCGACGATGGTCGCGCAGGCCTCGTCCACCATGCGCGGCAGGATGCGCGGGGCGACCTCGACGATGGTGAGGGCGGCGCCGCGCGAGAGGATGGCATTCAGGATGGTGAAGGAGATGAAGCCCGCCCCCACCATGACGACCTTGGTGCCCGGCTGCACGTCCGCGATGACCGCCCGCGCCTCGTCGAGCGTCCAGAAGGAATGGACGCCCGGTCCCTCCGCGCCGGGAATGGGCGGCCGCGCCGCGCGCGAGCCCGTGGCGATGAGGCAATCGTCGTAGGCGACCGTCGAGCCGTCATCGAGGGTCAGCCGGTGCTCGGCCGTGTCGAGCGAGGCGGCCCGACGGCCGAGCATGGTCTTGACGCCCCAGGTGTGCAGCGAGGCGGGTGTGGCCGTGTAGACGTGGGACTCCGCGATCGTGGCGCCGAGGTAATAGGGCAGGACCATGCGGGAATACGGGCGCTCCCGCGAGACCAGAGTGATCTCCGAGGCGCCGTCTTCTTCCCGGAGGGTCCGGATGGCATTGAGCCCCGCGGTACCACCGCCGATGATCAGGTGCCGGGTGGCCATCAGGCATGCTCCCTGGCCAGGACGCGGCTCGTGCGGGAGGCGGCGAAGTCGCCGATCCAGTCGGCGGGCTCGCCTTCCTCGAACGTGATGGCCTGGGTCGGGCAGGCCTCCGCGCAGGCCGGCGCGCCATCGCAGAGGTTGCACTTGTAGGCCTTGGTGGTGTCCGCGTCGTAGAACATCGTCCCGTAGGGGCACGCGATAGTGCAGAGCTTGCAGCCCACACACTTGTCGTCCAGCACGTCCTTGGCGCCCACCGCGTTGATGGTGATCGCCCCCACCGGACAGGCCGTCATGCACCACCCCTCCGCGCACTGCGTGCACGTGTAGGGCGCGTACGACGTATAGCCCTCGAAGGGTGACACGCGGATGACGGACTTGGACGGCTGGTAGGTGCCCGTCTGCATGTAGGAGCAGGCCAGCTCGCACCGGAGGCAGCCGGTGCACCTGTCGGGGTGGAGCGCGAGGACTCTCATGGGGCCGGAGTATAGCAGAGCGCCACCCAGGCGGCTGAAAAGGGCCCATCTGCCCCGATGAGCGCTTGCGCGAAGAGGCCCACCTGCTCGACCAAGGTGAATCGCCTCCGCGCGAGAAAATGACGGCGCCCTCGATCGCACGCTCAACGTACAGATAGTACGCGTCGCGTGCGGATCAACTCAGCTCGTCTCGCGCCAGCCATGGGCCGCCGCTCAACTCGAACAGCGGGGCTCCGCCTCGCATCTGGACCCTTTGGAGCCGCCTGGAATCATTCGTTGCTCAGCCGGGACTAGTCGGCCTCGTGCTCTCCGATGGCGAACTCGATCCTGCCCTCGCCCGCGGTGGCCCGTTTCGTTTCGCCGACGGGCAAGCGCTTCTCCTGAATCCCCTCGGTTTTCACCATCCGCTCTCTGGCAACGGCCAGCCGCGCCTCCACGAGCTCCTTGACCCTTGGCTCGGGCACGGGCTCCCGGTCGCGCAGGAGCTTGAGCTGATCGTCGGGGGTGGGGGGCAGCTTCTCGCTTGGCAGCCGCACGGCGAAGTAGCCGCGGATGGCCATGACCTGCTCGCTGATGCCCCGCTCCTTGGCGAATTGCTGGACCTTGGCCGCGACGGCCTCGGCCTTGAGCGTGTCGAGGTCGGCGGGAGCGACCACGGGATTGAGGGTCAGGGACACGTAGGGCGTCTGCCGCATGAAATCGGAGACGCGAAGGAGCTGCTGCCCCGCGGCCGGCGCGAGCACCGCGCTGCCCGCGGCGAAGGTCACGGGATCGACCTTGGGCTCTTCCATCTTCTCCTCGCTCGAGAAGAGGCTACCGATGAGCCGGAAGGGCGAGGCGAGGACGTTCTTCAGAACGTTCCTGACGGCGGACCAGATGGTCTCGGACCAGTCGAACTTGGGATCCTTGAGGGAGCCCGCGACGGGAACGTTGACCACGACATTTCCGTTGCCATCCTTGATGAGGGCGACGATGAGGCCGAGGGGCAGCCCGAGCCGCTTCTTGGCCTCGTCGTCCGGCCGGCTGGACTTGGCCACGCGCAGCTTCTCGACGAGGACCTCGTTCATGGCCACGACCTGATCGTTCTCGACCTTGAGATTGAACTTGTACTTGAGGTTGCCGCGCTGGATCAGCCAGGCCGTCATCTGATCGGAGTACGGGTTGACCACGGGCAGCTTGAGGTCGCGGATCTCCCCCACGAGATCGAGATACAGGGGCGCCCCCACCGCGCCGATATCGCCCCGGATGTCGAGCGCGCCTTCACCTCCGACCACGCTCGTGAACACGAGCTTGGCGCGCTGCTCCGGCTTGTTTCCGAGCCCGGTGACGAGGAGATCCATCTTCGAGAGATCCTCGGAGAAGGCGGGCTCGGTCGTCCTGTCGATGAAGCGGATGGAGCCTTCCTCGAGGCGAACCTCGCCGACCTGGAGGCTCATGGTCTCGAGCAGCCCCTTGGGCTTGGGAGCGGGGGCGGGAGGCGGCGTGGTTACCGGAGGGGGCGGCGACGCGGCGGCGTCCGCGGCGGGCTGAGCAGGGCCGCCGAAGAGCTTCGAGATGTCGAGGCTGCCGTCCTTGCCACGTTCGATCTCCGCAGCGAGCTTTCGAAATCCTGCCTTGGCCACGGCCGCGCGCTTCGGCCAGTCGAGATCGATGCCGACCAACTCCATGCGCTCGATACTCAAGGAGGGCCGCTGGGCGTCCGGCCAACGCGCCTCGAACTTCTCCGCCCAGCTCGTGCCCGTGGACGTGAGGATGGTCTTCCCATCCTTGGACGCGACGCGGTTCTTGCTGTCGCCGTTGTAGCGTCCGGAAAAGCGACCCGGGACCGGGATGTACGCCTGGTAGGGCTCGATCGGCGCATCGCGCATCTTCATGGTCCAGGTGAAGTCGAGCGGCTGGGGAACGAGTGAGCCATTGGTGATCTCCAGACGGCCCCCGCCGGGCAGTTTCATCCGCGCGGTGACCCGCGCGGGTCCGACCGCCGGCCAGGCCAGACTCTCGATGGTCAGGCTCAGGTCAGCCAGCGTGAGTGTCGTCCGCGGCGACACGGATTCATCCACGAAGCTGGCCGTCCCATTGGCGAGGGCCAGCCGCTCGAGCAAGAACTTGAAGGCAGGGCCGGGCTGCGCCTCCACGACCGGTGAGGTCGCGGCCGGCTTTGCCGGCGCAGGTGGCGGGGCCGCCGGCGGCCTCGCGGACGGTTTAACCGGCTGGGCGGGCTGGCCCGTGAAGGCCTGGACGAGATCGATGACGCCGTTCTTGTCGCGCAAGGCCTGAGTCTGCAGCCCTTCGATCTCCACCGACGAGATCACGATGAGGCGGGAGAGGAGATCGGCCTCCTTGATCTTCACGCGCAGGCGCGGCACCGTCATGAACGGCGCCGGACCATCGCGACGAATCAGCTGCAGCGCATCGAATCCGGCTTCGCCCGTCACCACGGCGCGGGTGACGCCCTCGTTCCCGCGCTCGAACGAGATCCGGAGATTGAAGCCGAGGCGCCCGGCATAGGGTCCCGCCGGCGCGGTGGGCGGCACATACGGCAAGATCTGGGTCAGGTCGAAGTCCTTGATCGACAGACCCAGCGACACCGCGCCCGGCGCCAGGCGGATCTCGTTCGAGCTGAGCTCGAAGGGCGAGTCCCCGACCTTGGACTGTATGGCCAGGTGGCCCGCGCGCTGCCCGGCGCGAGTCGTCAGATCGCCCGCCTCGATGGTCAGCCCCTGGATGCGCCACTTCGCCGGCGGTGAGACTGCGTCATCGCGAAGCACGATATTGCCCAGCACCAGACCAAGCCGCTCCATCGTGAACTTCCAGCGCGACGGCTTGGCCTTGGGATCGGCGGGCGGGATCAGGCCGAGCAGGTCTGAGAAGTTGAACTCCGTCGGACTCGTCCGGGCAAGCTGCACCGTGGGGGCGACGAGCCGGACGTCTTTGAGGCGAATGTGCGCCCCGAGCAGCGAGGGCCACGACCAGCGCGCCTCCAGGCGCTCGAACTCCACGAAGGCCTGGCGAGGATCGCGCTCGGCCAGCCGGAAGCCCTTGACGACGAGCCGGCCGGTGAACAGGTTGAGGTCGATGTCCCCGATGCTGACGGCGCGACCGGTGATGCCGGGGATCCGCGTCACCGCCTGGCGGCGGATCAGCTCGGGCAGCGCCCAGAGAAAGGCGCCCCCCAGGAGCACGAGCAGCGCGAGGACGGCCAGCCAGATCGTCCGACGTCGGCTCATCGCATGATCCTAGACGGGCGCCTGGTCCGACGAGGGCTTGAGAAAAGTGAAAACGCTCGTGAAGTCCTTGCGCCCGAGGCCGTGGGAGGAGGCGAGCCGGTAGACCTGCTGGGCGGCGGGCGCCACGAAGAGCGGGATCCGCAGAGCGCGCGCGGCGTCCACGGCCAGGCCCACGTCCTTGCACATGAGATCGGTCATGAAGCCGGGAGCATAGCCGTTGCTCGAGGCGGCGCGGGCCACGATCCCCGGGACCGGATGCATCTGCTCCATCAGCCACGTATGGCCCGAGGACTTGGAAATGACGTCGGTGACGACCTTGAGGTCGACCCCGAACCCCTCGGCGATCCTGAAGGCCTCGCTCACCGCCACCGCGGCCACGCCGGCGATGAGATTGTTGCAGAGCTTGGCAACCTCGCCGCTGCCCACGGGCCCCACGTGAATCACATTGGCGCCCATGGCCTGGAGGACAGGCAGGGCGGCCTGGAAATCCTCGGGCGCGCCGCCGACCATGATGGCGAGGGTCCCGTCGGTGGCGCGCGGGGTTCCGCCGGAGACGGGCGCGTCCATGAAGCGCAGGCCGCGCTCGGCCGCCGCCCCCGCCACGCGCCGCGAGGCGGCAGGATCGATGGTGGACATGTCCACGCAGAGCGTGCCCCGTCGGGCCGCGACGAGCACGCCGCCGTCGCCCGTATAGACCGCCTCCACGTGGGGAGACGAGGGCAGCATGGTGATGACGAGATCCATGCCGGCCACGGCCTCGGCGGCGGAGGCGGCGGCCGTCATGCCGGCGGCCGTGGCGGCGCGGACGGCTTCCGGATTGAGATCGTACGCGGTGACGGCAAAGCCCTTCTTGACGAGATTCTTGGCCATGGGCAACCCCATGGTCCCCACGCCGATGAAGCCGATGCGCGTCATCTGGACTCCCCCGCTTTGAGTTTCATTCGGTTCTGGGGGGGAGCGAGCCCCGCTCCTCCCCCAGACCCCCCCACGGCTCCGCTTCGACGACTGCGCTCAGAGAAATCCGATGGCCGCCGCTAGGTTCGGGGGGAGCGAGCCCCGCTCCTCTTTCAGCCCCCCACGGCTCCGCTTCGACGACTGCGCATTTGCGGATTCCGCTGGTCTCCATGCGCCGGCCTCCGCCTATACTACCGGCGAGATGCTGCTGGGACTCGTCCTCGTCGCTCTGGCCGCGTGCTCGTGGGGCACGACCGGCTCGGTGATGACGCTCCTGGCGCGTGAGGGCACCTCGAGCCCGTTTCTCGTCGGCTGGGCGCGCATGGCGAGCGCGGCCCCTTGCCTCCTTCTCGCCACCGCCGTCCTCCGATCCCCGGCGCGCGTCGAAGGACGCTGGAGTCTGCCGGACGTCGCGCTCACCGCCATTCTCGGCGCCGCCATGGCCGCGTATCAGGTCTGCTATTTCTGGGCCGTGCCTCGCACGGGCGTCGCCCTCACCGCGTTGCTTGCGATCTGCTCGGCGCCGATCATGATCACCTTCGGCGCCGTGCTCTTCCTCCACGAGCGGCCTCGCGCTCGCGCGCGCGTGGCGCTCTTCCTCGCCGTCACGGGCACCGCGATGCTCCTGGCCGGCCCGCGCAGCCTCGATCGCCTACCCGAGGGCTTCGCCCTCGGCGTGATTTCCGCGCTCGGCGCGGGGTTATCTTACGCCGTGTACACGTTGACCGCCAAGGGCC